>Ga0066637_10001529_pt1 | contig 15021 bp, 13 predicted proteins | sample CryGeyCG2014_020_FD_62737 | JGI IMG/M metagenome (GOLD analysis project Ga0066637, IMG submission 62737) | Groundwater microbial communities from aquifer - Crystal Geyser CG08_land_8/20/14_0.20 | ecosystem: Environmental > Aquatic > Deep subsurface > Groundwater | place: USA: Utah: Grand County...
TGAACACATTCACTTCGTTCAGTGTAAACTCCGTGAAGAATCTCATTGGAATTGACAAAAGAGATTCTTCGGTCGCTTGAGGCGACCTCAGAATGACAGTGGGAGTGATAACAATTTTTATTGTATTTACGCCCATATAAGGAATTACTCGCTATGAGTTAAAACGATTGCCGGACGCATAGCTCAGTTGGTCAGAGCGTTCGCTTCACACGCGAAAGGCCCCCTGTTCGAGTCAGGGTGCGTCCACTGAGAATATGATAATAAAAAATAATCTTAACAAAGAAAAATTTCAGCTTGTTTTAGAGCGGAACACTTTTTTCTTCCGCAATGATAAATTTGAGGAAAAATTTGAGGGATATATTAGCTCAATTGCCAGCTTACTTTTGATTTTGAAGGATAAAATAAAAGGTGCCAATATAAACGAGAAAAAGAAAGCTGTTGTCGTTGAATTTATTCGCAAAAATCCCGATGGCTTGAACGCGATTTTGACTTTATTGGGTATTTCCAGAGAAAGCTTATTAAGAATTGTTTCTTTTGTTAGAATTATAAACGATGAAACATTAAGCGGTCTCGTAAATTTTTCCCGATGGGGTCTCAATAAAGAAATTTTTAAAAGCGAATTAAATCAAGAAAAAATCGTTTCACTGATTAAAGAAAACGAAGCAGTAGCAAGCGGTATTGTTAATTTATTTTTTGAGGGCATAACTGTTCCTGTTTTAAGGCAAATACTGCCTCTTTTTGAATTTAAAAAATTTAATTTTGCCAAAATAAGTTTTTCCACAGAATCGCTTGTTGATACCATTACAAGATACAGAGCAAAAGGACAATACAAGGCATTTGAAGATAATAATCCAACTGGTTTTATAAAAGATATTTTGGTTAAAAATAAAATTCCGTTTGACACCAACCAAAAAATGAAGCATTTGCGAAGAAGTATTGATTTGGCAATTCCCAATACGTTAGATCCTAAAATTATTATTGAGTCGTCTTATGTGGTAACAACCGCTTCAGGTATGGGGGATAAAGCGAAAACAGAAATGGAGCTTGCTAAAGACATCAAGAGATATTATCCAAAAGCAAGTTTTATTGGTTTTGTTGATGGAATTGGATGGTATGTTAGGCAAGGGGACTTGCAGAGAATTGTTAGCGCTTTTGACGAGGTTTTTACTTTCCAAAAAACGGAATTAAAAAGATTTTTAGGGCTTGTTCAAAACAAATTAAATGGAAATTAAAGATTTTCAAAATCAAATAATTCAAGGCGATATTTTAAAAACAATCGCTAAAATTCCAGATGATTCCGTTGATTTAACTTTTGCCGACCCCCCCTTTAACCTAAAGAAAAAATATAGCGCCTATAACGATACAAAGGAGGTGGAAGAATATTTAGAGTGGTGTTATCAATGGTTAAGCGAGATGGTGAGAGTAACAAAGCCAAGCGGTTCAATTTTGGTGCATAATATACCTAAATGGCTTGTTTATTATGGGTCTCACTTAAATAAAATAGCGAATTTTCGGCATTGGATTTCCTGGGAGGCAGTTGGCGCTCCCTTAGGAAAAACATTACTGCCAACGCATTACGGGATTTTATTTTATACCAAACAACCGAAGGGCTTTAAATTTTTTAATGTAAGAGCGCCTCATAAGATTTGTCGGGGTTGCGGCATTCCTTTAAAAGATTACGGAGGCAAAAAGGCCCAAATGCATCCCTTTGGAACTATTTTATCAGACGTTTGGACGGATATTCACCGGATTAGACACAAAAAAAGACGAGACGAACATCCCTGTCAATTGCCCGAGCACTTACTTGAACGGTTAATTTTAATAACCACTGATGAAAGTGATTTAGTTTTGGACCCATTTATCGGCACGGGCACAACAGCAGTGGCGGCGAAACGATTAGGACGAAATTTTATTGGGATAGATATTGATAAAAACTATGTAGAAATCGCTCAGCAAAAAATTAAAGAGGTTGAACCAACAAAAATCAACGGATGTTATGTTTCAATTTTTTTAAACAAAATTTTTACGATACAAGATAAGGACTACCAGTTGTTGAAAGATTATCTGAACAAATCCGAAATCAAGGGCTTGGAATTGTTTATAAGCCAAAATTCTTTTTTGCCGCCTTTATTTGAAATTAAAAAATTTTAACTATGACAAAAAAAATTATTGGTTGGGTTCTTCTGGTAATCGGCGTTTTAGCCATTGTGGCTGGTGTTTGGCAGAGTTATCAAATTTTTACCAATAAAACAGCCGCGCCGGAAATTTTTAAACTGGAAAAAAAACAGGAAACATCTTTACCCAAAACATCCGCTAAAACCCAAGAGGAAATGATTAACCAGCAGATGGAGCAGCTCCTGCAAGAGCAATTGGGCAAGCTCATACCGGCTGATACTGTTACCAAGATATTGAATTTAACGGTTTGGTCAATTTTTATGGGCATTTTGGTTTTGGCCGCCGGCAAAATCGCCACCATCGGAGTTAGTTTATTGAAATCTTAATTTTTTATTCTTTTAATTTTTTCCTAATTCCTAATTCCTAATTCCTAATTCCTAATTCCTAATTCCTAATTCCTAATTCTTTATGTTAGAGGTTTGTCCCAAGCGCAATATTTTTTTACTTTTTATTGATTGGCATTTTCACCGAGCCGCTTTAGGCATTATCAAGGCCTGGGGTAATTTTTTGTCTTTCAATCTACGTTATTTTTCCATCAGCGGACTCTGCCGCACGCTTTTTTCGCATTGGCGCAAGATAAGCGACTCTTATGGAAAGGGTTTTGATTTCCAGCGGTTTATCAATGCGTTTTTGGGCAACTTGATTTCGCGGTTTTTGGGCGCCTTGGTTCGTTTATTTCTTATTATTGTCGGGCTGGCAGTTGAAGTTTTTATTTTTACTTTTGGGCTGACGATTGTTTTGTTTTGGGTTTTATTGCCAATATGGTTAGCGCTTGGCTTATTAGCCGGCATCGGGCTTTTGATATAAAAAGCACAAAACACAGAGCACAAAGACCAAACAAAACACAATCTCCAAAACACAAAACACAAACGGATTTAATTAGTTTGTGTTTTGAACATTGTGTTTTGTAATTTGTGCTTTATTGTTTCGGATTTAATTATTATATGGACTTTAATCTAAAAAATACTGCTATCTATCAGGCGGTCAGATTGAGCCGAAATTTTGTTTTTCAGACGGCCAAGCCATTGATGATTCTGTTTTTTGTTTTAGCGGCGATTTGTCTCGGCTTGATTTCTTACGCGGTTTGGCAGCAGCAACAATCACAATATAACTGGGACAAAACATTGGCCGCCGGCATTTTGTTTTTGGCGGCTGGCATTGTCTTTGGCCATCTTAAAACATTTTTAAACACTTGTTTGAAAAAACCCAAGCTTTCTTTTTCCTTGGCTGATTTTCTGAAGGAGGCGGTTTCCTCAACAGCTCCGCCAGAGGTTTTGACGACAGACAAGTCGCTGTCTTTAACAGATGTTCAGGATTTTAATTTAGCTGGTTTTTTGGATTTTGAAAGCGCCCAGATTTTTTTAAGAGCTTTTGATTATGCTAAAAAAGCCGGTATGACCGAGCCGACAGCCGACTTATTGCTTTATTGTTTATTGACCTCTAATAATCCAAAAATCAATTTTGTCTTTGGGCGAAGCGGTCTGGATTTCTCCGGCTTAATCAAAGGTTTGAAGGATAAGTTTTTTGATATCAAACAAAAGCCGGTTAAACCAAGCGGTAATTTTCAAAGTGTTTTATTGCCTTCAGCCAACGCGGCGCAAAATGGCCAAAGAGCCACTATTAGCCCCGGCGACTTGCTTGTGGGTTTGGCTTATGTTAACGAGGGCTTTGAGAAATTTTTAACTGAAAACGATTTCACAAAAGGAGACATCGCCAATCTGCTAAATTGGTTTTCAGGTCGGCAGGAGTTGTCTGATTTTAGAAAACGTTTTTGGGAAAAAGAAAACCTGCTCAAAAGGGGTTCTCTTGGCCGTGATTTTGCATCTGGTTATACGATTATGTTGGACAGGTATGCTCGGGACATTCGTCAAGTGATTAAAAAGACAGGTGAACAAGAAATCATCGGCCATAAAAAAGAGATTGAGCAAACCGAACGAATTTTAGAACGGCAGGAGTTGAATAATGTTTTATTGGTGGGCGAGCCCAAGGTGGGTAGCGAGTTGGTTGTGCGGGCTGTGGCCCAGAAGGCGTTTTTTGGCAAAAGCGCGGCCGCGATTAATTATAAGCGATTTTTAGAGTTTGACTTAACTGCTTTAGTGGCTGGTTTAGGCAGCCAAGAAGAAGTGGTTGCGACGTTAGAGACCTGCTTTTCTGAAGTGGCTAATGCAGGCAATATCATCTTGGTGGTCAACTATTTTGAGAACTTCGTCCAAGAGCAAGCCAAACCCGGGGCCATTAATATCACCGGCATTTTAAGCCGCTTTTTGTCGTTTTCTTCTTTTCAAATAATAGCTGCCGCGAGTTATGGCGGTTTGCATCGCATTATTGAAAAAAATTCTCTTTTACTTAATCTTTTTGAAAAAGTGGAGGTGGCAGAGATATCGGCGCCCGAAGCATTGGTTTCTTTGGAAAATGCGGTGCCGTTTTTTGAAAAAAAGCATAAACGTTTTATTGGTTATAAGGCCTTGCGAGAGATTATTAAATTGAGTAGCCGCTACTTAGGCCAACTGCCTTTTCCTGAAAAGGCCTTGCGGCTTTTAGACGAGGCCATGGTGTTTTTAAGCAGACATACCAAAGATAAAACTTTGCTTCCCGTTCATGTGCAGCGAATTGTTTCAGAAAAAACGCAAATTCCGGTGGGCGAAGCCGAAGCCCAAGAGAAACAAAAACTATTAAATTTGGAAGAGTTAATCCATCAACGTTTGATAAATCAGGAAGAAGCCGTAGAAGAATTGGCTTCCGCTTTACGGAGAGCCCGAGCCGAAGTCAACATTAAAGCCGGGCCAATTGGTTCCTTTTTATTTTTGGGTCCGACCGGTGTTGGCAAAACCGAAACAGCAAAGGCATTGGCGGCCATTTATTTCAGCTCAGAAGAACGGATGATTCGTTTGGATATGTCGGAATTTCAGAACATTGAGGATGTTAAAAGGTTTATCGGCTCGGAAACAGAGCCCGGGCTTTTAACCACCCCGGTTAAAGACAGGCCGTTTTCTTTGGTCTTATTAGACGAATTGGAAAAAGCTCATGCCAATGTCTTAAATTTGTTTTTACAGGTATTGGACGAAGGTTGGCTTACCGATGGCTTGGGCCGGAGGATTGATTTTAAAAACACCATTATTATTGCCACCAGCAATGCTGGCGCTGAAATGATTCGCCAGACGATTCAAGAAGGCAAAAACGAGCAGACATTGAAAAAGGAATTACTGGAATATGTTTTAAAACAAGGGATTTTTCGGCCAGAATTTATCAATCGTTTTGACGCGCTGGTTGTTTTTAAGCCCTTAACCAAAGAGAACTTGCTGGATATTGCCAAGTTGCAGTTGACCAAGTTAGCCAAGGGTCTGGCTGACAAAGGAATTAAGTTTGAATTTACCAGGGATTTAAGAGAGAAGATTGTTGAACTTTCTTACAGTCCGCAGTTTGGCGCACGGGAAATGAAAAGAGTGTTGCAAGATAAGCTTGAAAATGTTTTGGCTAAGGCAATTTTAAGCGGCCAGTTGAAACGGGGCAGCAAGGTAGAAGTGAACCCGATTGATTTTCAACTCATTATCAGGTAATAATGGGAACAGTCCCGGGACAGTTCTCAAACTTACCTATATCAATATGATAAAAATTTCTAAAGTTGTTTTTATTGTTGCGGCCGTGGCAGTCGGCACTGTTTTTTTATGTTTAACCAGCGGATTATGGAACCCTGCTTGGAATCCTTTTAAACAAGTTGGCGGCGACTTATTTATTGAGGCGTTAGATAAAACGTTGCAAGCCAAAACATTTAATTTACTCGGACTCTTGGAGGTTGAGGCCGAAACCAGAGCCGATGCTTTGGCTGGGAACGATAATCAAACCAAGAATTTTACGATTGTTTTGGAAGCGCAAGAGCAAATTGACAAAACAGATATTGAAAACATTAAGGCAAATGCCCAGATTGATTTAGGCATGGAGACCGAAGGTATGATTATTTCGGGCAATCTTGAGGCCCGTTGCCTTGGCGACAACCTTTACTTCAAGCTTATTTCCCTGCCGTCTTTTTTACCTTTGCCGGTTGAGATGGAGCAGATTAAGGGCAAATGGATAAAATTGAATGTTATGGCTCTGCGGGACAAGTTAGCCGCGGCTGGTTTTAATTTACCGTCAGATGGCGCTCAAGGTTTTCAAGATAATTTAAAAGAACTTAAAGAAATTATTGCGGGCAGGAAGTTTTTTGAAATTAAAAGGAATTTTGCCAGAGAAAAGATATCAAATGTTTCAGTTGAACACTATTCAGTGGAATTGAACAAGAGAGCGGTGAAAGATTTTATTCCTGCTTATCTCAGTTTACTTGAAAAACAAATTCCTCAAGACCAAGAACAAGGCATTAAACAGCAGTTGGCTGAACTTAAGGATAATTTTGACAATAACTTTGAGCGGTATTGGGCCGGCCTAAACAACTTGCTCTATTTTGACATTTGGCTGGAGCAGGGGAGAGGCCGTTTGGTTAAGTTAAAATGGGAGAAGGAAATTGACCCGGTTAAAATTAACGCTAACTGGAAAGAACTTAAGAAAATAAAATTGCGGCTTGAATTGGGCCTGTCTCAATTCAACGAGAAGTTTGAGTTTTCCGAGCCAACTGAATTTAAAACAGCTGATGAAGCATTCGGAGATTTGTTCGGGCAAATGATCCCAGCTACATCAACCACTTCCACCCTGCCTTAGCCAAAAATTCAATGAATAAGCGAAGGGCAACCCTTCAACATTTTAGGGAAGGGCTGCCCTTCACTTTATTTGTCTTTAATTTGCATGATAGCTCAAATCAGGAGGATTCTAAAACGGCCTAAAGTCAAAATACTGGCTAAGTTTTTTTTGTTTTTCTTTCTGTTATTTATTTTATTTTTAAACTATAAATATCTTATTAAAATAGTCAGTTATTTTAATTACAGGGTCTTGTCGGTAAAAATTGTCTTAAAGCCGCACATCCCTTCTTTTTTGTTGGAATTTCAGAATGTTGAAAAGAATCAAACCAAAGAAATAAGGGGCTATTTATTCATTCCTAAGATTCAAATTAAAGCCCCAATAATTTTTCCTGTCAATAATACAAACACCAGCCCTTTGTATTTAAAAAAGTATCTTGACAAGGGAGTTTTATTTTATCCCGGTTCGGTTTTGCCCGGGCAAAGCGGTCAGACCGTTATTTTAGGCCATTCAGCCCCGGCTAACTGGCCCAAAATAAACTACGATACGGTTTTCAGCAACTTAAACAATCTGGCTGAGGGCGACGAGGCGCGGTTAGGGTTTAACAATGACATTTTTGTTTATAAAGTGGTTAAAAAAGTTTTTTTAAAGCCAGGTGATGAAATTCCGGATTTGCCCTTGACAAATGATGAAAATGTGCTAATATTAATTAGTTGCTGGCCGCCGGGCAAGAACTATAAAAGAATTGCCGTGGCCGCTGTTTTAAAATTCTAAATCCTAAACCCTAAGCTCTAAACAAGCTCAAAATCCAAAATTCAAAAAAAAGAAATAAAGAAAAAAGTTTTGAATTTTGGGCTTTGAATTTTGGATTTGTTTAGGATTTCGGATTTAGAGTTTTAAAATCTTGGCAAGAAGGTTGCCAAGATTTAGCTAATAATATGTCAAAAAAAATTATTTTTTCAATTATTTTCATTGGAATTTTGAGTTGGGGGATAAGCCCTGCTTTTGCTGCTAATATAGCCACAGTAGTTACTGGCGTGGCTGATAATATTGACTTGCGAGCTGGTAATTTACACGGCTCAGTGGTCAATGATGGCGGCTCTTCTGCTATTACGGGTTGGTTTGAGTTTGGCGAAGACGCTAATTACGGCTCAAAAACCGAGACCATAAAAAGAACCGGGAATGGCGATTTTACAGTAAGAGCCACTGGTTTAAAGCCCTGCACTGTTTATCATTACAGGGCAGTGGCGCAAAATAGCGCTGGCATTGCTTATGGTATTGATAAGATGTTCACCACCCAGTGCGCTAGATTTGAACTTAAGTACGACGTGCAAAACCTTACTTTGCGCGATACTATTTGGTATTCGCAGTTAAGGGTTCAATCAGGCGATTTTTTAAAATTTCGCCTTACCATTAATTCAACTGGCGATGTGGTTTTGCAGGATATTACAGTTAACGTTAAACTGCCGGCTAACATTTTTTATAAAGGCAATTTAATTGTTAAAGATATAGCTTATGCCGGCGATATTACCCGTGGCTCAATAAATGTTGGCAATCTTTTGCCCGGTGATTCAAAAATTATTACTTTTGAAGCAGAGGTTGGGCCATCAGAAAATTTTTATCTTGGGGAAAATGTTTTAGCGAGCCAGGCATCAGCTTTTTCTACTGATTTTTCCGGCCAGGCCTCTTGCAATATAGTGGTTAATGGCACAGGGGTTGTCAAGCCATCAACCGGAGGCACTGGAAACAATGGCGCGGTAAACGGCGCAACTAATGTTGCAACTGGTATTAGCGATAGTATTTTTCAATCATTATTGTTACCATTCATAGCCGCTGGTCTTTTGGTTTGGTTATTTCAGTCGCGATTATTGGGCCTGGAACAATGGGCCCAAGCGAGAAGAGAGAAAACCGAGCAATTCCGCGCCTCTAAAAAATTAAAGCAAAAGATTGATGCAGCAAAGAATGGTTTTTAATGTTGTGACTGCATAAAGAGAAAGCATTTTTTAAAATAGCAGCTAATGAGAAAAAATTTCACGGATTGAGTTGTTTTTATAGCTTGTGGATAAATTGTGGAAAAGTTTGTTGGTTTTATAACTCAAAAAAATAAAAGAAAAGCAAAAACCCCTTTAAAATCGGGGTTTTTGCTTATTTTAAAAACCGTGGATATACGGGGTTGACTTTGGGGCTTAATGGGATAATAATGGAGATGCGTGGGAAGCTGTGGATAAATATGGGGATAAGTTAATTATTCTGTGGATAACTCTTCAGAATCAGAACAATATCCCTTAGTCAATCCTCTTTAGGATATTTTTATGCTCCACGGCTTAGCACCTACCTCTCTTTGCACTTTTTTAAAATTTCTGGGGTTAAAAACATACTTGTTTTTTTTAAAAAGCAAAGCCCCGTAGTGTCCCGAGCGATGCGAGGGACCACTGCTGGGGTGGGGCAAAGAGAGGTGAGTGTTGAGCCGTAAAAAGTGCCAGGCACGTGCCTGGCACTCACAATCATGTTCATCGGAGAATATTCATACTCAATAGATGATAAAAAACGATTGGCCGTGCCGGTAAAGTTTCGCGCCTTTTTAGGTAAAAAGGCAGTGATAACGCAGGGCCTGGATAATTGCTTGTTTTTGTATCCAATGAAGAATTGGAATGTTTTGGCGAAAAAGTTAAGCAAACTGCCCTTATCGCAATTTGACGCTCGGGGATTTGCCAGGATTATGTTGGCTGGCGCTATGGAGGTAGCAATTGATGGTTTAGGCCGTATTTTAGTGCCCGATTATTTAAAAAAATACGCAGGGCTTTCTAAAAAAGTTGTCGTGGCCGGGCTTTATAATCGCATAGAAATTTGGGACGAAGCTAAATGGACCGTTTATAAAGAAAGAACCGAAAAAGAAGCAGGCGACATAGCCGAAAGGTTGAAAGAATTTGGAATATAAAATCGCTAATTTGCACGAATAGCCACGAATATCACAAACAATTATTCGTGATATTCGCGATTAAATTCGTGGTTATTCGCGAGATATGCACATTCCAGTTTTGCTAAAAGAAGTTATTGATTTATTGAGTCCTCAGTCCAATGAGAATTTTATTGACTGCACCCTTGGTTTTGCTGGTCATGCTAAAGAGATATTAGAAAGAAATCGTCCCAAAGGCAGGATATTAGGCATAGAATGGGACATAGAGAAAATCAAGAATCAAGAATTAAGAATTAAGAATCAAGAAAGGATTATAGTTGTTAATGATTCATATACGAATTTAAAAAATATTATTGAAAGGGAAAAATTTCATCCTATAAATGGTATACTGCTGGATTTAGGAATGTCATCGTGGGATTTAGAGCAATCAGGCAGGGGATTCACCTTCCAAAAAGACGAGCCGCTTATTATGAGCTACGTTTATAATAAATCCGAAATTCTAAATTCTAAATTCGAAACAAATTCAAAATTCAAAATTCAAAATTCAAAACAAGAAAACTTAACGGCAAGAGAAATCTTGAATTATTGGTCAGAGGAAGAAATAGCCAGAATTTTAAAAGAATACGGTCAAGAGCGGTTTGCCAAGAATATTGCCAGAAAGATTGTTGAAATTAGACGTCAACATTTCATTGAGACCACTTTTCAGCTTGTTGAAGTAATCAGAAAAAGTTTTCCCAGAGGTTATAAATTTGGAAAACAGCACTTTGCCACCAAAACCTTTCAAGCCCTGCGGATTGCTGTAAATGACGAATTGGGTAATTTGCGAAATGTTTTGCCTCAAGCCGTGGAGATGATAGTCAAAGGGGGCAGGTTGGTGATAATTTCATTTCATTCTTTAGAAGACCGAATCATTAAAAATTTTTTAAAAGAAGAACTGGTTAAAAATAACATTAAAATTTTAACTAAAAAGCCAGTCATTGCTTCGGCCATTGAAATAGCCAATAATCCCAGGGCCCGTTCCGCCAAACTCCGCGCCGTTTTAAAACTTTAAACTCTTAACTTTAAACTTTAAACTTAACTCTTATGTCCAAGACAATTACTTTTACCCGGACAATATTTTCTAAAATCTCCCTGCTTTTAGACGACCGCAAATCAAGAGTTATTTTCTTTATTTTATTTTGTTTGACGTTTGCTCTGGTGGCTGTTTATGTTTTACAGACCGGTGATTTAATTCAAAAGATATTTTTAAAAACGGCCTACGAGTCAAAGGTTAAAAAAGCGGTTCAAATTCAAGCCAATTCAGAAATAAACCCGAGTAGACATTTTTCTTTGGTTTTGGCTGAAGAACAACTGCTCGATTCCTCGGATTTCGTGCCGGTGGAAAGAGTAGAGTATATTCCTTTAACCGCTTCTTTAGCCGTTGTCTCTCAATTGGTTTTCAGTGATAAGTAGCCAGCTTGAAATGTTGAAATTATGAGGAATTGGAAGCTCAATTTTGTCTTTTTTTTATTTTTAGCGATTGCCGCGGCTATCATCGTTCGTTTAGCCGACTTGCAAATAAAAAATGGTTCTCTTTACGAAGCAATGGCTTCGGGTCAGCATTTATCAGTTATTGTTCCGTCCGTTAAACGAGGCGGAATTTTTTTAGAAAATACCGAGATTTGCCTGGCGCAAAACCAAACCAAGACCTTTCTTTTTATTTCCTCTAAAAAAATTTTGCCTTCAGAGTTAAATCAAATAATTGAGCCACTTTCGATTTTTTTGAGTTTAACTAAAGATGATTTGTTGGAAAAAATTCAGGAAGTAAATTTGTTTAAACAAGAAGTTGCCCCTGAACAGGCGGAGAATTTAAGAAATTATCTAAAACAACAAAATTTAACCAATGTTTGGTTGGAAGATATTTCAGCCCGTTTTTATCCTTACAATGATTTTGCCTCGCAATTACTTGGTTTTGTTAACACAGAGGGTATCGGGCAGTATGGCTTGGAAAGTTATTATAATGACGATTTGAGCGGAAGTGAAAAATTTACCGCCACAGAATATGGAGCAGAAATAAATAAACAAGGAGACGATATTTTTTTAACTATTGATTATAACTTGCAGTATTTTGCCGAAAAACTGCTTAAAGAGGCTAAAGAGCAATGGAATATTGACTCAGGACAGATTGTTGTAGAAGAGCCCTCAAGCGGCCGTATTTTTGCTTTGGCTAATTTTCCCGGTTTTAACAACAATAGATACGGCGAAGAAAAAAATTTGAATGTTTTTGTAAATAGTGTTACGCAGAAATTTTTTGAACCCGGCTCTGTTTTTAAGCCAATTGTTATGGCCGCTGGGTTGGAAGAAAAAATAATTACGCCCGAAACAAAATATATTGATGAGGGTTTTGTTAATGTTGGGGGCAAAGATATTTTTAACTTTGGCAAAAGAATTTGGGGCGAGCAAACAATGATTGATGTTTTAGAAGAGTCAATCAACACCGGAGCTGTTTTTGTGGAACAGCAATTGGGTAGTTCTGTTTTTTGGCGCTACATCAAAAGTTTTGGTTTTCTGGAGAAAACCAACATTGATTTACCCAGCGAAGCGGCTTCAGCCAACGACGGCTTAAAACATGGTTATCCTCGCGATTTTGCCACGGCCAGCTTTGGTCAGGGCATAATGATAACACCTCTTCAATTGATTAGGGCTTACGGCGCTCTGGCTAACAACGGCCAAATGATGCAGCCCTATATTGTGGAGAAGATTATTAGCGATAATGGCCGGATTACAACAACTCAGCCAAAAATCGTTAAACAGGTTGTTTCCGAGTCAACCGCCGCTAATCTTACGGCTATGTTAATAAGCGTGGTGAAAAACGGCGCCGGCCGAGCCGTTAAAATTCCCGGTTATTATATTGCCGGCAAAACCGGCACCGCTCAGGTGCCGATTAAGAATGGCGGATATTCGGACACGGAAACCATCCAGAGCTTTATTGGTTATTTTCCGGCCTTAAACCCAAAGTATCTTATCTTAATAAAACTTGACAATCCCAAGGGCGTTGATTCTTCAGGACATTCAGCCGCGGTGATTTTTCACGACTTGGCAAAATATATTATTGATTTCAAGCAGATTCCGCCCAGCCCGGACTTAGTTGAAAAAAATTTTTAATTGATTTTTTCCACAATTGCTCTTGACATTTTTTTGGAAATAAGTAGTATTATGACAATATGCAAAAGCTTGCGGCAAAACTAAACTTTCTCTTAAGCCAATTATTGTTGGCTCTTTTGGTCCTTTTGTTGCCCTTACGGGTTGGGAGGTTTGGTTTTGCTGCAATAGCAATACGCAAGTAAAGTAGATATAACAAAAAACTTGCCTAAGAAAGAACCTCCCAACCCTCGGGAGTTTTTTGTTGTATTGCGGTTCCAGTTTTGGTTGCGATATTGAATCTCCCCTGGGGACAGACCTCTTAAAAACTTTTATAAATATTTTTTCAAATTAGGAGAGGTCTGTCCCCGCATTCAGGGGAGAGGCTGATATTTATATCATAACCAAACTTGGGGCCGAAATAATTATATTTTTCGTTTCGGCTTAGTTTGTTAAAAAAAATTCCGCTGATGCGGAGTTATAGGAGGAGACAAAAATGTTAGCAAAAATTTTCATATTTGACACGACCCTAAGAGATGGCGAACAATCGCCTGGCGCGGCGCTGAACATTGAGGAGAAGGTACAGATAGCCCATCATCTCGCGAAACTCAATGTTGATGTTATTGAGGCAGGATTCCCTATTTCATCACCCGGGGATTTTGAGGCGGTCTCAAGGATAGCAAAAGAAGTTGAAGGCCCCGAAATTTGCGGGCTGTCGCGGGCTCTCGAGCCGGACATTACGCGCTGCTGGGAAGCAATTAAACATTCCCAAAAGCCGCGGATTCATACATTTGTCGGTACTTCTGATATCCATATTAAAGGAATACTGCGTAAAAATCGCGAAGAAGTGCTGAAGATGGCAGTTGACGCGGTGAGTTATGCCAGGTCCCTGTGTAAAATCGTAGAGTTTTCACCGATGGACGCAACTCGCACAGATTTAGCATATCTTTATGATGTAATAGAGGCGACTATTGCTGCTGGAGCTTCTATTATCAATATCCCCGACACAGTTGGCTATGCTATACCAGAAGTATTTGCCCGATTAATTTTGCATATTAAAGGCAATGTGCCAAACAGCCACAAAGCCGTCTTTTCTGTCCATTGCCACAATGACTTGGGTATGGCGGTTGCGAATAGCTTGGCAGCCTTAAAGAACGGAGCGCGACAGGTTGAATGCGCTATAAATGGGTTTGGCGAACGTGCTGGTAATGCATCGCTTGAAGAAGTTGTTATGGCTATCCAGACGCGCAGAGGTTATTTTTGTAATGAGTACACGGATATTAATGTTAAAGAGATATATCCCATTAGTCGGTTAACGAGTCGTCTTATGGGAATTGCGGTGCCGCCTAACAAGGCAATTGTTGGCGCCAATGCTTTCGCGCACAGTTCAGGCATTCATCAAGATGGATATATTAAGAACCGTCAAACGTTTGAGATTATAAAACCGGAAGATATTGGAGTACCAGCGGATGCCGAGGAGAGACTGCCTCTTTCCTCCCGATCAGGAAGAAAAGGGCTAAATGAGCGCTTGCGAGAGCTTGGATATAAATTGAGCCCCGAAGAACTAATAAAATTTTACGATTTATATTTTAGTCCTTTGGCAGATAAAAAAAAGGAAGTACATGATGCAGATCTTGAAGCTATTATGCAGAATGAAATGCGACTCGTATCCGACGCTTATATTTTAGAAGGCGTTCAGACATTAAGCGGTTCTCTAACTATTCCAACCGCGACAGTGCGTTTGAAGCGGAATGGTGAAATTTTTTGTGAAGCTGCAAGCGGCGACGGACCAGTTGATGCGGCTTACAAAGCCATTGATAGGATTACAGGTATTACCGCGGAATTAACTGACTATAATATCCAAGCCGTCACTCACGGCAAGGATGCTATAGGTGAAGTTACTGTTAAAATAAGCAGTAACGGTCAAGTTGCTGTTGGCCATGGCGCTTCAACAGATATTATTGAAGCCAGCGCCAAGGCCTATGTCAATGCCATCAACAAATTGCTGGTGGCGCAAAAGTTTACTGAGCCAGCGTGATCCGCGGCTCAGTGAAAAAGAGGGTAGAAAAAAAGCGAAACATGCTTCCTTTTCTACCCTCTATTTAATTTGTTTAAGATTTTACGACCCCAGGGGGTCGTAAGTT
>Ga0066637_10001530_pt1 | contig 15019 bp, 12 predicted proteins | sample CryGeyCG2014_020_FD_62737 | JGI IMG/M metagenome (GOLD analysis project Ga0066637, IMG submission 62737) | Groundwater microbial communities from aquifer - Crystal Geyser CG08_land_8/20/14_0.20 | ecosystem: Environmental > Aquatic > Deep subsurface > Groundwater | place: USA: Utah: Grand County...
CTTGAACGGTTAATCCCGTAAAGCGACCGAATAATACGGGACTTTTAGCGAGTGTTTGGTATTTCATACCTCCATTGTATCATTTTTCCGCCAGTATCGTTATTAAACAACATCTTTAATCAACTAATTAATTAAGTTATTCAACCCCCGCAGCACTGTGCCAGAATAGGGCCGAATCGAAGACGAGTGTGTCGCCCTGTTACACCCCGCAAAATTGGGGCGGGGCATAATGGCTACGAATTACCTACATGCTCGCCTCGCTAAAGCTATGGCGGAGCGGGCTCGCCTCGCTAAAGCGAGAGCGAAGCGGACCGGCAGGCAGGCGAATAATTCCGAATATACGAATAATTTTATAATTTAGATTTTTCTACTTTCACTTTTGGCCAACTCCCCCACTCCCCTCTCTTCAATAATCCGTTCTTTGCTCCGATTTTTTGAATGCAACTTGTAGCATTGGCTGTCCCCAATTGGATAGCGTATTCTATATCATTTTTTTGTAAAAGTCCACTTAAAAATCCGCTACCATAAGCATCGCCAGCGCCTGTTTTTTCAAGAGGTAAGATTGAGGGAGTTGGAGCACTGAAAAGATATTTCCTATCGCAAACTATTGAACCTTTCTTACCTCTTGTGATTACTACGATTCCCTTCGTCAGATTAGCTAATCTCCTAATTCCTTCTTTCCCATTTCCAAATAATACTTTACAAAATAAAGCAGCTTCTTCCTCATTTAAAATTAAAACCTCTATTTGAGGGAGAATCTTGTTTAAAATTTCTTTTTTTAAATTTATCTGCGTATCGCCAGGATTAACAGCAATTTTTATTTTATTTCTCTTGGCAAATTCTACCAATGGTTCAAAAAGCTGGGCTGACTTTTCGCTCAATGGCGCCAGGTAAAACCATTTTGGTTTACTCTCTTCTAATTTTTTCCAAGGAATATCGTCAATTTCTAAAAGATAACAGGCACCCCGGTAAATCAAAATGGTTCTGTCGCCATATGGCGAAGATAAAATAATAGAGTAAGCCGTCGGATGTTTTTTGTCTTTTACCACAAATGAAGTGGAAACCTTAAATCTCTTCAGGTCTTCAATTATTGCCTCTCCTCTTTTGTCATTACCAACTTTTCCCACATAAGCAGTTTTAAATCCTTGTTCTGAAAAAGTACAAGCTGTATTGGTTCCTCCTCCACCACTAAAAACACTTAAATCTTCAATAAAAATTTTAGAGCCTAAGGTAAAACAAAGGTCCTGCTTCTCCAAAGAATCTCTTCCCGGTAAAATTCGATAGCTTCCCTTTTTCAATCGCAAAAAATTATCTCTTGTGGCTGAACCAAATGTTATGATGTCAAACATATAGATAAAGCTCAAAAGTCAAAATTCAAAGTATAAAGCTAAAGTGTAAAACTTAGAACTTTTTATTCTTGAGCTATAGTTTTTCCTTTTGCAGCTAATTTTATTATTGTTTTAATCACGCTGTCGGGGTTTAAAGAAATACTTTCAATCCCCTCCCTAACCAAAAATTCGGCAAATTCTGGATAATCACTCGGTGCTTGACCGCAAATTCCACAATATTTTTTCTTTTTTTTGCAAAGTTTAATAACCTCGCTTATCATTTTCTTTACCGCTAAATTTCTCTCATCAGAAATTTTTTGTAAAAGCGAATTGTCTCTATCAATTCCTAAAATCAGCTGGGTTAAATCATTACTTCCAATACTCATACCATCGAAAATTTCCAAAAACTCCTCTGCCATTATAACATTTGAAGGTACCTCACACATTACATAAACATAAAGCCCGTCCTCTCCTTTTTTTAATCCAGCTTTTTCCATTAAATCTAATACTTTTTTTGCTTCCTCAACTGTCCGACAAAAAGGAACCATCAACTTAACATTCTTCAAACCAAAAATGTCCCTCACTCTTTTTATTGCTTCGCATTCCATCAAGAAAGCTGGTTTGAATCTTTCATCGTAATACCTTGAAGCTCCTCTCCAGCCAAGCATTGGGTTTGATTCTTTTGGCTCAAAAAGTTCCCCTCCGATTAGTTGAACATATTCATTAGTTTTGAAATCAGAAAATCTGACAATGACATCTTTGGGCCAAAAAGCTGCTGCTATCTCGCCAACCCCTTCAGCCAACTCTTTAACAAAATACTCCCTTTTATCTTTATGTTCAACAGTAATCTCTTCAATCTGCTTAGCAATCCTTTGAATTTTAGATTTTGGAATTTGGAACTTGTTTTGGATTTTTGATTTTGAATTTAGGATTTCTTTGTAGTAATACAAAGCAAGTGGGTGTATTCTTATCTTCTCTGCAATAATAAACTCTTCCCTCGCCAAGCCCACTCCTTCTTGAGGTAAAAAAGAGGTCTTAAAAGCAATCTCTGGCGCACCAATGTTTATCATTATTTTAGTTTTAATCTTTGGAATCTCTTTTAAATCGTACTTTTTTGTTCGAAAATTAATCTTTCCCGAATAAATTTTCCCTTCACCCTGGGTGCAATCTATTGTTATTAGCTCACCTTTCTTTAAGATTTTAGTAGCTTTCTCCGTTCCCACAATCGCTGGAATACCAAGCTCGCGGCTTACTATCGCGGCATGGCAGACCTTTGATCCTTCATCCGTTACCACTGCTGAAGCTATCCTTAAGACAGGAACCCAATCGGGGTCTGTCATTTTAGCAACAAGCACCTCCCCTTTTTTGAACTGATTAATTTTAGAAACATCCGCAATCACCCGAGCCTTACCAGTTCCAATTTTATCTCCTATGGCTATACCGGTTAAAATCGGTTTCTTTTTTGTTAAAACCCGATACTCTTGATAAAATTTGATTTTCTTTGGGGCATGAACGGTTTCAGGTCTTGATTGTAAAATAAAAAGCTCTCCGGTCTTTCCATCTTTTGCCCACTCAATATCCTGGGGAAATTTATAATGTTCTTCAATCTGGCAGGACCAACGAGCTAAGGTTAAAATCTCATCATCAGTTAAAGAAAATTTTAACTGTTTTTCCAAAGGTACAGTAACCTCTTTAATCCCCCCATCTCCTTTGTAAATATATTTTTTTGTCTTTTTCCCTAAGTTTTTAACAATTATTGGCTTGTAGGGATTCTTGGAAATTTTTCCAAGAGTGGGCTTGAAAACATAAAATTCATCGGGAATAATCTTTCCTTTGACTATCATTTCTCCCAAACCATAAATCGAATTGATTAAAATCACCTTATCAAAACCGCTTTCTGTATCAATGGTGAAAATCACGCCTGAAGAAGCAATGTCTGATCTTATCATCTTTTGAACGCAAACGGATAAAGCGATATTTAAATGCTTAAACCTTTTTTCTTCCCTGTAAGAGATTGCCCTCGCAGTAAACAGAGAAGCCATACATTTTTTAATAGAATCAAGCAGTTCCTTTTCTCCCTTAACATTTAAAAAACTTTCATGCTGTCCGGCAAAACTTGCAACCATTAAATCTTCAGCAGTCGCTGAAGAACGCACTGCCACATCAGTGAATTCATAGCCATATTTTTTTGATAATTTTTTGTAGTTTCCAAGAATGACATCTTTTAAATCCTCTGAAAATTTCCCTTTTAAAATTAAATCCCTTGCTTTTTTTGATGTTTCGTTTAAACTCCTGATGCTATATTTGTTAAAATTACTAAAAATAATCTTTAATTTTTTATTAATTCCATTATCTTTTAAAAAACGCCAATAAGCTCTTGATGTTAAAACAAAACCATCAGGGATATTAATGCCTTTTTTTGATAAAAGTGAATACATCTCTCCCAAAGAAGCATTTTTACCACCAACTAAGACACCATCAGTTTTTCTAATATCTTTGAGCCAGAGAATATGCTTGCGAGATTTAGATTTCATATTCATAATATAAGAAAAAAGAAAATATCTAAATGTCTAATGTCAAATGACAAATTAGAAATTTGAAATTTAACATTGGGATTTTTATTAGAAATTAGGAATTCGAAATTTGGTATTCCAGTTCTCTTCTATCATTCTTTCAAAAAAATTGTGATATCGTAAGGATCATAAACTCCTTGACCTTCTTGCCAACTACTTCCATCGCAACAGCTTGGTCTTTCTCCGGTCGGACAGTAAGGGGCTTCACAAGTTCCGTATAAAATAGCGTAAGTACCCTCACACAGCCCATCGCAAGGATTTAAAACCTTTTTGTAACGATAAATACATTGAGAACCCCAAGGATCTTTAATGCCAGTCCATTCTAAAGGAATTGTACTTAAAAATTCTTCGTCAAGTAATGATTTAATAAAACTATCAGGCTGATTGGCTATGTTGCCAGCATCCCAACCTTCTCCACAATCAAGCTCTGGGTCAGTATCAGTATTATCGGGAAAATAATCATGAGCTGCGCGATAAAGCAACAACCCATGAGCAATCTGATAGAGCTCTTGGATTCTCCTTGCGTCTCTCGCTTGAGCAAAACCTCGTAAAGAGACAGTTAGCACCATCCCTGCCAATATTCCAATAATTGCCATTGCTATCATAAGTTCGACCAGCGTAAAACCTTTTGGAAAAGTTTTTTTATCTCTCATCTTTTTATGCTTTATTAATTATATTTTTTATTTTTTCGACACTTTGAGAGTTAGCTAAGGTGGATAAATCCCCTAACTCCTCCCCGGTAAAAAGCCTTTTAAGAATCCTCCTCATAATCTTTCCCGACCTCGTTTTTGGCAAATCATCAACTATATAGACCTCCTTTGGCAAGGCAATGGGTCCGATTTCTTTTCTAATCAAAGAGATAATCTCTTGTTTAAGCTTTGAGGAGTCATTTTTTTTAGTTTTGGAAACTGCAAAAACTACTGGAACCTCTCCTTTTATTTCATCTGGTTTCCCTACCACTGCACACTCAATAATGTCTTTGTGCAGAGCAATAATACTCTCTAACTCACCGGTAGTGAGTCTGTGACCCGCAACTTTAATCACGTCATCAACCCTCCCGGTAATCCGGATTAGTCCGTTGTTATCGCAAAAAGCGCTGTCGGAGGTAAAATAAATTTTCTTTCCCCGCTTCTGCGGAGCGGCCCGGCCAGCTTTTATTGAACGAGGCTCGCCCTTGATAATATCAAAAGCGGCATATTGGCTCCAATAAGTTTCAAAATACTTTTTAGGATTTTTGTAAATTCCTCGTAAAAGCCCCGGAGCAAATGGAGGAAAAATTACTAAATTTCCTTCCTTGCCGGGTGGCAAAGGTTTCCCATCTTCCCCCAAAATATCAGCTTTTACTCCTGGGAAAGGCAATCCGGCAAAGGTTGCTTGAAAAGGACCTATTCCCGGCAAAGCAGTAATCAAGATTCCTCCTGTTTCTGTTTGCCACCAGGTATCAATAAGCGGACAATTTTTTCTACCGACTTTATCAAAATACCAATACCAAGCAGCAGTATCAATCGGCTCTCCAACTGAACCTAAAATCTGCAAAGTGTCGAATTTATATTTCTTGATGAATTGTTCGCTTGATTTTTCAAACATTCTGATAGCGGTTGGAGCAGTATAAAAAGTTGTTACTCTATATTTTTCTATAATCTGGCACCATCTGTCAGGAGTTGGATAATCGGGCGCTCCCTCAAAAATCAAGAAAGTAGCCCCGCAAAGCAAAGGACCATAACAGCTGTAAGTATGACCGGTTATCCAGCCAATATCAGCCATTGACCAAAAAATATCGTCATCCTTTAAATCAAAAATCCACTTGGCAGTCCAATAGGCTTGAACGGTGTAACCACCCGTTGTATGCAAACAACCCTTAGGTTTACCAGTTGAACCGCTGGTATAAAGAATAAATAATAAATCTTCGCTGTCCATTGTTTTAGGCTCGCAAACTGATTTTTCATTTTTGATGATTTCTTCCCACCAAAAATCTCTTCCTTTTTGCCATTGAACTGGATTATTACCTCTTTTAACAACAATCACTTTTTCTACCTTTGTTTCTTTAATCCCTTCATCAGCCCCAGCCTTCAAATTGATTAGAGTGCCTCTCCTGTAATAACCGTCAGCAGTTATTAAAATCTTTGCCCCGCAATCCAAAAGCCGACTTTTTAAAGCAGTAGGACTAAAAGCAGAAAAAACTACAGTATGGACTGCTCCAATGCGGGCGCAAGCTAACAAGGACACAATCGCCTCTGGAATCATTGGCAGATAAATCCCTACCCTGTCGCCTTTTTTTACCCCAAGTTTTTTTAAGGCATTCGAGAACCTGTTAACCTCCTGGAAAAGTTCATAATAAGTGAAGTACCTTGCCCTTTCCGTAACGGGCTCCGGCTCCCAAATCAAAGCAAACTTATTTCTTCTCTTTTCCAAATTTCTCTCTAAGGCATTTTCGGTAATGTTAATCTTTCCTCCTCTGAACCATTCAAAGTAAGGGGGGTTGTGATAAAATGCCTTTGTCCACTTTTTAGACCATTTTAACTCCTTTGCTAAATCCTCCCAGAATTTAACGGGATTTTTGTTGGCTCTTTGGTAAATTGCTTTATCGCTTACCCAAAACTTTTTTTTAATTTCTTTGCCAGGAAAATATAAGTTTCCTTTTTTTATTATTTTTTTAGTCATCTTTAAAAATTTTATCAACCCCCACACCTAATCTTGTAGGTATAAGGGTCAACCTTTCAAGGTATACCCCGATGGCAAGCATTGGGGCTTGTCGTGAAGCCATGTCAAAAAATTCAAAATTCTCCTTATTTTTATAATTATAACCTAGAGAAAAAATCTATGCAAACAAAAATTCATCTCAACAGAAATAAAAAACCCTGGACAAAACCAGAGAATGATAAAATTACCACTTGAATTTGTATTACAATCTTTTGCCCACAAATTCGGTAAATTCAGCCAGCCGACAGGCGTAACCCCATTCGTTGTCGTACCAAGCTAAAACTTTTATCAAATTGCCAATTGCCATTGTTGATAGAGCATCAACTATAGCAGAGAAAGAGTTACCTTTGTAATCAGAAGAAACCAAGGGAGCATCCTCCACTCCTAAAATTCCTTTCAAATCTTTTCTATCTGAAGCTTTCTTCAAAACATAGTTAACTTCTTCAACAGTACTTTCCTTTTCAGTCTCAACTACAAAATCAACAACGGAAACAACAGGAACGGGCACCCGCAACGATAAACCATCCAATTTCCCTTTTAATTTCGGTAAGCATTTTTCCACTGTTTTGGTAGCACCGGTAGTGGTGGGAATAATATTAACTGCGGCTGCCCTTGCCCTTCTTAAATCTTTATGAGGTAAATCCAAAATCCTCTGGTCATTGGTATAGGCGTGAACGGTGGTCATAAATCCTTTTAAAATTCCAAACTCTTCGTCTAAAACTTTAGCTATTGGTGCCAAACAATTTGTAGTACAAGAACCCATCGATACAATATTGTCTTCTCGGGGATTGTAGTTTTTTTCATTTACTCCCAAAAGATAAGTAGGAACTTTGTCACTTTTACTTGGAGCAGAAATTATCACTTTTTTTGCCCCGGCTTTCAGATGCTGACCCGCACTCTCAAAATCTGTAAAATAACCTGTGCATTCCAAAATAACGTCAACCCCAATTTCTTTCCAGGGGAGCTTTCCAGGGACAGACTCTGAAAAAAGCCTTATCTGTTCACCATCTTTCGTACCGTCAACTAAAAGATTATCCTTGGTAAAACCTACTCTTTTTTTGTACATCCCATACAAAGAATCGTATTCCAAAAGATGGGAAAGGGTTTGAGGGTCACCCAAATCATTAATAGCTACAATCTTTAATTCTTTGTGCTCGGAGATTATTTTACGAAAAACAGACCGTCCTATTCTGCCAAAACCATTGATAGCAATTTTAATCATAAACAATCAACGAATTTCTAATCTATTGCGAATTTACGAATAACAAGAAAGAAATTCGTAAATTCGTAGATGATTCGTTATTCGTTGATATTAAGCAATTTAGAAATCCTCTCTCTATCGAATCCAATCACAATCTGCCCATCAATGTCTATTACCGGCACACCCATCTGGTTGGATTTCTCAATCATCTCTCTTTGAGCTTTAAGGTCTTTAGAAACATCTATGTTCGCGAATTCAATATCCCGTTCTTTCAAAAAGGCTTTTAAAGATTCGCAGTAAGGGCAAAAAGAAGTACTATAAACTTTAATCATAAATAATAATCAACGAATGCCTAATTCTTTGCGAATTTATGTTACCATCAACGAATACTTAATCTTTTACGAATTTGCGAATAAGAGTTTAATAATTCGTATTCGTAAATTCGGGTTGGATTCGTTATTCGTTGATATACTCATTCACAAGAACCACCGCTTGAACCTCCAGAGCTGTAATCCTCTGAAAATCCCGTAGATGCTTGCTCATTGGAAAGCTCTGTTGAACAAAATTCTGGTTTTTGATTAAAACCGCAACAAATTAAATCTTTTATCGCTTGAGTCGTTCTTCCGCCAAAATCAAACTCTTGAACTTGTTGAGTATTCAAGATTAAATTTGGAGAGCCAGAAACATTGTAATTATCTTGCAACTCAAAATCTTCTTTAGCATAAGCTAAACCCCTTAAAGCATCTTTTTGGCAATTTTGTAGTTTATTTTTATCTACTCCATTTTCATCTAAGCATTTTTCCATCTCTCCCTTTTTTATAAAACAGGAAAGATAGCTTAAATATTTATCATTTTGTTCTTCCCTCAGACATATCTGCCTTAAATTTTCTTGAGCTTCTTCTTCTCCATGCATTGATAATATCTCCCCGTTTTTAATCTCTCCTAAGTATCTTATTTTTATACTGCTCATTAAAGAAGGAATTTTTAAAAGAACATCAGACAAAATCCTTTGCATCTGCAACCCATAAGGACAATAGCTCACAATAAAAGCCTCAAGCAGGGGTTTTTCGCTCTTTTGAAGATCTTCACAAGTTGTAGCAGGTATGTCTTCATTCTGGGAAGATTTTGGCTCCTCTGTTAAATTGATTGCCTGGGGAAAGAAAATCTTTCCGTCTTTCGAAATATAGGATAAAAGCTCCTCGTCCTGTATCTTTATTTTAAACTTATAAAGCCCCAACTCTTCCATTATTTCACCTAATAACTCTGCCTTCAGTCCTTCTGGCAAAATATTTTTATTTAAATATTCCAGCGCTTTCTCAACTGCCTCTTTCCCAGTCATAGTGTTTTCTTTCACATTTTCCCCTGGAATAAATTTAATATACAAAAAACTGGCCGTAAAAATAACTGACCCTATCAAGATTAAAAATAATACTAACCTCTTACCTTTTAAGAATCCTTTTATTTTTTGGGTTTGGTTTTTCATAGGTTTGGTTTAATGCTTTTAATATTAGCAATTTCTAAATATAAAATCAACATTAGTTTAACAAAAATAATCAAAAAGAACAATAGTTAATTTTTCTTTGAGTTCATTTCAAAAACTAACTTCAAAAGATTAGTGCTTTTCAATCTCTTGATTTTTCCTCTTTGACAATCCCTCTCGGAAAATTTTTTTACACCATTTTTGCCAGCACCAAAAATTATAACCGGCACGAGACTTTTGCAATGCCTTTTCAAGGTAGAACAAGTGGAATGATCCGCAGTAATAACTATTAAAACACCTTTTAATTTTAATACTGGCTTTAAATTCTTGTCAATCTTTTCGATAAATTCTTCCTTACCTCGAAAATTCCCATCTTCAGCCAATGAATCTGCGGCTTTAATGTGCAAAAAACAAAAATCATACCCCACACCAGTTCCGCTTCCAGAGCTTTGAGACGAGGCAGGTTTTTTTAAAGCTTTGATGGCAGCTTGAATTTTTCCTTTAAGATTGGTGTTTTGAAGGCCATTAGCTCCTTCAACTTCAATTAAATCCATCCCCAAGGTTTCACCGATTTGTTTATAAAGAATTTTACCGGCAATGCAACAGGCTCGAAATTTGTATCTCTCTTTAAAGGTTGGAATTTTTTGCAAAGTACTTGCACCTCTGACCAAAAGATAATTGGCTGGCAAAAGTCCTCGTCTTTCTCTTTCTTTATTTAAGGGATGATTTTTTAAAATAAGATGGCTATTTTCTAAAAATTTGTTTAAAACTTTTGCAGTAAAAATAGTTTTGGAAGTTCTGTCTAATGGTAATACTTTTTTTACTTTTTCTCCCAAGGAAGAATAATGAGGATCGCTATCGCTGATATTGCTGCTTAAATTTTTACCCCTTAAAACTATAGCAATCCGATGCTCGCCGGCATTTTTTATCAGAAACTTCACCTTATCAATTATGGTCCCATGCAAATCTTTAATCAAAGGTTGAGTCTCGGTAATTCTTCCGGCTCTCCTATTAATAATATTCAACTCCTCATCTACCGTAGCAAAGTTGCCCCTTAAAGCCACATCACCTGGTCTCACTTCTATGCCTGCCCCCTGGGCAGTAAATATTCCCCTCTTTATCTTATAAATCCGCGGATCATAACCAAACAGGGCAAAATGAGTTTCTTCAGAGGTAGGAATAAAAGTGGTAAAAACCGGCTCCAGTAAACCGCAGATTCCATTTCTTGCCAAAAAATCCAAATTGGGGGTTAAAGCTGCCTCCAAGGGGGTCTTTCCTCCTAACTCTTTAATTGGCTCATCGCCTAAACCATCAATAACTATAAATAGAATTTTCAATTTTCAATTTTCAATTTTCAACCAAATCCCAATTTTCAATTTTCAAACAGTTTGATAATTGTCCGCCAGCCGGCGGATTGAAAATTCATTGAAAATTGGTCATTGAAAATTGAGAATTATTCTTTTAGCTCCTCCTCAATCCTCAAAAGTCTGTTATACTTCGCTACTCTCTCTCCTCTTGACGGTGCTCCTGCTTTTATAAAATCTGCTCCTATCCCAACCGCAAAATCAGCAATAAAATCATCGCAGGTATCACCAGAGCGATGAGAAACAATAATCTTCCAACCAAAAGACTTCGCTAATTTCGCAACTTGCAAGGCTTCCGAGACTGTCCCAATTTGATCTGGCTTTAATATAATTCCGTTGCACGCTTCTTTCTTATGTGCTTGTTGAGTTCTCTTGGGATTGGTAACCGTTAAGTCGTCGCCAACAATTAACAATTTTTCATTTTTAATTTTTAATTTTGAATTTATTTTATTCCATCCTTCCCAATCATCTTGAGAGAATGGGTCTTCTAAAAATAAAATGGGATATTCTTTTACCAAATCCTGATAAAAATCCGAAAGTTCTTCTCTCTTTCTATTTTTTCCTTCAAAATTATATTTTCCATCTTTGAAAAACTGCGAAGCAGCGCAATCTAAACCAATCATTGTTTTTCTTGAGTACCCAGACTTCTCTATAGCTTTCATTATCAAATCTATGGCATTTTTTGTCTCAGAAACAGGCGGGACAAATCCACCCTCCTGACCAACGTTCGTCGCCAAGACTCCAAATTTTTCTTTTAAAATCTCTTTTAAACAATGGTAAATCTCTACCCCCGTTCTTAATGACTCTTCAAACCTTTCAAATTGAGGAACAATCATAAACTCTTGAATATCCAAGTTGCTTCCTGCATGGGCTCCACCATTCAAAACATTAAAACAAGGCTTAGGCGCTTTGAAAATTGAAAATTGCCTGCCCACCGAAGCCCCGCCAGCTGGCGGGGCGAAGGCGGGAAAATTGAAAATTTCAGCAATGTATTGATACAAAGGAATCATTTTTGCTCCCGCCCCTGCCCGACAACAGGCTATAGAAACTCCAAGTAACGCATTCGCCCCCAGATGAGATTTGTTCTTTGTGCCATCAAGCTCAATTAAAATTTCATCTATCTTTTTTTGGTTAGAAACATCTTCTCCCTTTAATTTACTGTTAATAATCTCCTCAATATTTTTTACTGCCTTTAATACCCCTTCGCCAAAAAACCTTCTCCCTCCATCTCTTAATTCAATTGCCTCGTACTTCCCTTCCGAAGTTCCTGATGGCACTTGAGCTGAAAATATGCCCTGCTCTGTCTTTAAATCTGCTTCAACAGTTGGTATGCCCCTTGAGTCTAAAACCTCTCTTGCCTTTATTGATTTTATTTTGCTCATATTTAAGATTTAAGACGGCTGGTTCTTAAGATAATCATAAACAGCTAAAGCAGCCTTAGCTCCTTCACCGGTGGCAATAATAATTTGTTTGTACCTTCCATTATTAACATCACCAGCGGCGAAAATGCCGGAAATCGAAGTGCCACAAGTTTCAAAATTGACTTTTATCTCGTCAGCAGCGTTAAATTTACAAAGTCCTTTCAAAAAACCTGTTGCTGGAATTGAACCAATTTGAACAAAAACCCCATCTATCGGCACCTGAAAACTTTTTCCAGTTTTCAAATCCTGGTAGATAAGTGCTTGAACTTTTTTGTTGCCTTCAATTCTTTTAACTTCTTTGTTGATATGGACTTCAATCTTCTTATCCTTTTTTATTATTTCTTGCAAAACTTCATCTGCTTTTAATTTGTCGGTTTTCTCAAAGATAAAAATTCTTTTTGCATATTTTGCCAAATCCAAGGCTGCCTCAAAACCGGCATTCCCACCTCCAATCACCGCTACGCTTTTATCTTTAAACAGGGGTGAATCACAAATTGAGCAATACGATATTCCACGACCAATAAACTCTTTCTCCCCTGGCACCTCCAGGGGCCTTGGGTCTCTGCCAGTAGCTACAATTATTGCCCTTGCCAAAAAATCGCTATTTCTCTTTGTTTTTACTAAAAAGTTCTTCCCTGCTTTTTCTATTTTAATCACCTCTTCACCTTCTTTAATATCAAGAGAGTCAGACTTTTCTTTATCATCCAAAAATTTTTTGATATGATTTTCAAGTTTTTTCATTAAATCTTGACCTGAAATATCAGGAAGCCCCGGGTAATTATCAACCCAACTCGTCTCTGCCACTTGCCCAAAGAAATCTTTAGTTAAAATTAAAGTTTTTAATTTTTTTCTTGCAGCATAAATCCCGGCTGTAATGCCAGCCGGTCCCCCGCCAATGATGATTAAGTCGTAGAGTATATCCATGAGAATCCTGTAACGTGTAACCTGTAACGTATAACCCAAGAAAATAAAACTTCTTGCGTTACAAGTTACACGTTACAAGTTACAAGTCTCTTATTACTTCCGGTATTGCTTCAATCAAGTCTGTTGCCACCAGACCCGGCCCATATTTTTTCGCAGCAATTTCACCTGCTTTCCCATTCAAAAAAGCTGCGGCTTGGGCTGCTAGAAATGGACTTACTCCTTGAGCTAACAAACCCCCGCAAATCCCGGCTAAAGTATCCCCTGTCCCACCAACTGTCATAAAAGGAGTCCCTGTCTCATCTATGGCTACTTCTTTACCATCAGAAATTATATTTTTTGCCCCCTTAAGTAAAATTATACAATCCAATTTTTTAGCTTCTTCTCTGACTATTTCAACTTTCTTTTCAAATGGTAAATCTCCTACTTTCTTCCCAGTTAAAACATAGAACTCAAAAGAGTGGGGGGTGATTATAAAATTTCTTCCCCGGATTAATGTTGGATTTTTGGCTACGGCGTGAATTCCATCAGCATCAATTACTGTTTTAACATTAACCTCTCTCAAACACTCCAAAACTGTTTCTTTGGTCTCTTCTGACCTACCTAATCCTCCACCAATCACTAAAGCTGTTTTATCTTTAGCGACCTCGCTTGCTGAATGAATAATTGAAATCAAGGTAGGTAAATCTTCCTTGTCTAACCAATCTCCTTTTAAAGGATAGGCTGCTAAATTTGGGGAAAAGCTTGCAATTATGTCAGCTGCTCTTTTCGGCGCTAAAACTTGAACCATATCAACGCCAGCTCTAAAAGCTGCCATTGCTGCTAAAGCCGGAGAACCGGTATAAAATTTCCCTCCACCAATAACCACCATCAATCCAAAATCGTATTTGTGGCAATCTCTGGGCCTTGCACGATAAACCTTTTTTAAAATACCTTTGGTAACTTTTAGCATAAATCTTGTAACTTGTAACGTGTAGCTTGTAACGCAAGATTTTTTATTTTTTTATTTACCCGTTACAGGCTATATACGTTACAGGATTTTTAGTTCATCTTCTTCACCCACTCCCTTAATTCTTTCCCATATTTTGGATGACGCAGAGTAAGATACAAATTTGATTTTAACCAAGCTGCCATATTCCCACACTCCAACCACTCTCCCACTATCTCATATCCATAAACTATTTTTCCATCCTCTATCATTTTTTTGAAAGCATCAGCTAAGATTACCTCTCCTTTTTTGTTTGGCGGAGTATTCTCAATATAATGGATAAATTCTGGAGGACAAATACATCTTCCAGCAAAAACCAAATCCGATGGGGCTTCATTTATGTTAGGTTTTTCTTTTATCTCCTTAATTTTGTACATACGATTAGCAATCCTTTCCACGCCAACTACTCCATAATAGGAAAGTCTTTCTCTTGGCACTCTTTTTAACCCCACCACCAATTTCTTTGAAGTACTAAAGACTTTCTCCAATTGACCGATAGGAGGAACTTCAGACTCAAAAACATCATCGGCAAACAAGACCGCAAACGGCTCTTTTTTTATCTGTTTTTTTGCTTTCAAAACCGCATCGCCATCACCCCTTGGAACTTCCTGCAAAACTGAAGAAAAAGACATGCCCTTAAATTCTTCTTCCTCTTTCTTTAATATCTCCAAAAGTTCTTTTTTATTACATCTCTTTAAGATGTTCTCTAATCTTTGGTTCTTTTTAAAATAATCAGGAATATTAGCTTTGTTATCAGAAACGACAAAAATTATCTGGTTTATCCCAGCATCCTTAACCTCTTTAACTGCATATCTCACCAAGGGAGCGTCTACCAAGGGTAAAAGCTCTTTGGCTAAAATTTTTGTTAAGGGCAGGAAACGAGTTCCTAACCCAGCAACCGGTAGTATAGCTCTTTTAATCATAACTACATTCAATTTGCAAGTGCAACTGAACGACCAAAAGAATGATTGAATTTTTGACCTTTAATTTGATGTTTCAATCGTAATTTGTTCATTTCAATTTCAAACATTTCGTTGGGAGTT
>Ga0066637_10001531_pt1 | contig 15019 bp, 12 predicted proteins | sample CryGeyCG2014_020_FD_62737 | JGI IMG/M metagenome (GOLD analysis project Ga0066637, IMG submission 62737) | Groundwater microbial communities from aquifer - Crystal Geyser CG08_land_8/20/14_0.20 | ecosystem: Environmental > Aquatic > Deep subsurface > Groundwater | place: USA: Utah: Grand County...
TTCACTGAATAATTATTTTTCTCCAAAATTGCCGCTATGCACCCTAACCCCAAGGGAGGGGAAGTAGTTAAAGATAGGCAGGGTGGGGAGATTAAAGTTATCTTCATGGTTAACCTATTCAAACTTTCGTTTGACACTCCTTTAAGCTATGACTTTTTTAAGTCTTTTTAATACCCCAATCTCCGGCATAAACCTCCAGAGATTATGCTTACAGCGGTATCTAACTAAGGAAGCATAAAACTTGCTTATTAAATTCATCAAGAGGTTATGAGCATAATATTCTCCGATAGTCTTTTTGTCCAAGAAAAAAGTAGCGTAAGACATATTTTCTAACTTCTTCTTTTCATATTTAGAAAGCCAGGGAAAATTTATTTGATTCCAGTCAAAACTGCTCCATTCTAAGAGACTTGTGGGAGGAGACCAGCCTCTCTCTTTACAGAAGTTATATAACTGCGTACCTGGATAGGGGGTGTAAAGCCTTATAGCACTGGTCCGAGCTAATTCGTTCTCCTTTAGAAGCCTGAGCATAAGATGAATTGTCCCTTTTAGGTCCTCTTTTTCTTCTTGAGGAAATCCTCCCATAAAATCATAAGTAGTGGCAACCTTTGCTCTTTTTAGTTTTTGGTTAACTTTCAAGATTTGTTCTACACCTACCTCCTTGTTTAATTGTTTAAGGATTTTTTCTGAGCCTGATTCAATCCCGATAATTAACTGCACAAAGCCAACCTCTTTTAATAATTGGAGGAAGCTCAGGTCATATTTCACAATATATTCAATTTTGCAGGAGGTCTTAATATTTATCTTTAACCTCTTTTCTTTTATTAACTGACAGAGCTCTTTTACCCTGCCTAGGTCAACAAAAAAGTTGTCTTCATTAATATGAAAGGAGTGAATATTATGTTTTTCTGCTAAGTATTGGATATTCTCTATTATTTTGCTGGCACTCTCAGCCCGCCATCTTTTTTGGTTAAAGGATACATTATAACAATAACTACAGTTATGGGGGCATCCCCGACTGGTGGAAAGAATTAGGTCCTCTTCCCCTAAAGTTTGATGAGTAAAATAATCTTTTAGTCTTATTAAATGATAAGGTAGGGGTGGAAGCTTATTTAAGTCAATAAATTCTCTTGGAGGATTATGAATAACCTGGTTATCCTTTTTAAAGGAGAGCCCTTTAATTTCTTCTAAGGGGTGATTATTACTTATTGCCTCTACTAATCTCAGGAATGTCTCTTCTCCTTCTCCTCTTACCACTAAGTCAATATAATTATTTTTTAGTGTCTGTTCCGGAAGTAGGCTGGGATGGACTCCTCCCCAAACAACTTTAGTTTGGGGAGAAAGTCTTTTAACTATTTGTGAGGCTTTAAGTCCTCCTTTAATCTGGAAGCCAGTCATGGAAGAGATACCTACACAGATGGGCTTATCCTTTAATTCCCTGGATAATATATTCTCCCAGTCCCTTTTATTCACCCTCTGGTCAATAATCTTTACTTTTAGATTGCCTTTATCTAAAGGATTAGCTAAATAGAGGAGGGATAAAGGTAAGGATATAGAGACTCCTTTAATATCCCATCCAGTTTGGGGGTAGATTAAGATAACCTTGTCCATAAGATTTATTTCCTTAGAGAGAATATGTAATCATACTGCATCTGAAGAAAGGATAGCATTTGATTTAACTTAACTTGTCGGAAAACATTAAAGATTCTTCTTATCTTAAAATAAAAAGAGAGATATGCTTTTCTTAGGTAATCTTTTAATTCTTTAGTGGTAAAATCTTTATTTGCAGTAGGAGAAAAATAGTTAATATGTTCCCAGGGATAGTTATCTAAGTCTATGCCTTTAGAATATTCTTCCCAGTAAGGTGAGCCAGGAAGAGGCATCCAGGTAGCAAAATGGACTAAATCCAGAGGTGATGACTGAGCAAAATCTATAGTCTTTTCCACTATTTTCTTATTTGTTCCGGGAATTCCTAAGATAAAAAATCCTGCAGTCTCAAAGCCCATCCTTTTTATTTCTTTAAGCTTCTTTTGGCAAATAGCAAAATTAAGGTCTTTTTTAACTAACTTTAAAGCTTCATTATCAGCCACCTCAAACCCAAAAGCAACATGGTAGCATCCGGCTTTCTTCATTATCTTTAAAAGTTCATTATCTACCTTGTCAATACGCAGACCATTACAGCATTTCCAGACTATATCTAGGTCTCTTTTGAGAATTTCCTCAGAGATAGAATAGGCATGTTCGTAAGAATAGGTGAAATTATCATCTAAGATTTGAAATTCGCCTACTTTATATTCTTTTACCAAGTGCTCTATCTCTTCTCCTACATAGGAAGCAGAATGAGTGCGAAGTTTGTGTCCCATAATATTAGGCACAGCACAGAAGGTGCAATTGTAAGGACAGCCCCGGCTGGTAACAAGCTGAGCTAGAGGATAGCGCTTGTAGAGCATTCCAATGGGGACTCGGGGATAAGTGTCAGGAGGCATTAAATGCCAGGCAGGGTGAGAAAGAGAATCTAAGTTATCAAGGAGTTTTCGGGAAGGATTTATAACTACTCTTTCTTCCTCTTTATAAGCCAGTCCATAAATTTTGGGAAGCTCACCTCTATCCTCGTCAAATTTTTTTAGTAGCTCTACTATTGTTTCTTCCCCGTCCCCGAGGACAGCAAAATCAGCCGGCAAGTTCTTTAAGGAATGTTGGGGAAGAGCAGTAGCCTGGGGACCTCCGACAATTATAATCTTATCTGGCCACTTACCTTTAATCTCTTTTAATATTTTCTGGCTTACTTTAAAGGTTGTTGGAAAGATAGTATGACCAATGATATCCGGGTTTATCTTTTGAGTATAGTCTAAGATCTCTTTTAAAGTAGTAATCTTTTTAGTAAGAGAAAGTATAGAAACCTTATGCCCGGCTTTCTCTAAGGCTGCAGCTAGGTAGCCTGCTCCTAAGGGGGGAATGGATGTGCGGGTAAATTTAGGAGCACTGATTAACAAGACTTTCATAATCTCTTTCCTCTTTATTTATTCTACCATATTTTTACCCCTTTGTAAAGATTTGAAACCTATTTCTTGAATTTGGAGGGGTTTTGTGGTAATATTGTAATTGGATTAGAGGATTAGAAGATTGGAAATGGATTGAAGATTAGAAGATGGTAGGAGGGCATTTATGCCCGATACAAAGGACAAGGGACAAAGTTAAAAGTTAAAAGTTGTAAGTTATAAGTTATAAGTGAAAAATAATCGTGCTGGTAGGAGGGCATTTATGCCCGATACAATCGTGCCTAAAGGCACTCCTACCGACCATTAATCGTGCCTAAAGGCACTCCTACCGTAACTCAATGAACTCAAGTAACTAAAATGGAGCTCGGCGACAATTGGATTGGGAAAATGTAAGAAGACATTTGCAGATAGGTTTGGGTGAGCCAGGCTATGTCCTTCAGCAGGCTTTGCCTATTGCCCGCTATTGGTTTAACCGCCTAATAAGTGATTATTCTTTTGGCTATAGTTTTGCCTTAAATGTTGTCTTTTTAATTCCTAATTTTAAGTGTAACCTAAGATGTAAGATGTGTAGTCTATGGGGAGAGGAGGGGCTTTGTCTGACTTATCCTCAGATGTTAGAAGAAGAGTTAAGTTTAGATGAGCTAAAGAGGATTGTTGATGGTTTTGCTTCTTATTACCCTAGTGTCATCTTATTTGGAGGGGAGCCTCTTCTCTATAAGGATTGGTATGAGCTGTCTAAATATATTAAGAAAAAGAAGTTGAGGTGTCATCTGCCTACTAATGGGACTTTGCTTGAAGAGAATGCTTATAGGGTAGTAGAGACTATGGATAATATTGATCTCTCTTTAGATGGGACTAAGGAAATTCATGATGAGATAAGGGGGGTAAAGGGGACCTTTGATAAGGCAATCTCAGGAATTAAATTAGTTAATCAAATTAAAGCTGAGCAGGGAAGGAAGAAGCCTTACCTTAATGTTTGCTGTACTATAACTGAGGGAAATTATCGTTATTTAGAAGATTTAGCTAAATACTTTTGTGATAATAAGATAGAGATAAACATCTTAAATTTTCAGCATGTAGAATTTACTAACCGGGAAACTTTAGCTGAGCATAATAAGGTATTTGAGGCTCTTTTTGGGGTAAAAAATCCTTATTGGAGAGGAGCAGTTAGTCCACCCAAGGATATTGATTTGGAATATTTAATAAAAGTAATTGAGAGGTTAGAAAGTAATCAGTATAAGGAGATAAGATATATTGAATTTGAGCCAAATTTTACTCCTCAAGAGATAAGGGAATATTATGACCGCCGGAGTTTAAATCCTAAGCCTTCTTTTAAGAAGTGTTTAGCTCCCTGGTTTATGGCTCAAGTTCTTCCCAGTGGGGGGGTTTGGCTCTGCCCGGGTTATTCTATTGGAAATGCTAAAGAGGTGAGTCTGCCTTCTCTCTGGAATAATAAGAAGGCCCGAGAGTTCCGGAGGGTTTTAAATCAAAGAAGGTCCTTTCCCATGTGTGGAAATTGTTATACAGTATATCTCTACAAGGACCTTGGTTCTTTTTGAAAGAGGAGAGCCCAGTTATGTTCAAGTTAGCTGTTCGGTATTTGCGGGATTTTTTAATAGTATTTTTTCTACTACTCTTATCAGCCTCCTTTTTCTGGCGGCTTACTTTGCTTAAAGGTGTATTCTTTGGTGAGGATGTTACTTTTCAGATGTTTCCGCAAAGGGTTTATGCTGCCAATTTGATAAGGTCAGGTACCTTTCCTCTATGGACACCAGATATATTTTGCGGATTTCCTCTTTTTGCTGAAGGGCAAACAGGGGTACTTTATCCTCCTAATGTTTTATTTTTAGTCTTGCCTGGTTATGTAGCCTTTAATTATTTAATTATCTTTCATTTTTTCTTGGCTGGTGCCTTTATGTATCTTTTTACAAGAGCTTTGAATATAAGCAGGTTTGGTTGTTTAATCTCTTCCCTTTCTTTTATGTTTTGCTGGTATTTTGCTCTGGAAGGCACGCACATGAGTATGCTTAATGCTGCTATCTGGTTACCCTTGGTATTTTATTTAGTTGAATTGGGATTAATTAAGAATAAAGTTTTTTATTTCCCTTTAGCTGGTCTGGTGGTAGGAATTTCCTTTTTATCTGGTTATCCTCAGACACCTTTTCATATCTTAATGGCTTTATTCTTTTATCTTTTTTTTAGAGGTGTTTTCCTGTTTAGCAAAAGAAAAGATGCAGAAGGAATAATTAAATTATTCCTGATGTTTATAATAGTTGTTATAGTAGGATTAACTATATCAGCAGTGCAAATTCTTCCTACTTATGAGCTTAAAGGTCTTTCGGTACGGCAGGCTGGGCTTAAGTTTGAAGATTCAGTAGAAGAGTCGTTAACCTTCAGAGAATTATTCCTCTACTCTCTTTATTTTTTTCCCTGGAAAGGAAGTAATACTCTCCCCATAGACCTTGGCTATGTTGGGCTTTTCCCTCTTATCCTAACTTTAATAGCCCTAGTTTTAGTAAGAGGTAAATTGGTTAAAATATTTGCTCTTCTTGCCCTTTTTTTCTTTATATTAAGTTTAGGAAAATATGGCTATTTATATAAATTATTATACTATCTTCCTGGTTTTAACTTATTTAGAATACCAGCAAAGTTTATGCTTCTGGTCTGGTTTTTCTTAGCTTGTTTATCGGGAATAGGAGCAGATTTTGTTGTTAATCTTGCTTCTTCTTTAAATAAGAAGTTGAACAGGTGTGTTTTGGGGATGGGGGTTTTATTTTTATTTTCTTTTGTCCTTACTTCTTTCTGGTATTATAAGCGGTCTCAAGTCTTTTTTTATTGGAACGATTTTCTTTTATTTTTAGCTAAGGAGGTCAGATTAATCCCAATCTTTATCATCCTAGTTATATGTTTATTAATGTTGCCTAGAGAAAAGTTAGGCTTAGCAAAATTTAAGTTTTTAGTTATTACCTTAATGGTCGGCACTCTTTTTATACCCTTGGGACCTAAGCTTCCTTATTATTCCTGTTCTTCTTCTTCTGAGTTTGTAGAGATGATAAAAAGAGAGAGAAACCTTTTCCGCCAAGATCTAAATAGCATATATACTGTTGACCCCTGTATCTATTTACTTGAGCCGGATTTTATTAGGTTTTTAAAAGACGAGCAGGGGACATATAGGATACTTTTTCCAGTGTGGTGGATTAATCTAAATCTATTGTATAATCTTCCTAATCTAGGGGGAGAAGGTGCCTTGAAGCTGAAAAGGTTCCAAGAATTTAGGGAAGTTTTTGTCCAAAACCGGGTATTGTATGATTTAGTAAATGGTAAGTATGCTTTAATACCAAAGGAAGAAAAGATAAGAGACAAGAGTATGGAACTTGTATATGATCAGGAGATTAAGATTTATAGAAATAAGAGGGTTTTTCCCCGTGCCTTTATTGTCTATAAGAAGAAAATTGTTAAAGATAAAGAGAAGCTTTTATCCATTTTAGGTGATGAGAAGTTCAATCCTTGGGAGTATGTGTTTTTAGAGGAGGAGCTTCCTCCTAGACGCCAGATGTCAGATGCCGGAGGACAGAGAACAGAGGACAGAGGAGGGAAGACAGAAGAAGAAAAAGTGTCAGAGTGTCAGAGTGTCAGAGTGTCAGACAGAGAACAGAGGACAGAGGACAGAAGTCAGATGGTCCATGGTCGACAGAAGTCAGGAGACAGAAGACAGAAGACAGAAGACAGAAGACAGAAGTCAGAAGCCATGAGCAATGAGCCATCAGCTATGAGCCATGTGCCCAAGATTGTTAGATACTCTCCCAATGAAGTGATTATTCAAGCCAAGTTGGGGAAACCTGGCTTCTTAGTTCTTACTGATACTTATTATCCTGGCTGGGAAGTTTTTATTGATGGGAAAAAGGGTAAGATATATAGGGCTGATTATTTATTTAGAGCTGTATACTTAGAGAAAGGTGAGCATAAGGTAAGATTTGTCTTTAATCCCCTTACCTTTAAAGTAGGGCTTTTAATAACTGCTTTTAGTCTCTTGAGTTTGGTGGTTTTCTTGATTTTCCCTAAAGGCAGGGAGTGGGAAGTAAGATGAGAATGTATTACAATATATTAAAGAGTATGATTAGTCATAAACTAAATATAGTTACTCATCCCTTTCTTTGCACTTTTTTAATTACCTTTAAGTGTAATTGTAAGTGTTATATGTGTGATATTTGGAAAAAAGAGAAGAGTAAGGAGATGAGCAAGGATGAAATAAAGTATCTATTCTCTCAATTAAAATTTCTGGATGTAGTTAGGATTACTGGTGGGGAGCCATTTATGCGAGATGATTTAATAGAGATTGTAAGGGACATACAGAATGTAGTTAATCCTAAGATTATTCATCTTACCACTAATGGGATATTTACTGATAAAATAGTTGAATTCATAAAGTTAGTTGACTCCAGAGGTATTCATTTTAAGATTTCCCTTGATGGAGTAGGGGAAAAACATAATCAAGTAAGAGGGGTTAAAGATGCTTATGAGAAAGTTTATACTACCTTGATTGAGCTCTTAAAATTAAGAAAAAGACATAAATTTTATCTTAGAGTCGACCAAACGATTACTGATAAGAACATTGGAGAAATAGAAAAATTAACCAGGTTCTCTCGTCAATTAGGGGTAGATATATATTATGATTTTGCTCTAAGGGGGCTTTGCTTGTATCAGCCTACCTTTACCAATAAACCTGATAATTGTGAGCCTTCTCTTCTTAGTCATTTTACTCGGGAACAATTAGAGCTAATCTTGAGGGCAATAGAGAAGAATAGCTATTCTCATAATGTCTTGGAAAGACTTGTTGACCAATATTATTATTTAGGGATTAAAAACAGACTATTGTTTAATAAGAAGGAGCCTCTTTTAAACTGTATGGCTCTTTATACTCACTTGAGAATTTTGCCTGATGGGAGGGTGCCAATTTGTATTTATGACCCTACAATTGTTGGAGATCTTTTAAAGGAGCCTTTTGAGCAAATCTGGTATGATCCGGGGTTAGAAGAATACAGGAAAAGAGTTAAAAGTTGTGGCGGCTGCTGGATATCCTGTGAAGTCAAGGCAAGCTCTGTTTATTCAGGAGATATTTTAAGAAGTCTCTTTTCTCCCCAGATTTTAAGAAAATATCTGAAGGCTTGAAGATATGAAAATTTTACTTTTAAACCCAGCTAGTAAGTTTAGTAGAAATGTAGTTAGAGATGTACTCTTTGGTTGTGGAGCAAGAGGAAGAAGAATTGGGGGGGCAAGTTTTCCTCCTCTGAGCTTATTATATGTGGGCACAGTCCTGAAAAAGATAGGACAGGATGTGGCTCTTCTTGATGCTAATGAAGAACAAAAGTCATTAGATTATGTTAAGGATATTGTTGTAAATTATGATTTAGTGGTTATTACATCCTCAACTATGAGCTTTAATGAAGATGCTCAAACTCTATCTGAGTTAAAAAAGGCAAACAAAGGACTTATTACTTTGGTCTTTGGTGCTCATCCCAGCTTTATGCCGAAGGAAGCATTAGAAAGAGAAGGTGTTGATGTTATTGTCCGAAGAGAACCTGAGTTTGTTATTAGGGATTTTGTTTTAGCTAAAGAAGAAGGCAGCTCTTCTTGGGAGAATATAAAGGGGATTGGTTTTAAGAGAGGAGAAGAGAGGATTTTAAATGATGACTATCCTTTTATTGAAGATTTAGATAAACTTCCTTTTCCTGAGCGGACTTTACTTTCTAGGAGGGTGGAATATTTTAACCCGGTAGTAAAAAGGTATCCCTTTACTACTATGCTTACCAGTAGAGGATGTCCGGGCAGGTGCATCTTTTGCACTTCTCCTTCCTTTTATGGTAATAAGGTGAGATTTAGAAGTGCCGAGAATGTAGTTAAGGAGTTAGGGGAAATTTGGAGCCAAGGTTATAGAGAGGTATTTTTTAGAGATGAAATATTTCCCTTACCCCGCTTAAGAGCAGAGAAGATTTGTCAGGAAATAATTAAGGAAAAGTTAGATTTGTCCTGGATTTGCAGTGCTAAGATTGGGACTGTGGACAACAAGTTAATGGAATTAATGAAGAAAGCAGGTTGTCATCTGATTAGATTTGGTGTAGAATCAGGAGTACAAGAGATTTTGGATAATGTTCAAAAAGGGATTACTGTTGAAGAGATAAGAAGGACATTTAAGTGGGCTCATCATCTGGGGATGGATACTCAGGCTCATCTAATGTTAGGGATGCCTGGAGAAAGTAAAGAGACAATTAAACAAACTATTAAATTTGTTAAAGAGATAGAACCTACTATTGCCACTTTTGGTATATGTACTCCTTATCCAGGAACAAAACTTTTTGAGGAAGTTTTATCCCAGCATCCAGAGATTGGTGATGGGACAGCTTGTGATTTAAGCAAAATTCATACTAAAGGCTTTTTTAACCAGTTTTTCACCAGCTTGTCTAATGAAGAGTTAGAAAGGAGCATCCTCCAGGCTTACCGAAGTTTCTATCTAAGAATTTCCTATATCTTTGGCTGGCTAAAAAGGCTAAAGAGTATAGGTGAGTTAAGAAGAGTAGTTCTGGCTGGATTTAAGGTTTTGGGCTTTATTTTGAAAGGAGAATAGAGTGATGATTAGTATAATAATCCCAGCTTTTAATGAAGAAGCTACGATTAAATATGTAGTAGAAGAGACTATCAGAGTAATGAAGGAGGTAGGTCTTGATTTTGAAGTAATAGTGGTAGATGATGGTTCATCTGATAAGACCAGGGATTTAGCTGGTGGGGCAGGAGCTGAGGTTATCCATCATCCTTATAACAAAGGTAATGGTGCCTCAGTAAAGAGAGGGGCACGAGCTGCTAGGGGAGATGTTTTTCTCTTCCTTGATGCTGATGGTCAGCATAATCCTCAGGATATTCCTAAGTTGTTAGAGAATTTAGAGGGATATGATATGGTAGTAGGAGCAAGGGAGGGTAAGTTTTTTGGCTCCTTAATTCGTCGTTTGGGTAATAGAATCTTTATCTTATTGGCTAATTACCTTTCTTCCAGTAAGATACCAGACCTTATCTCTGGATTTAGAGTAGTAAAGAGGGATGTCTTTCTTCGCTTCCTACACCTTCTTCCTAATGGTTATTCTTATCCAGCTACCATAACTTTAACTTTGATTAAAGAAGGTTACAGTGTTAAGTATGTGCCTTTAGAAACTATTAGTGAAAGAAAAGGGGGGAAAAGTAGAATTAAGCCTCTAGAGGATGGCTTGAGATTCTTAGGGATGATGATTAGGATAATTATTCTCTTTGATCCCTTGAAAGTTTTCTTACCCGGGAGTATCTTCTTCCTCTTGTTTGGTTTTGGAATACTTATCCATGACCTTATTACCCGAAATATACAGGAGATTACTCTTTTACTGCTTACCTTAGGTGCCTTTGGAGTTCTCTTTGGCTTTTTAGCTGATCAGATTGCTCATCTAAGAAGGGAGATTCACCTGGATGAGTAATTAAATATAAAAGCCCGATGTGCCTCTGTACCTTTGTGCCTGAAGGCAACGGTGTTGACTGAATATTTACTTTTTTTTAGCTTTCAACTTTAGAGGAGGCTATGTTAGCAACTATTCAAGTTGATTTGGATGGATTATGGACTTATTTAAAATATTATAATTATCCTGCTTCTGCTTATCCTGACCCCCTTTGGGGGAAGGCAATCTCCCGGTTTTTAGGGCTCTTTAATCGGTTTGGTCTTAAAGCAACTTTTTTTGTTATTGGTAAGGACCTTCTTATTCCTCAAAAAAGAGAATTAGTAAAGGAGATTGTAAAATCGGGACATGAATTAGCTAACCATACAATGAATCATGTCTTTGGATTTAACAAGTTAGATAAGAGAAGGAAAGAAGAAGAAATTGAGAAGGGAGAAGAGATTGTTGCTGAGCTAACCGGGGTTAAGCCTTTTGGATTTAGAGCACCTGCTTATAGTATTGATGAGGAGGTGATGGGTATTTTAGAAGAAAGAGGTTACCAGTATGATAGTTCTCTTTTCCCTACTCTTTTTTCTCCTTTGGTTAGGTACCTAGATTATTGGTTGTCCGGCAGAAGAAGACTACCTAAAAGCAGCTATAAGCTCTCCTCTTTTTTTGCTCCTCTTTCTCCTTATTTTCCTTCTTACCAAAGAGTATTTAAAAAAGGGGAGAGCAAGATATTAGAAGTGCCAGTTAATTCTATTCCCATCTTTCGTTTCCCTTTTAGCAGTACTTTTGTTTTAAATTTTGGCTTAGATTTATTTAGGTTAGGATATTTCTTGACAGTAAAAAGGGGCTTGCCTTTGAATTATCTTTTTCATCTTCGGGACTTATCTGATCCAATTTTTGACAAAAGAATTCCTTTTATTCGAGGAATGAGTATTCCCTTAAAGAAGAAATATCTTTTGTGCCAACATATTATAGAAAGAATAAGCAAAGATTATCAAGTATTACCTACCAAGGACTTTGCATCTAAGATAAGGGAACAAATTTAGATGAATTATTATTTAAAAGATTTAATTAGAAAGTTAAGGATGGGATTTGCTGAGCCGGGATATAGTCTTTGTTACCTGGGAAAGAGGCTATTATCCAGGGCTTTTGCTCCCCTTTCTTCTTTTAGTCCCTTCTTAAGTGAAGTAACTATACTGCTTACCTTCAGGTGTAACCTAAGGTGTAGAATCTGCCCCCAATGGGGAGATTATGGACTTTGTAAAGATTTGGAAAACTCCCTTGGTGAAGAGTTAACATTGGAGGAACTTAAAAGTTTAATTGACCAGGTAGCTGATTATCATCCCTTAATAGTATTGGGTGGAGGAGAGCCTCTTTTATATAAAGATTGGTATAATTTAGCCAAGTATATTAAGAGTAAGGGTTTAAGGACTTGTTTGATTACCAATGGAGTTCTTTTAGAGAGATATTCTCAGGAGGTAGTTGAGGTAATTTCTGATTTGCATATATCCTTAGATGCTCCCCCCAAGATTCATGACCAGATTAGAGGGGAAGGTGCTTTTGAGAAAGCATTCTTGGGAATTGAAGAGATTTGTCGGCTAAAGAAAGAAAAGAGGAAGAGAAGCCCCAATCTTAAGATTACTCCTACCATATCTGACTTAAATTTTAAAGACTTAGAAGGTTTGATTAAATTTTTTCAGGAGAAAGATCTAGATATTCATACCTTTGTCTTTCAGCATTTGATGTTTTTAGGTAAAGAGGCCTTAGTGGAACATAGAAAGAGGTTTGAAGATGATTTTAAACTCAAGACTAACTTCTGGGAAGGCTACCAGTATTTTCCTGAAGATTTAAAGGTTGATTATTTAATAAAGGAGATTGAGAGAATAAAAAGTAGATATAAGAGGGTTACCTTTCATCCCCAGCTATCACCTTCAGAGATAAGGCTTTTTTATACTCAGGATTCCTGGGCACCGCCAAGGTTTTTAAGGAGCTGTTTAGCTCCTTATCTTGAGGCTACTATTTTGCCCGATGGTAATCTTTGGCTTTGCCCGGATTATGTCTTGGGTAATATTAAAAAGGTAAGCTTTAGAGAGCTTTGGAATGGTAAAGAGGCTTGCCTTCTGCGGGAGAATCTAAGGAAGAGGGGTTTATTCCCGGCCTGTCGGAGCTGTTGTTATTTATATGCCTATTGAATAGAAGATAAGTTAAAAGAGTTTGAAGAGTTTGAAGAGTTTGAAGAGTTGAAAGAGTTTTAAGAGTTGAAGAGTGGAGAAGTGGAGAAGTGGAGAAGAGTTAAAGAGTTAAAAGTCCGTAGTCGATAGTAGAGGCAGGACTTTAGTCCTGCGGGGTCAAGAAGTCAGCAGAAATGGTTTGACATTTTGATATTTTTTATCTATAATGTATGGTAGTGTCAAATAAAGTATGAAAGAATTTGGAGAAAACCCTTATAAGTAAAGGGGAAAATCTTTCATATAGGGAGGAGGAAGGTAGCCGGCGAAAAAATGATATACAGAAATGTCAGAAAAAAGAAAGAAAGGAGACGATTTAAAGAAACATGTTATCTACATTGACGATAAATAGAGTTTTGGTAGGAGTGCCTCCTGAGCCTGTCAGGAGCAGGCTTTAGGCACGATTGTTGAGTTTGTTGAGTTCATTGAGTTTGTTGAGTTTGTTGAGTTGGTAGGAGTGCCTTTAGGCACGATTATATTATCTACATTGACGATAAATAGAGTTTTGGTAGGAGTGCCTCCTGAGCCTGTCAGGAGCAGGCTTTAGGCACGATTGTATCGGGTATGAATGCCCTCCTACCAGGGATCGCTGGATTTTAGTTTAGAAGAGATTATTTCATAAATCGCAGGATAAATCCTGCGGCTACCAATTCAAAAAGAAGCAAGGATTTTGACAATACCTAATGTATTAGGAGGTGATAGACTATGGCTGTTATTCAAAAGGAGATAAGACTTGTAGGGTCAAAAGGGAAAAGAGAGGAGCTTGCCTTGTTTGATAGTGGGGCAACTTATTCTTGTCTAAGACCAGATATTGCCAGGGAATTAGGCAATGTTGAAAATCTCCCCGAGCCAAGGGAATTTGGGACAGCAAAGGAAGGAGAAAAAGCTATAGCCAAAGAAAGAGTGGGTCTAGATTTTTATATTGATGGATACAGATTTTCCGATGAATTTATGATAATTCAGGATTTATCCGAGCCAGTTATTATTGGTACTGCTACCCTCCAAAAGTGGCGAATGAAACTGGATTTTGAAAATGATGAGGTAATAATTGACCCCCGGGTGACAAAGTTAAGGTTGCTGTGTGGGATTAGAAGATGGCAAAATTGTAGGGGTTCAATTCCTGAACCTGTCAGAGCCTGCCCTGATGAAAATCAGGGAACAGGTTTATTGAATCCGAAAAACATATTGAAGGCGGGCTTGATGAATCAAGCCCCTACAATAAATCAATACAATAAATCAACGGGCTTGATAAATCAAGCCCCTACAATAAATCAATACAATAAATCAACGGGCTTGATAAATCAAGCCCCTACAATAAATCAAGCCCCTACAATAAATCAAGCCCCTACAACTAGATGGAGCGAAGCGACAGAGAGGGGGTGAAGTGGTGAATCAGTTTAAAACTTTTGCCTTGATGGTAATTTTAACCTTGCTTCTGATGTTAGTAGGAGGCGCAGTTGCCGGGAGAGGGGGGATGCTCTTCTTTTTCTTCCTAGCTTTAGTAATGAATTTTGTCAGTTACTGGTTTAGTGATAAGATAGTCTTGGCTATTTATAGAGCTAAGGAGGTAAAAAGAGAAGAAGCTCCTGAGCTCCACAGGATGGTAGAGACCCTTGCTCGCCGGGCAGATATTCCCAAACCTAAGATTTGCTTGATGAATAATCCTTCTCCCAATGCCTTTGCTACGGGTAGAGACCCCCAGCATGCGGTAGTGGTGGTGAGTAGTGGGATTATGCAGTTATTAGATCAAGGTGAGCTGGAAGGAGTATTGGGACATGAGTTAACCCATGTCCGAAACAGAGATATCTTAATTTGCACTATCGCCGCGGCTATTGCTGGGGCTATTATGATGCTGAGCAGTATGGCCAGGTGGGCGGCTATCTTTGGGGGAATGGGTTCTGACCGGGAGGAGCGCCAAGGAGGAATTGCCCTTTTGGCTGTGGCTATATTTGCCCCCCTTGCGGCTATCTTGATTCAGCTGGCTATTTCTCGTTCCCGGGAATATATGGCTGATGAAGGAGGAGGAAGACTTGCTGGGAATCCTTTGAAGCTTTCTAATGCCTTGAAGAAATTGGAGATGGGAAGTAAAAGATTGCCTCTGAGGGCAAACCCGGCTACAGCTCATATGTTTATTGTTAATCCTTTGACCGGGGGATGGCTACTTGGGCTCTTTAGCACCCATCCTCCTATCCCGACTCGGGTGGCTAAATTAGAAGAGTTAGCTCGCCGGGGGTGAGAAGGGGAGAAGTAATCAGTAATCAGTAATCAGTAATCGGTAATCGGTAATCGGTAATCAGTAATCGGTAATCAGTAATCGGTAATCGGTAATCGGTGATTG
>Ga0066637_10001533_pt1 | contig 15017 bp, 16 predicted proteins | sample CryGeyCG2014_020_FD_62737 | JGI IMG/M metagenome (GOLD analysis project Ga0066637, IMG submission 62737) | Groundwater microbial communities from aquifer - Crystal Geyser CG08_land_8/20/14_0.20 | ecosystem: Environmental > Aquatic > Deep subsurface > Groundwater | place: USA: Utah: Grand County...
CATGCCTCAATTCAATCCAGATCTAAAGTCAGATTAAATTGAGTTTAGTTTAATATTGAAAGTATAGACTAAATCAAGTATACAATTTCTCCAGTGCATTCTATTCAGTCTAACTTCCATAATTTATACAAGAACAAACCCCTTATAAATATTTATATTCACTAAAAGATATAGACAGACCCATACAAATTATTTTACAAGCTCTCTCACGTTTTTTTCAAACTGTCCTATATCTTCTTTTCTAATCTGGGCTCCAACAGCATTTTCATGTCCTCCCCCTGTAGAATTTTCAAGCCCTTCAATAGATTTTAATATAATTTCCCTAACATTTTTCCCTCTTGCAGAGATATTTGCTTTAACTCCTTTTGTGTAAACAACTACTATAAACTTATCAGGAAAGAGATATTTCAAACCATTAGCAATATCTGAACTCATACTAGTATCTCCAGCATATTTGAAAAAAATAATATTGCTTAAATTTCCACACTTTTTTGCTTTCAACAAAATTTTTTGATATTTCTTGTCTATTTCCTGAAATCTTTTGTGAATTGATTTATTTTTGTTGTTCTCCTCAAGAAAGTCGTGGGGACCTTCGGAAGAAATTAAAAATTTAATCATGGTTATTACATTGCTTATCCTGTCTTTTAATCCAAATCCTAATATCCTGGCAATCCTTCCTATCTCAGAACCATAGAATATATCAAAGGCATTTTTGTAATCTTTACACAAATCAGGAAAATCTTTCATAAAATCTTTGTAAAAATCAGGTACTAAATTATCAGAGATGCACCCCACAACTGCCAGCCATAAGTCTTCTTTTCTGTTTGTTATTTTGTAACAGATATAGGTTATAGGTTCGTTGGTTTTCTCCTCTCCAAGTAAAGGATTGTAATAAATTATATATTTTGGTATTTTCTGTGAAGGAGTATCGTGATGATCAATCCAAACTATAGGAATATTTCTCTTTTCAACTTCCAGCACAAATTCTTCTGAAACCTCTGGCTTATCAAGTATAAAAATATAATCAGAATTAAATTCTTCAACTTTTCTGAAATAATCTTTTGTCAGGGCAGGAGAGGTTTTTATTGGAAACCCCTTTCCTCTCCCAATATATTTTTGAAGAAGAAGAAAACTACAAAGTCCGTCTTGATCATTATCAAAAAAGAAAACTGGATTCTGAGCAGCATTCAAATGGATTTTTATTTCTTCTATTTGTTTTGTACTTAACATGAAATAAACAAAAAAGTTTATTATATAAGGTTTTGGAAGGGGGAATATACAACTCAATTAGTTATCAACTATCTTTAATATAATTCGTTATATTAATTAGTATTTTGGTATTAACAGATTGTATAGATATTACTTAAAATAATTAGAGACTGTTTACGATAATTAAATATATTCAATTATATTGACTTTCCAACACTAAGTTTTTCCCTAAGACTATATATTTCTTCCTTAAAAAAGGAGAGCATTCCTTCATTTTGGAATATTCTCAACAATTCTTCATCATTTGCAAGCAAAATTTTATCAAGAAACTGGAAATTTGAAATTAAAGAACTTATATACCTTTCAAGTATATTGGTCTTGCTTAAGATTCTCAAGCCTTTTGGAGAAATCTGCTTATCATGCAATTCTTCAAACAACATTCTTGATATGCTAAAAGGTTCCAATAGAAAATCAAAATCCATTTTTTCAAGAACTTTTTCTGCATAAGAATAATTAGCACCAAAATAATCTTTAAGAAGAAGTTCTTCTTCCCTATCAAGTCCATTTGTTAAGTCCTTTAAGCTCATACTTACAATTGCTCCCTCTTTACCAAGTTCAATTAGATATCTCTTTACAATTTCTGAAATTCTCTTTATAATCTCAAATCTTTGTATCACTCCACAAACATCTTTTACAGTAACAATTCTCTGCAATTCCATTAAATTAAGATTAGTTAATGCTTCGTTAAAACTCTCTCTTTGTTTTTCCAAAATTTGAAGGGTTTCTGCCGCTCTTCTCAAAATTTCAGAACTTTCTTTAAGTTCATGCCTCTTATCTCCTTGATAGATAGTAATCTTCTTCTTCCTCTCAGAAATTGCAATCACTATAGCTCCAGTTTGTTTTGCGGTTCTCTCTGCGGATTTGTGTCTGGTTCCTGTCTCTCTAGTAGTTATCTCTGGATTTGGAGAGAGAAAAGAATTTGCATATAATATCTTCTTTACATTTCCTGAAAGAATAATTGCTCCATCCATCTTTGCAAGCTCAACGAGTTTCTGAGGGCTAAATTTTGAATGAATACTAAATCCCCTTTGGTACACAGAAGCTGTATTTCCATTATCTATAACTATCAGTGCACCCATCCCTGCATTGACTAAATCATCCATTGCAATTCTTATTGAAGTCCCTGGAGCAACCATTTTAAGAACATCCATAAAATCTTTTTCAACAATTGTTTTCTCTTGCTCACCTTGAGGAATAAATAATTCACCTATCTCTTCCTTTTCATCCATAAAAAAAGTATAAATAAGATATATATAAACTTTTATGAGAAATTGAGCAATTAAAGCAAAGAGGCATATATTAAGGGCAAGGCAATTGTAGCATCACAATTTACATCCACAAACCTTGCTTTTGAATTCATTTTCCCCCAAGAAATACCTTCTCTCAAAGGAGCGCCTGAACTCCCCCCAGATTCTGCTCTATCTGTTGTAATTTGAATTCCATAATCTGCCCCTTTCGAGAACTGTAAAGACTGTTGTATGAAATTTTTTGGAAGTCCCCCGCCAATGTAAATAACTCCGTTTTTCTTTGAAGTCCAAGCTATGTCTATAATATCATTCACGTCACCAAATACTTCAACCTTTGTCTTTCCTTTTCCTCCTGCAATTCTCCCCCAAATCATCAATCCTATTCCAGAGTCTGCAATTCCTGGGCAAAAAATAGGAATCTTCTTCTCATAACACTTAACTAAAATTCCTTTTCCTCCTTGTTTTGAGACAATCTCTCCAATTTTCCATAAAAACTCTTTAATATTTTCACAATCCTTCATTTCTTCAAAATGCTTTTCAAAAAAATCCTCAAGTTTCTCATAAACTTTATTAGACATTAAAACATTGTAAATTCTATCAAATCCCTTTTTATTAAGCTCCAAATCATCCATATTCTCATCTCCTAAATAATGTTTCTCTCCTATGGCTTCAATTAAATCATGGGTTAGATTTGCCCCTGTAGTAACAAATACATCTACTTCATCAAGCATATCAATTATAATCTCTTTCATCCCAGCCGGAACCATTGCTCCAGCAACCCCAAGGAAAACTTTGCATTCCTTATCTTGAAACATTAACTTCATAATTTCTGAAGCAAGTGCTACCTTTCCTGCTCCAAAACCTGCTCCGCTCATTTCCTGAACCAACTCTGAAACTTTCATACTTTTTTTAATATTTACTGGCTTTACTTCTCTCATTTTATTTTCCTGAGAAAATGCATTTCTCTCATACAATTAACATAAAATATGATTTTAAAAAACTATTGATGATAAATTCAAACTATAAGTTAGACTATCAAAATCTTTTTAAATGAAACATGCTCTATAAGCCTACAATGAACAAGTGGCTTGAATTGATTCTAGGAGTTATTCTTCTTGTAGGAGTTATAGCTCTAGTTCTTCCAGGAATGCCTTTAGACTCTTGGGGAGTTGCAGCTTGGACAGTCTTTAAAGGGGCATTAACATGGATTGTTGCACTAATAGGATTAATTCTTATAATTTTAGGAATAAGTGAGATAAAAGGATAAAATAAATATTTCTATTTAAGAAGAAAAATTAAACCTCCTTCAATAATTGCTGCTATAAACAAAAGAGGCAATACTATAAAAACAAAGACTCTCAAAGAATTAATAAGGAACTTTTCAAAATGTTCCATTTTTTTCTTTTGAAATATAAAGGTACCAAACTTTATGCCCATTCCAAATGAAATGAAAATGGCGGGCAACTCAAATATTCCATGGGGAAAAAGATTTAGCAGTGAACTTACTCCAGAAGAGGAGATTGCAGAAGAAGAAACATACCCCACAACATAACCATTTGCAAAAGTTGCCAAGATTGGGAATATCCCAAGAAAAAACCCGTAAATAATACCCATAAATCCACTCTGAAGATTATTTAGGAATATAAATCCAATCATTCTAATTGAAGACATTCCTTTTGTCTTTGCTAATATATTCTTTATGTAATCCAAAATTGCATTAACAATCTCTGGAGGTTGGAAGAAAAATCCTATGATTGCTGAAACAACGAAAATAATAACTACTCCCCATATGAACTTTTTTGACTCTTTAATATATCCCCAGCTTTTAGAATAATTTTCTCTAAAAAAATTTCCAATCTTCTCTCTCTTTTTTCTTTTATTCATTTTACTTGTTAAATGAATAAGTACAAATTTTATATTTGCTCTTATTCATAAACAAAAATATTCAAGAATTATATATAAACCTAACTAAAATGCTTTCTTATATAAGAAGTTTTATTCTTGTACTTTGTTCTTAAAAATAAACCATAAATAAGACCAACTATTAATCCTCCAAGATGGGCAGTATTACCTATTGAAATATTTCCAGCCACCGAAATAATCCATAACAAAATAAGCATACCGGGAGCAGCATACTTCATCTTTATTGGAATTGGTATAAACATAATATAAACAGGAAGATTTGGAGTAAGCAGCATAAGCAATCCAATTAAACCAAACAAGGCTCCAGAAGCACCAACTGCATAAAGTCCAAAATCTCCAGTAAATATTAAACTCATCAAAACAAAAAACACTCCGGCAAAAATACCTGAAAGCATGTAAAACCAAAAGTATCTTCTTTTACCTATTATTTTCTCAACAAGAGAGCCTATGAACATTAAAGAAAGCATATTCACAAGCAAATGAAAAAATCCTGCATGCATAAACATGCTTGTCAGAAAAGTCCAAAGATATTTGCCGGCAAGTATATTTGATGGTTTTATTGCTATAACATCTATTGAAACAACTTTTAAAGAGATAAGTGCTGTAAAAAGAATAAATGCAAGAACATTAATTATTATAAAAATTGTGTTCAAACTAACAAGATTAGATAATATCTTTCTTGGTCTTGGATTTGAATTAACTGTATATACATAAGCCATATTAAAATTAAAATTTTATTTATTTCTTTTTCTGGATTTTTTAATCTTCTTTTTTACAGATTTGCTCTTTATCTTTTTCTTTTTCTTTTTTGAGATACCTGTTTTTACTTTTTTGGGAGATTTCTTTTTTAAGTTCTCTTTTTTTTCTTTTTCTCTTATTTGCTTTTGCAATCTCCTAGACTCTTCTCTTTGTTTTGTCTTTTCTCCTTCAATCTTCTTAATTTCTTTCATTTTAATCTTCTCAAGCTTCGCTTTTTCAATGTTTATCTCATTCTTTATTATCTTTAGCTTATTTTCTAATTTTTCTTCGTTCCTCTTGAATTCTTTAAGAACTTTCTCATTATCCTTTGCAGAAAAGACTTCCCCACATTCATTACATATAAAATCATGAAGCATTGCATTTTCCTCATTGTATTCTATATTGCATCTTTCACAAACATAAAATCTCTTAGTTTCTCTGCTTTTTATCTGATTCTTCAACTGGGTGAGATTTTTCAAAACAAGTTCTCTTAAAAATTCAAGAGACTTCAAAACTTCTATTTTCCAAAAATAGGTATACCACCCTTTCTTCTTATCCTTTTTTCTTATTGAAGAAACAAGCCCATGATCTGAAATCTTATAAAGTATGTTCCTTGCTTGATTTATAGTCAAGTCCAATTTCTTTGCGATTATAAATTCATTAACATATTTATCTCCGTCGAGCAAATCTACAATCTCTTCTGCAGATTTTCCAACAACAATAGAAATAACCTCCTTCAGAAAATTTTTTAGCATCCAAGTACTAAAAATAATTCTATTATATATTTTTCTATTCCAAAAAACATTAAAAATAAAAGTTTTTAAACCTGTATTATGTCTTATATATATTAAAAAGAGTATATCAAAGAAGACAAAAAAATGGGTTTATTCGGAAAAAAAGGTAAAAAAGAGGAGATGAAGAGCTTAAAAATTCCTGAACTTCCTGAACTTCCAAAATTACCAGAACTACCTGCAATGCATGAATTCTCCTATGAAGAAGATGAGCGCTTGCCTCAACTACCAAGATTTCCAAACAATACTTTAGGCAATAAATTTTCTCAAAATACTATAAAAGAAGCAATATCTGGGAAAAAAGAGGAAGAAGAGGTTTTTGATGCAGAGGATTTCCACAAGGAAGAAAACAAAGGAATGATGCAGAAACCTCTACAAAAACCATCAGTTATGGAAGATTTTAGCGACTATCAACTATCTCAAGAAAGAACTCCATCAATGCAGAAACCTCTACAAAAACCATCAGTTAGAGAAGAGTTTAACGATTATCAACCCTCTCAACAAAGTGTTTCATCAAAAGCAAAGGAGACTCCTCAAAATTATGCAATAAGAAGCTATATGACAAAAAAGGCTGAGCCTGTTTTCATAAGAATAGACAAATTTGAAGAAAGCATGAAGATATTTCAAGAAATAAAGGGACAAATATCCGAAATAGAAGACCTTATTAAGAATACAAAGGAAATAAAATCTAAAGAGGAAGAGGAACTTGCTTCTTGGGAAACAGAAATACAAGGGATAAAAAATCAGATAGAAAAAGTTAACCAGGATATTTTCTCAAGGATAGAATGACAGGACAAAGTGTTGTTCACGTAAAACTGGATTACGAAGAATCCGTTCAAGCAAAAAAAGATTTACTCTCTTCAGAGAGAGATTTTATAAGAATTCTTAAAACAGTAAAAAAGTATGAATTATTAAGAAAAGGAGAATTAACAACTAAACTAAAAATTCAAAATAAAATAAAAAATCTTAAGATAAACTTAGGAAGATTAAATACAATTTTTCCAAAGATAAAACTTCCAGATATACTAAGAAGAAATGAAATTATAGAAGAAAAACCATTAAAAATAAAAGAAGAAGGCAAAGATAAAGATTTAGAAAGTCAATTGGTAGAAATTCAAGAAAGGTTAAGAAGACTAGGATAAACAATATTTTTAAAAGTAAACTACTTCTTTGAATATAATGATAACTCGTAAAGAATTGATTAAAAAATATATTGAATTTTTCAAATCAAAGAATCATAAAGAAATACCAAATTCTTCCTTAATTCCTGAAAACGATCCTACTGTTCTATTTACAACAGCAGGTATGCACCCTCTGGTCCCTTTTCTTCTTGGACAAAAACACCCTTTAGGAAAAAGATTAGTGAATGTTCAAAAATGCATAAGAACACAAGATATAGAAGAAGTCGGAGATATCAAACATCATACTTTTTTTGAACAATTAGGAAATTGGAGTTTAGGAGATTACTGGAAAGAAGAGGCAATAAAATATACTTTTGAATTTTTAACAAAAATATTAAATATTCCAATTGAAAAATTAGCAGGAAGTGCTTTTGAAGGAGATAAAAATTCTCCAAAAGATATAGAATCTTTTAATGCATTAATTTCAACAGGAGTTCCAAAAGAAAGAATTGCCATTTTAAGTAAAGATGACAACTGGTGGGGGCCGGCAGGAAAAACAGGACCTTGTGGACCTTGCTCTGAGATATTTTATTGGGTAGGTAAAAAGAAAGCTCCAAAAAAATTTGACCCCCAAGATAAAAATTGGATAGAATTAGGAAATAATGTATTCATGCAATACAATAAAGATGAAAAAGAAAATTACAGCCTTCTAAAACAAAAAAATGTAGATTTTGGTGGAGGAGTTGAAAGAACTTTAGCATTATTTAATGGACTAGATGATAACTACCTCACAGAGTGCTTTAAACCTTTAATTGAAAAAATTGAGGAGATATTCAAAAAAAATTATGAAGATAATAAAAAATCAATGAGAATAATTGCAGACCACATAAAAGCAGCTGCTTTTATAATTTCTGATGGAATAACACCAAGCAATACTGAACATGGATATATCTTAAGAAGATTAATAAGAAGAGCAATAAGATATGGACAATTATTGGGTATAAAAGAGAATTTTACTTCTAAATTAGTTGATTCTGTAATTGAAATTTATCCAGATTATCCTGAGTTGAATAAAAACAGAAATAATATAATTACAGAATTGGAAAGAGAAGAAAATAAATTTAGACAAACTCTTGAAAGAGGTATAAACATATTCGAGAAGATAACTCAAGGAAAAAAAGAGATTTCTTGTAAAGATTCTTTTTTATTATATCAATCCTATGGTTTCCCAATTGAAATGATTGAAGAAGAATGTAAAGCAAGAAAAATAAAGTTCTCAAGAAAAGATTTTGAAGGGGAATGTAAAATTCATCAGGAACTTTCGAGAACAACTGCAGAGGGGAGATTTAAATCTGGATTAGCAGATAATTCTCAAGAAACAACAAAATTACACACAGCAACCCACTTGCTTCTAGCAGCAATAAGAAAAGTTCTCAAGGATAGCTCAATACACCAAAAAGGTTCAAATATAAATGCAGAAAGATTAAGATTTGATTTTAATTTTCCAAGAAAATTAACAGACGAGGAATTAAATGAAATAGAAAAGGAAGTCAATTCTAGTATTCAAAAGGGATGTAATGTAATACGTGAGGAAATGCCTCTAGAAGAAGCAAAGAAAAAGGGGATAAGTGGAATATTTGAGCACAAATATGGAGATATTGTTTCGGTTTATACTATAGAAAAATGCTCAAGGGAGATTTGCACGGGACCGCATGTAAAAAATACGTGTGAATTAGGAAAGTTCAAAATTATAAAAGAAGAATCATCGTCAAGTGGAGTTAGAAGAATAAAAGCAGTGCTTGAATGAAATTTTACCCATAATATTTATCAGCAAGACCATATTTTGCCTCTATTTTTGCCATAATTCTTCTATCAATTGGGCCCAACAATCCAGATTTTTCAACAGAAGTTCTTATTCTAATTAATCTAGCTGCATCTCTGTATTCCTCAAGATTTTCTCCTAATGATTTTCCACTGCTTATCAAATACATCTCTGGTATGAAAGATAATTTACCTATTCCAACATAAGAAATTTTATTATCTGTTATTATAGAAGGACCAGTAGTTTCCACAAAACAATATCCGCTTTCTATCAAACTTTCTTTTACTGGACAGCTTATTCCTAATGCTTCATGATTCTCTTCAGGATAATAGAAAAATGAAACTTCATATCCTAATTCTCTAAGTAAAAATGCCAGCAAATCTGTTTTCTCTCCACAAACCCCTTCCATATCATAAAGAACCTCATAAGGGTATCTAGAATAACTAACTTTACTATTTCCAAAAGTAACTGTCTTATTTGAAGTCCCAAAAGGAATATTTTGAACAATACTTATTGCTATTCTAGCCTGGTCTTCCCCATTATCAGTAATATTTTGTATTTTAATAACTAATGGAATTAGAAACTTTCTTTGCTCCTCTTCATTTATTGCTTTTAACTTAAAATCTACTCTTGAAGAATTATCCCCTGGAGAATAACGAATTGAGCGCGGGATTTTTGAAATATAATCAACAAACCCCCCATACACTATAAAATCAGTTGAATAGCTTTCTCCACCAAGCGTGTATTTTAAATAAATTTTTTTAGGATCTGTCTGATAAGAAGAGAGACAGGTATTATTTTTCCCAGCAAATCCATCTGGACAACCACACAGAGAAGATAAATCTATAAGTTTTCCATCCAAACAAAAATAAGGTTTTGTAAGAGAACAATTGTTGTAAAGAGTTCCATCTCCACAACTAACTTTTTGCGGAGGGGATATTTTCTCCTTTATAAAATCTACAAGTCCAAACCCCCCAGAAAACAAAATAAGTAAAACTAATACAAATAATGTTAAAATTAAGTATTTTTTCTGAATAGAAAATGTAGAATAATCTTTTGAACCTCTTGAATCAGATTTGAAATCACCCATAAACTAGATAATAAAAGAGCATATAAAAATCTGATTATTCCATATAAATTCCAGGTTTTCCTGGTTTAGATTTTTTTGAGATATTATGAGGGTCATATTTTTTTGAATCATTCACTACAAAAACAGTGACTTCTTTTCCTACTTTATTACTTATCTCAGAAGAATTATAGTAATCTTTCTCATTAGGTAGAACATAAACATAAATTCTATTTTTCTTCTCCCCGCGAGCCTCGACTATTTTCTGTATATTTAAGATATCTGCAATAATTTTGCTCATTACTTCTTCCTCTTTCTCAAATTTTAAATCTATCTTCTTCTCATCAACCTCGGGCCATCTCTCTAAACTTATAAAACCTTTATTCCCCGCTTTTTCCCAAAGTTCCTCTGTAATATGGGGGCAGAAAGGGTTCAAAAGTTTCAAACTTTTTTCAAGAACATCTTTTGAAACTTCTTCCGGTAAAGAATTAAACAACTCTCTTATTTTTATAATTGCAAGATTGTACTTGAAATTTTCAATATCGTTTGTTACCTCTTTAATTATTTTATTTAACTTACTTTCTATTCTAGCATCTGTCTTTTTAGATACTTTAAGATTCTCAACCTTTTCATAAACCTTGTTCAAAAACCTATAACTTCCAATTAAAACCTTCTCATCCCAATTTGTATCTGAATCAGGTGAAGCAAAACTCATCAAAGCTAATCTTAAAGAATCAGCAGAATATCCTTTAATAACATCAAGTGGATCCACAACATTTCCAAGACTTTTGCTCATTTTATTTCCATCAGTTCCATGAAGCATTCCCTGGTGAAAAAGCTTTTTTGCTGGCTCATTAAAATCCAATAATCCTAAATCTCTCAAAAACTTTGTATAAAATCTACAATAAATTAGGTGCATACAGGCGTGTTCTGCTCCACCTATATACTGATCAACAGGCATCCAATACTTTACTTTTTTCTTATCAAAAATTTCTTTTGAATTATGAGAATCACAATATCTTAAAAAATACCAAGAAGAATTTACAAAAGTATCCATGGTGTCTGTTTCTCTTCTGGCAATTCCTTTGCATTTAGGACATTTCGTTTTAATCCATTTTTCATTTGTGGCCAAGGGGTTTCCTCCCCCAAATTTAACTTCTTTTGGAAGTTTAACAGGCAAATCCTTTTCTGAAATAGGAACAATTCCACATTTTTTGCAATAAACAACCGGTATTGGTGTCCCCCAATATCTCTGCCTAGAAATAAGCCAGTCTCTCAATTTAAAATTAACAACTTTTCTACCTAGATTCTTCTTTTCAAGATATTCTGTAATTTTTTTCTTTGCTTCTTCATTATTAATACCATTAAATTCTTTAGAATTTACTAAGTTTCCTTTTTCTGTATAAGCATGAGTCATCTTCTCTGATTTTTCAATTTCTTGTCCAATCGGGTCAATCACAACTTTTATTGGTATTTCATATTTTTTTGCAAATTCAAAATCTCTCTGGTCGTGTGCAGGAACAGCCATAACCATTCCACTTCCATAATCTGCAATAACAAAATTACCTGCATAAATTGGAATTTTTTCTTTAGTGATTGGATTAACAGCATAACTTCCTGTGAAAACACCTTCTTTTTCCATATCCTCTAATTCTTTTTCACTTACGGATTTCAATTTTTTCAAAAAAATGTCAACTTCCTTCTTCTGTTTTTCTGTAACTAATTCCATTAATTTAGTGTGCTGGACAGAAACGACCATGAATGTAACTCCAAAAATAGTATCTGGACGAGTTGTGAATATTGCCCAGTTTTTCCCATTTATCTCAAAATCAATTTCAGTTCCATAGGATTTTCCAATCCAATTTTTTTGCATAGCCTTTGTTTTTGCAGGCCAATCTAAATTATCAATTTCATCTAAAAGCTCATCTACGTAATTTGTTATTTTAAAAAACCATTGCTCTAGATGTTTAATCTCCAAAGAAGTTTTGCATCTCTCACAAATTCCTCCTTGCGCTTGCTCATTAGCTAAAACAGTTTTACATGAAGGACACCAATTCACAGGAGCTTTCTTCCTATAAGCAATTCCTTTTTCAAGCATTTTAAGAAAAATCCATTGATCCCATTTATAAAAATCAGAATGAGATGTATTAACCATTCTTGACCAATCATAACTAAATCCAAGACTCTTCTGCTGCTTCATGAAGTTTGCAGTAGACTTATTTGTATATTCTTCTGGATGAGTCTTTTCTTTAATTGCTGCATTCTCAGCAGGCAAACCAAGAGAATCATAGCCCATTGGATAAAGAACATTAAATCCATTCATTCTCTTGAATCTTGCATAAATATCTCCTATGGTAAAATTCAAAGCATGCCCAACGTGCAATCCAGAAGCAGATGGATAAGGAAACATCTCAAGATTGTAAAACTTAGGTTTTTTTGAATATTCTTTAACTTCAAAAGCTTTCTTCTCTTCCCATTTTTTCTGCCATTTCTTTTCAATCTTTTGAAAATTAATTTCTTTATTTTCTAGCATAAAATAGTGAAAGAAAAGAGGTTTTAATAAATTATGGCTTAAAGTCTTATTCAGGAATCTGTGCATCAATTAAAACCTTTTGCTGAGAACTCCACTCTTTATCAGAATGTGTTCTTATGTATTCTGCCCAGTATTTAATAAAGTTCATCCTATCCTCTTTATTTGTCTTTCCTGGTTTCATAAAAACCTTCCTATTATCTTCTTTTTCTGATTCCATCTTGCCTCAATTTAATAAGTCCCTTAAGTTTTTTAATTTTTCCATAATCTATATCTTCCTTAAATAATTCTTCTACATGTAAAGCATCTTCATTATCCTTATCATCCCCTAAGAAATATCTTTTGAATGCAATATGTCTCTCTAAAGAGGAAATTTTCATTTCTCCAACAGGGAGCTTAACAGATATAAAATCATTAAAAACATCCTCATCTAACTCGTCTTTAGGAAATTTAACTTCAATATTTGGAAGAGAAATTCTTCCTTTAGCAAATCTAATAGCTACTCCTTCATCGAGATAATCAAAAAGGGTATCAGCATTATCTGAATTTATACACCAAAAATCATTTTCAATTAAATCTTTATACATCTCAATAAATCTTATCTTGGAAATCTTTTTAATAAAAATATCCACGTCTTCAGTAGCTCTTGATCTTCCAAGCAGAATTGAAACATAACCTGAAATTATCACATAATCCACATATTTCTCAATAATGCTAATAAAATCAAAAGTAAACTTATCAATTTTATTTAATTCCTTATCTAAGAGGATTTCTCTTTTTTCTTTATTATATTCCATTCTAAAACAAGCCACTCACAACTTTTAAATATTCTCCTAATTTATCTTAAACATGAACAAAATAAAAGCCTATCTCCTGGGGGAAATTGTCTCAACAAATGAAGCAGAGGCATTTACACTCTACAAGAAATCTAACTTTGGACAACCAATAGGACAGAAAATCCAATACTCTCTTTCAGAAGCACTTTACTTAGTTGAAAAAGAAAAAATAAGAGTAATGAAAAACAAAAAGATAATTGGATTTGAAGAATTATTAAAAATATTCAAGAAAATTGATTCAAGAATTCAGCTCAAATATCCTGTCTTCAAAGATTTGCGTGATAAAGGATATGTTGTGAAAACCGCCTTAAAATTTGGGGCAGATTTCAGGGTCTATGAAAAAGGAAGAACCCCTGATGAAGAACATGCAAAATGGATTGTATTCTGCGAACACGAATCAAAAAAGTTCTCCTGGCAGGACTTTTCATCAAAGAACAGGGTTGCACACTCAACTAAAAAGAATCTTTTAATAGCAATTCTTGATGAAGAATCTGATGTTTCTTATTATGAATGTTTATGGGTTAAAACCTAAAATACACAAACATAAATCTTTATAATCCAAAAGACTTTTCTAGATTAATGCCTACTCAAGATGCTTCCCATACAAGAGAGAAAATTTTTTCAATTCTAAGAATGAGAGGTCCAAATATACCTGTTCATATAGCAAAAGAAACAGGATTGAGTATGCTCTTTGCATCTGCTTTCCTCTCTGAACTTCTTTCTGACAAACTAATAAAGATGAGCCATATGAGGGTGGGAAATTCTCCAGTATATTATATTCAAGGACAAGAATCACAATTGGAGAAATTCTCAAGTTATCTTAAAAGCAAAGAAAAAGAAGCCTTTCTTCTTCTCCAAGAAAGAAAGTTCCTTAAGGATTCTGAGCAAAGTCCTGCAATAAGAGTTGCACTTAGAGGGATAAAAGATTTTGCATTTCCTTTTAAAAGAAATAATGAAATCTTCTGGAGATATCTAACCTCAAAGGAATCTGAATTTAAACAAGAGATAAAATCAATAGAAGAACACAAATATGTTGAACCAAAACAAAAGATTTTTGATAAAAAGGAAAGAGAAATAGGTGAAAAAATCATTAAGGATATAAAAATAGAAGATATAGAAGAAATAAGAAATGAAAACGAGAAACTTGAAAAGAGAGAAAAAATTGAAGAAAAAGAAGAAGAAAAAGAGATTGAAGAGGAGATGGGAGAAAGAGAGGAATATATCGCCTTGCCTATTCCTGAAAAGACTAAAGAAGATAAAAAAGTTGAAGAGAAGGAAGAACCAGCACAAGAAAAAAAGAAAGAGAAAATTGTAAAAGAAAAAATAAAATCCAAAGAAAAAACTATAAAGAAAAAGGGAACACAAAAACAGGACAATAAATTCTTTGATAAAATAAAAGAATTCCTTTCTAAGGAAACCATTGAAATAATAAATATAGAAAGCTTCAACAAAAATGAGATATTACTTAGAATAAAATATGAAGGCACTGAAAAATTACTTGTTGCATACAATAAAAAGAAGATATCTGATATAGATATAATTAATGCTAATAAAAAAGCTTCACAGTTAAATTTGAAATATTTAATCCTAAGTATGGGAGAACCCTCAAAAAAACTCTCCAGTTTAATTGAATCAATACAAAGTCTGGAAAAGATAGAAAAAATAGAGAAATAA
>Ga0066637_10001535_pt1 | contig 15008 bp, 15 predicted proteins | sample CryGeyCG2014_020_FD_62737 | JGI IMG/M metagenome (GOLD analysis project Ga0066637, IMG submission 62737) | Groundwater microbial communities from aquifer - Crystal Geyser CG08_land_8/20/14_0.20 | ecosystem: Environmental > Aquatic > Deep subsurface > Groundwater | place: USA: Utah: Grand County...
TGTTTGATTAGAAGGGTCTTCAACAGCTTCTCCATCAGCCCAGGTTCCTGTAGCGGTTAAGCGGCTAACCGTAACATTATCACCATTAATATATCCATCAGTAGCTACCATTTCAAAATGCTCGGTGGCGGCGGTGACTGGCACATCGGTATAGCTGGCTGCTGCACAACCGGCTCCTTTAGCAGCATATTGCAAGCGGTATTGATAGCCAGTGGCTACCCCACTGCCAGTATTGGCAATTTCCACTCTTAAACGGTAGGTAGTTTGTTTGACAAAAGAGGTGTAGGAATTATCTTGAGAACCAAGAAAACCGCCGGCCGTATTTAAAGCAGTGGTATCGTCTCTCCACCAGTAGTGGTTTTGGTCAAGGGTAGGAACTGCCGGCGTATAATCAACCACAATCCACATCTCCGCGCAGTCGATGCCTTCCGTAGCACCCATAGTATCTTCAGCTATACCCATCTCCAGAGACTGGAGGTTTGTATAGGTCCACGGGTTGCCCGCGGGATCGGTCGTCTTTGCGCCACTCGCATAATCGCTGAAGCTAGTGCTACGGCTGATCGCCACGGCGTTGAGCACGACCGTATCGCTAGCACCAAGCTTGCCATAGACATCAAGTTTTTCCGGGGCGGCACTGTTTCCGGTGTCCGCCCGACAGCGGATGACGTAGTTGACACTATTGATTGTGTCGCCGGAGCCAAACGTCGGGTTTTGCAGACCGACCCGAGTAGTGGGATTATCAGCCCCCGTTGCCCTGATGTACGTACTATCGCTGGAGTCGTTAGTGTCCGCATGCACAGACGTCATGACTGTCCAGCCCGAGTTTGAGGAGGTGCTGTCAGGCCGACGTATCTCTTGTTCATCAGCCGCGATTTGCCATTGGCGAAATTCCTGCCATCCTTCTGCTTGTGCCAGCGGGTCGCGTTGACCTAAAGGATCATAATCCGGAAGCGAGGCTGGCCCGAGTAAATGTAAGGCTGGACTGATGTCAGGCGGGTCAAAATTGTAAGAAAGCGTATAAGCTTGACCCGCTAACCAATTAACCTGCCAGCGGATGGCCTTAGTGTTTCCCTGACTTTCAAATGTGCCATTTTCACTTATATTAACCAGCTCAAATGAAGCGGGTACTATTTCTTCAAATGTTCCGGAATAATCTTGGTCAGGCACCACTTCTAAAAACAGTTCATAATTAGCCCAAGGCCAAATTCGGGTAGGCCCTAGACGAGTAATATCAAAAGGAATCTCGTTTTGAACATAAACCATATCCGTAATAGTATGAGTTCCGGCTTCAGTGGTAGCGGTTAATTCCACCGGATATTCCCCTATTTCTCCTACTATGTAATCAGCGGCGTAGTCAGGAAGATTAGTAATGGTGGTTGGCCCGCATTCTGGCGAATAGGTAATAGTGCCGTTTTCAGTGCTTAAAGTGGTGGTTTGGCCGCCGGGGTTAGTAATGGCAAGGTTTAAACCGGCATCACAAATAGTGTGACCGTAAGAATCCAGTACTCCCATGCCAAAATGAACCGTTTCTGAAGGCCGGTAAACTGATTTCATGGTATTCAAAACCAAAACACCCCAACTAAATTCTCGGGTTACCTCTTGCACTCGGCCATTTTGTTCTATTTCAAAAGTAATGGTGTAATGTCCTGGCTTGGTTAAATTTTCTGCTTGAAGGGAATAGTTATCTTTAATAATTTTTCCCTCTGTGGTTCTTTGAACTTGATATTGGGCCTCTTTAGTGGAACCAACCGGATCGGTTATTTTAACGGAATTGACCTGACGAGTTTTAGGATCAACCCCTAAAAAAGAAAAGAAAGACCTTTTTTCCACCACTACGGAAACAACCGGCTCTTCTGTGCGTTTATAATCTTTTTTTGATATTTTTACGGTGTCTTCTGAAATTTCCGGCAAAGGAGGAAGTTTTTCCACCACTAAATCTAAGGCGGCGCCATCAACCAAAGTAATTGATTCTTTTTCTGATAATACTGAATGATACTCCACTCGCAATTGGAGATTATTCAAATCTTCCACTTTAGCAAACTTTTCTATGGGAAATACCCAATAGCCTTCATTAGTGGCGTTACTGATATCGGTATATAGCGAAAAGGAATCTAAAACTTCCCAAGTTTCTCCATCTAAAGAATAAGAGAGAGTAATAACATCTTCATTGTTTTCATAACTGTCCGCGGCTAAAGAAAAAACCGCTTTTACTTCTTTAATTAAAACATCGCTGGGGAAAGATTCCGGCAGAACAAAATGGGAGCAGTCCAGTTTGGTATCGGAGGCATTCAATAAATCAAGCGCAGAATCCTCCTGATCACTCAATATATTGGAGCGGTTGTAAAAAAAGGCAGAGTTTTCCTTAGAGAACTCGGAAATGGTAGAACTGGCTAATAAATCTATTTTTTTTGCTTTGTCAGCATTAAGCCAACCACCACATTGGCTTGCTTCTATGCGAAAAGTGAAAAGAGGATTTTCTTTAGCCGAAGCAAAAACATAATTTCCAAGTAAAACAAAGCTTGTGATAATAATTGCCAAACCGAAAACAGTTAAGTTAAAAACCGATTTCGGTTTTTTTAACCCTTTCTTTTTTTCTTTCTTGCGTTTCAAAGGCATGGCCTTTTTTGTTTTCTTTTTCATTATATTAATTAATAACGCAAAAAAATGAAATTTATTTTTAATTTCTTATTCTTTATTATAACCTAATTTACTAAAAAAAGCAATTATTTTTTCAATGGCTTTCACGACTTCACCTACGGTGAACGTCGGGGTCAATTTTGACTTTATTTCCAAAAAATTTTTTAATAACAAAAAATTTGAGCTTTAACTCAATTTTTGGCTTAAGATAAGGAAGTTAGAAGGTTAGGAAGTCGACGTATAAGTTGTTAAGTTTTAAGTTCTTCAACCAAGGATTTCAGATTGGATTTCAGCCTTTAGGCTGCTAACTCATAACGCCTAAAGGGCGCATTCCTTTTTTGTCATGAACGCCGGCACTCTCGCACCCTAAAGGGTGAATTCCGCTTTTTTCAACAAGCTATCTTCCTAACATCCACCCCCGATTAAATCGGGGGCGAACTTTCTACATCTCCTGCTTTTGCGTCTTCATATGCCACCGGAAAAGTTTAAAAGCCAAGAATAAGCTACAATGTATGAAAAAACAGCCGCACTTTGCTGTTTTTTTAATCCAGTTTAACTTACAACTTTTCTAACTTTGTTTAGCAGATGTTTTTGGGAAAATTCTAAACTCGTCTAATAATTTTACATCCGCTTTGGTCAGCAGAGATTTTCTTCGCATGATTTCTACCAATAAATTCATTTTTTGATCTTCTTTGCGTAATTTGGTTATTAACCCACCTTCTAAATCTGCGAGTTTATCGTCAAGATAGGATTTAGTAACCATCTGCGAATCAACCCGTTCTAATCTTTTTTCCACGCCATCAATCCTTCCGTCGAGCCTTTTTTCCACTCCTTCTAATTGAACTCTAATATCTTCAAACTGGGGATTGATATTATCCTCAATAACTTCCGCTATTTCCTTGCGAATTTGTTTTATGTCTTTCTTTTTCATAATAGATTTTATAAAGTATTCCTATTTTAACACCGCCTAAGTAAATGTCAATTGTTTGGGTTGTCAGCTTTTTAGGTTTTTTGGTTAAGTTGGAAGGATACATTCCGTTGAGCGGAGCCCAGCCTTTAGGCTGTTTATCTGTGCACCCTAAAGGGTGAATTCCGTTAACTGCCAACTTTTCCGTCAAAGGCGCCTGCCCGCCAGTCCCGCAACCGCGGGACGGCAGGCGGGGATCAGCCTTTGGCTGACAATCAACAACTTACAACTCTCAACTTTCAACTAACTCTCCGCCGCTTTCTGCCACCGGAAAAGTTTAAAAGCCAAAAATAAGCTGATGACAATCCAAACAGCTAAACCGATAAAGTCGGTTTTAAGATCGCCCCAAGAAGCGGCTTCGGTGGCCACCCGCCTAACACCGTCCGCTAAATAATTTAAGGGGAGGTATTTCGCCACATTCTGAAGCCACACGGGCATAGATTCCGGCGGAAAAAAAACATTGGCGAGAAACATCTGCGGGAAAGATACCACATTAGCAATCGGCGCGGCCGCATCTTGCGTTTTGGCCACGCCGGCAATGGCAAAGCCCAATGCCAAAAAGAGAATGCTGCCTAGCCCAATCAGCACGGAAAGGATAAAATAACTTCCCACAATTTTGATGTGGAAGATCATAACGGCCACAATAATCAGAACCGCCACTTGCATCAAAGAAACCACCAGCCGTGTCAGCACCTCGGCCAAGGTAAAATCTATCGGTTTTATCGGTGTGGCAAACAACCTTTTCATTACCCCCTTTTCTTTGTATTCCACCACGGCGAAAACAATGCCGAAAATAGCCATTTGCATCACGGAGAAAGCAATAATCCCCGGCACTAAAAAATCAATATAGCGCAGATTGCGGGAATCAACATTTTTACTTTCTAAGATAAAAAGTTTTGAGGTTTGATTTACCTGGTGTTCCAATTCTGAAAACATCTCGCCTAAAATGGACATGGCGGCACCGGTCTGCTGCGGCTTTCCCTCGTTGGTCCAAATTTCAATTTTAGTCGGTGCGATCGCTTTCGGGTCGGTTAGAAAGGTATCTGGCAGGATTAAAACTACATCTCTTTCTCCCTTTTCCATGGCTTTTTTTTCTGTCTCTTCATCGTTTTTGGTTATTTTCAAAACATCCACTTTAGAAATTTGGTTAATAAATTCTTCGGCCATAGGCGAAGATGATTTATTTACCACTCCTACCCGTAATGTTCCTTCACCTTCAAAATTCATCAAGCCAAAAACGATCATAATCAAAAGCGGAAAAAACAACGCCCAGAATAAAGCCTGCTTGTTCCGGAAATACATTTTTAAATTAGCGATGAAAAGTTTCCAAAGAATCATAATGGTTTTTAAATTCTAAATTCTATTTTACCCCCTCGTTCTCCCCCTTTAAAAGGGGGAGATGAAGAGGGGGTTACATTATTCTCTCAACGCCCTCCCGGTTAAGTTTAAAAATACATCTTCTAGTGTTGCTTTAACAACCTGTAGAGAAGTTAAATGCGCTCCTTCTTTTTTATCCAATTCCACTAAGTTATATATCGCTTCTTCGACATTAGTAACCTGAAGTTCAAAATTACTGTTTATTTTCTGTATCTCCAAGACACCAGAAAGCGCCTTAAAATTTTCCATGGGTATATCTTTATCCATGCTAAAAATAATCTTGGCAGTTTTCGCATACTGCTTAATAAGATTTTTCGGTGTGTCTAAAGCAATGATTTTTGCCCGGTCCATAACCGCAATACGGTCGCACAGCAGTTCTGCTTCTTCCATGTAATGGGTGGTAATTACAATTGTTTTGCCTTTGGTCTTAATCTTTCTGATCAAATCCCAAAGATTATGTCGGGCTTGAGGATCAAGTCCGGTGGTGGGTTCATCTAAAAACAGTACTTTTGGGTCATTCACTAAGGCCGACGCAATGGAAAGACGTTGTTTTTGGCCGCCGGAAAGGCCTTTGGCTCGGGCTTTTCTTTTATCAATCAACTGCACTTCTTTTAATAATTCAGCGGGATCCACTTTACGGTGATAAAAATCACCAAATAAAGTTAATAATTCACAAAGATTTAAATAATCAAAATATTCACTTTTCTGGAGTTGAACGCCAATCACCTGTTTTACGGCCATCTCGTTTTTATTAACCAAAATGCCTGCCACGGTTACAGTTCCATCGTCTATTTCCCGCATCCCTTCAATCATTTCCAAGGTAGTGGTTTTGCCAGCGCCATTTGGACCTAAAATGCCAAAAGTCTCACCTTCGTTTATATTAAGAGAGATGTGATCTACTGCGGCAAACTTTTTGCCGGGATTATTTGGATCCGGGTAGTATTTGGTTAGATTTTTAATTTCAATGATAGGCATTTTTAAGATATAAAAAAACAGCTGGTGCTATTATATGTGACAATTTTTATTGTGTAAAGCAGGCGAGAATATATCTTTTGCCTGCTTTCAGATGTTTTTTCTGATTAATTCCATCAGCCGCAAGTAAATTTATTAATTTTTACCACTTTATAATTTTATTTGTTTCTTTAGAGATTCTTTTCTTTATTTGCTCCCAACCGTCTTTTTTTATCATCAAGGGCATTGGCTCTTTCTCCGCGTCCTCAAAATAAACCAAGCTTTTCAAAATATGCAGCTTGTTGAATTTTATTTTTTTGTATTTTTTTTCAAAAAAGCCGATCAGTTCGGATAATGAATATTTTTCCAAAAGAAAATAAATATCAATAAAATCCTTCTTGCTGCCGCGGGAAGAAACAGCGTCAATTTTCATGGCGGCGATGTCGCGCTCATCGGCCAATCTCACGTTTTTGTAATCAACCAAGGGGTAAAGCATTCCGTAACCATAAAACAAAAAACTGACCTTGACGCCGTTTAAAATGCCGTGAATTGTCCCCTCTTCCTCGCTGGTAAGTTTAAAAACCCAGACTTTGGTAAGGGCGTTTTTGATTTCCGCGTTGGAAAATTTCCCGGCCGAGAACCAATCCAGATCAATGGATTGCCGGTGACCCAGCTGAATGGCCAAAGCGGTGCCGCCGGCCAAATAAAATTTTTTGATTAAGAAACTTTCGGCAATCTGTTCCAAAACGCGTTTGGTTTCCGAAGTGATAATTTGACGCATCGTGATTTATCAAGATTAAAAAATTGGCACCAAAAAGAAAGCGATTTGCGATTAAGCTTCCTGCTTTCTAAAACCCACTTTTTAACCGTTTCGAGACCATAATAACCAACTGCCCATTTGAAATCGTCCAGGTCACCGATGTCTAATATCCTTTCAATGATAAACTTTTGATTTATTTGAGGATCAAGATTTTCCGCGTCCCAAAAAAGAGTCTTTTTATTCAACGTTTTCATGATTAAATTATAGCATAAAAACATAATAAAAGATAGCCCAACTTCTATACTGACAATAAATTTCTAAATGCCTTTTCTGATCAATTCCATCAGTCGCAAATAAAAATTAACATTGTGTAATGTAGCCAGCCGCAAAGCCAACGGCTCATTAGTCATAAACAAATGCCTTAGGTAGGACCGGGAATAATTTTGGCACAATTCACAGTTGCATTGCGGGTCAACCGGCTTTATGTCCAAGCGGTATTTGGACTGCTTGATTCTTAATTCCTGATAGAATTTACCACCTAATGGGGTAGATTGAAGCCCTTGCTTCAACCAAGCACGAGCAAAGGCTCGTGCTCCACCCAATTTATTTCCCCAAACATAAAGCGTGCCATGCCGGGCATTTCGCGTCGGGATGACACAATCAAACATATCCACACCCCTTTTTACCGCTTCAATAATTTGTTCCGGCTTGCCTACACCCATCAGATAGCGAGGTTTATTCTCGGGTAGTTCCGGAACAACCCAATCTAACACCTGATACATTTTCTGAACCGGCTCGCCTACTGCTAAACCGCCAACAGCGTATCCATCAAAGCCTATTTTTACTAATTCGCGCACATGCTGAATTCGTAAATCTTTATAGGTGGATCCTTGGGTAATTCCAAACAGAAGATTTTTATTGGAATGCGCTCGCTTGCTTCTGATTGCCCACGTCGTAGTTAACTCCATTGATTTTCGAGCATAGCTTTTAGAGACGGGATACTTTGGGCATTCATCCAAGACCATCATAATATCAGAACCTAAAGTTTCCTGAATCTTGATTGCTTTTTCCGGAGTCAAGAGATGTTTGCTTCCATCCAAATGAGACTGAAATTCAACACCGCTGTTTTTAATCTTCCTGATTTTAGAAAGACTGAATACTTGATAGCCGCCAGAGTCAGTCAGAATCGGACCAGACCAGTTCATAAATTTATGTAAACCGCCCGCTTTTTTTATTACCGGCATTCCAGGCCGAAGCATCAGATGATAAGTATTAGACAGGATAATTTGAGCACCGCATTTCTTCACTTCTTCCGGAGTAACCGTCTTTACCGCACCCGAGGTGGCAATCGGCATGAAAAAGGGAGTCTGGATTTTTCCGTGAGCAGTTTGGAGTATTCCCCGGCGGGCTTTGGATTTTTTGTCAGTTTTTATTACTTTGAATTTTTGCATAGCTTGGGAATTGCTTTAATTAACTCTCCAGGTGTTTTAAATAAATAATCTGGGGATACGGCTTTCAGTTCCCGATACTTGTGATACCCCCAAGCCACCCCAATTATTTTAACGTCCGTCTTTTTTCCTTCTAAAACATCACCCACGGTATCAGTAAGAAAATAGGTTTTTTGAGGAGATGTTTTTTCTCTCTTAATTATTTTTTCTATTTTATCAATTTTTGACAAGCCTTCTTCTGCTCCCTGCACTCCCTGAAAATAATTTAAAAGTTTTTTTCTCTTCAAGTAAGATTTTACGGCTGCGGTGGCACTGGCGCTGATAATGTATAAATGGTAATTTTTTAGACTTTGGAGCAAAAGATTAATACTAGGATACAAACTTACTCTATTGGTCCTTCCTTTTTCTCTGGCTTTTATCATCGACCACAATTTCTTAAAATCTTTTTCCTTAACCCCATATTCTAATAAAGCATCGTGAATGTTCTTATTGTACATGGAGCGTACTTCTTCTTTAGCGGCCGGCTTTAATTGCAACGTTTTAAATAATCTATTAAAAGTGAGGTGGGCCTCATTAAGGGTATCCACAATTACTCCATCAAAATCAAATAAAAAAATAGGTTTGGGGGACATGTCTTTTTTATAATGAATTTATTCTCCTTCTATCTCTCTTAAACGGACACTGGACTCGCTTATTTTCTTGATTACCAGTTGGGCGTTTTCAGCAATAGTTCCTTTAGCAACCAGCCTTAAATTAAATTCCAGGTTTTCTCTGGAAATTGCTTCGCCATGATCAACTACCTTACCCAATTCTATCACCAGCCGGGTAATTTTGTTTAGTTTTTTCTTCTCTGCTTCATCTAAAGCAGTGTCTAAAATGTCTTTGGCGGCTAATAAATCATGCATGGGGTAATTTATAATTTATAATGTATAATTTATAATTATTTTTTTGAGTTTTTGATTATGGTGGTCAGTATTTTTATAATCTCTTCTGATTTTGCTTTTAACATTTCCTTGGAGGAACTTTTAATCTGATTAGTTTTAAAGATAAAAACTCGCCAGTTATCAGTTTCTATAGCTGATTTCCTAGCATTATTCAAATAATTAATAAAGTCTTTCTTTGTAGCAGCGCCCGAACCTTCCGCAATATTACCAGCAATTGAGGTTACGGAACGAATAATTTGATTAATTAGTACTCTGTTTACGGAATTATCTGGTATCTTTTTACACAAATCAAAAATCATTAGTCCAAACGCAAATGACTTTTGCTAAATATCTAAATCTTTATAGTTCTTAAAATTTCTCATTATACATTATAAATTATACATTTTGCATTAATGAGTGGCGCAAGTCATACAGGGATCATAAGCCCGGACCAGCATTTTAATTTTTCTGCGGGAGGCCGGAGAAGAAATATCATTAATATCTGGCAGGAATGCTTCAATGTCTTCCTCTAAATTATTCACAAACTGGGCAGTCGGGGTAATAATGTTCACGTTTTTAAGATAACCCTGCTGGTCAATTTCATAGACATGGAACAGGCTTCCGCGCGGAGCTTCAATTAATCCGATTCCTTTTCCGGATTTTACTCTGTAATCTTTGACTGCGGAAGATCCTTTCATTGCCAAATATTTTTTGATCAGGACTTTTGATTCTTCTAGGCAATGGACCGTTTCAATCATCTGTCCCAGAACGTTATGGAAAGTATTGTAGGATGGAAATTTAATGCCGGTTTTTTTCAGCAAAGCTTTGGCGCCCGGTCTTAGCTTGCTGCGATTTAGATTAAGCCGCGCCAAAGCGCCGACCATATACACTTTTCCTTTTAGTCTGGTCTTTTTAATCAGCTGCCAATCGGAATAATTTTCTTCCACCTCTTTGATGAATTTTTCCTTGGTGATTTTGCGATCAATAGTGGAATTTAGTTGGCCGCCATAAATTGCATATTCGTTCGGATTGCTGGTTGCCACATATTCTGTTTTGCGGGAGAACTTGGGATATTTTAAGGAATGAAATAATTTAGTGAGCTTTTCCCCTATTTTCAGTAATGGATCGATTTGTTCAGAAAGCGCGATCAGTTCCTGTTTTGACGGTTCTTTCATAAACCCGCCTACTGCGGAGTTCATCGGATGAATCGCCCGCCCGCCAATTACTTCAATCAGCTTATTGGCAAAAGCACGGATCTCTAGCGCTTGTTTTGTTTCAATAGGAAAATCTTTTAACAGTTTTAAGCTGTTTGGAAGCTTAAAGTAATCCGGAAGTGTCAGAAAATACAGATGCAGGCTGTGACTCTGGATAAACTGACCCATCATCATTAATTTGCGCAGGACAACTGTTTTTTCGCTCACTTTGATTTTTAAAGCATCTTCAATTGCTTTGATACTCCCTAAATTATGAACTACCGGACAGACTCCGCAGATGCGCGCGGTTATCAATGGCGCCTCCTGGTAGTTACGGCCAACTAAGATTCCTTCAATCAGGCGCGATCCTTCTAAAGTGCGAAAACGCGCCCGGTTGATTTCGCCTCTTTCCAGATCAGTAATCAGGCTGGCGTGCCCCTCAATTTTAGCGATGTGTTTTAGTTTGATTCGTTTGGTCATAATTTTTCAATCGATTCGATTATGCTTTTATCAATTTCCATATATCCAGAACTTATTTTTTTCTTTTCATTTCGATAAGCAACCTCACCTGGAATTCTAATTTCTTTTACTCCCTTTATTCTTTTCGCACCCTTAACATCTTTGATTAGTTTTTTCACATCTCTTTCAAAATCTTTCTTAGAAGAAAAAAGACAAGGATTAATAACTATAAATAGGAATCCTCGTACCCCCTTGGTACTTTTTCCGACTTTAGTACGTACCAAAGGACCAGTGAGTATTTCTAAAGCAAGACCGAGGATATACCCTTTGTATCCTCCAAATGGTAAAACTGCTATCAGTTTATTAGGATCGGTGGTTGGATTTCCATTCTTATCAATTCCCCAGTCCTTTCTTATTTTAGTCCCCAGGGTTTTAGCCATTCTAATATGATAAAAAGCTCGGCTAGAAACGGCCATATCAATTACAAACGGATATTCCTTATTTGGAATACCGATTCCGATCGGATTGGTAGATAGAATTGCTTCCCGCGCGCCGGTTGGTGCCATTAAAGGACCACCTCCGTAATTGAAGCAAAGACCAATCATTTCTTTTCTGGCCGCCACTTCTGCCCAAGTTCCAGGTCTCAAGAAAGCATGAATATTATCACCACCAACCATCGCTATGCCGGTTTTCCTCGCTTTCTTAATGGCTAAATTAATAGCATGATAAGCAACTATTTGTCCGACATCCCGATTGCCTTGAATAAAAGCATAGGCTGGCTTATCTTTAAGAATTTTAAAATGACCCCTTTTCTGCTGTTTGAGTCTTTTATATGCTCTTATAAAACCAAAGACTCCGTGAGAACTTTTTCCCTTCAGCTCTCCCAAAATATATTCAAAAGTAATCGCTTTAGCTTCTTGGGCGGTAAAGCCGATTTTTTTAAGTTTTTTCTTTAAAAGATTTTCGACTTTCTCGATTTGAATTCTCATAGTCTATTTAACCAATCTTCTTGTATGCCATAAATCTGGAAAATGTGATGCAAGGCGCGCTTGCCGATCATTTTCTCCAGTTTTTTATTTAAAGTTTTGATCGCATCATCATAAGCCGGATCTTGAATTAATCCCCGGCAGCCGCGGCAGTAGTAGCGGCTGTTTAAACAGACCGCGTTGCATCCTCCCTGAATTACCGGTCCTAAGCAGGGCTCGCCTTTTTGGAGCAGGCAAGGATTGCCGTTAGTCTGGCATTCGTAGCAGACCGGGCGGTGGGATAAAGCCGGCGTGATTCCTTGAGCTACATCAGTGAAAACTTTCAGGAATTCCTTGTTATCAATCGGGCAGCCGGGAATTACCAAATCCACTTTCACGTAGCGGGAAATAGGGTGAATGTCCGGATTAAACGGCTCCCTTAAATTAGGATACACATATTTAGCCTTTTGTTTTTTATTAACAAAGTTTTTAATTACCGGAACCACTCCTAAAGCGGCACAACTTCCCACCGCCACCATGAAGTCTGATTTCTTGCGCATTTCCTTAAGAACTTTGACATTTTCTTTGGTAAGGCAAGAACCATCCACAAAACAGATGTCATAATGCGATTTTTCTTTCATTTCTTCTAAGAAATGATGTTCCCCTAATTTATAATGGTGCACCAGGGCATTAAAGAATTCGCCGCCTAAATCAAGCATGGCAAAAGAGCATCCTTCACAGCCCGAAAGACTTAAGAAAGCTACGACTGGTTTTTTAGGTTTTGATCTGTTTTTTTTCGTTCTTGATTTTTTCATATCGTTTAACGGAGAAAGGCTCGGGGCCTTGAGCTATGAGCTCAGTGCTCCATGCCCTAAGCTCATAGCCACATTATAATGTTAAATTGGCTAAATCAATTGCCTGCTTGGTATAAAAATCCAAATTTCGAGTTTGGATCGGATCGATTTTTTCGCATACCGCATTCCAATGGAAAGTCACCAAATTTCCCTCTTCTAATTTAGATGGCGCTGATTGACAATTCATAAGATGAGAAATTTCTTTTTGGCAAAAATCTCCTTTCGCTAATTTTCCTTGTTCCAGAACTAAAGGACGATATTGAACTAATAACCGACTAGGCTTAATTTTCATAACTCTACCCCAATTAATACAACAATTATCCATTGTTTCAACGGTGTGCTCAATAGAAAGATGGCCGGTTCTACGAAAGATATTTAAAACGTGAAAAGAATGGTGCGGTTTGGCACCCAAGGGTAGTTTATCATAAAGATAATTTAACGACTTTCTATTTAGTTTTTTGGGTAAGCTCAAGCCGTCATTGAGATAACGGTAAAAATCGTTAGCTGAAATATTTTGTAAGAGACTGTTCCCAATCCAATAAGCCTCCACCACCCTTTGATTAAAAGCGTCCGGTATCCGGTTAGCTTGGGAAATAAAGGTAAGATAGGGTTTAAGCGTTTGAAAATCCACTAGAATTTCTTTTAATCCGGCATCCTGAACATTGGAAGAAATATATTCTTGTAAATTGTTATTTTTATCCGGACCACAGTAGCCTAATTGGTTAGGACTATAGGCGTAGCGGGCGCAGGTGATTAATCCTTCCATAATGATTAGGGGTTAGGTTTTAGGGAATTAGGGGTTAGGTTTTGCCTTCGTTGATTAAATATTAGAGCAAACGTAAATAGGGCAATTCCAATAATTATAATCAAAGATCCGATTGCGTTGTTAAATGACAGCTGATTTTTTCTAAGCAGTTCATCCAGAAAAGTAGTAATCGGAGAAGCGAAAACCAGAACCGAAGTGATTAGAGTGGCCGGCGCTCTTTTTAGGGCATGGTACCAAGTTAAAACAAAGAACAGGAGAATAAATCCCGTAAGCAAAGACCACATCCAGCCAGCTAGGGATACAGAAAGCAGAGTGTCTGCTCTTCCGGTGGCAAGTAGGAATAAAAGCAGGAAAAATACGCCAATCGTCAGCCTGGCCCACGCCACAATGTTAGGATGAATGGTTTTTAGAACCTTTTTGGCAATGATAAATTCTACTGACCAAATGAGCGTAGCGGCAAACACCATCATTTCTCCTGCCCCCCAGCTCCAGGCTTTAGGCCCGACTAAAATGTAATTCCCTAAAAACAAGATGCCTAAAGCGCCATACTGATACCAATGGAATTTTTCCTTTAAAAATGGCAGAGCCAGAAGCGCTACCCAGATAAACATGGTTTTATGGATAAACGAAGCGCTGGCCGCAGAAGTAAGGCTTAATCCTTTAAAAAATAGGAGGAAAGGAATGCTACCTCCCACTAATCCGATTAGAGTCAGCTTTAACCAGTCCAGCCTTTTCAGAGATTTTAATTGTTTAAAGTTTTTGAAAAGTAGCAAAACACCTAAAAGTAAGCCAGCGGTAATTAGATTTTTAATCGCAGTATAGACAAAAGGGTCTTTCACTAAAGTTACTCCCCCTTTATTTACAAAATTGGCTATTCCACTGACTAAAGCGGTACCAAAGGCTAACAGAATTCCTTTTTGGATTGTGGGGATAGATTTTAATCGCTCAATCATTGGCTAGTGTTTTTAATATTTTTTTTGCTTCCTGTCCCGATATTTTATTAAGCGCCAGGTTGCCGTAAACCAATACCCAGTCCCCTTTTGTTATTTCGGGAATGGCCGCTGAATTTACCCGAACCTTCCGGCCGTTTATATCTACCGTAGCGGACTGCTTTTCTTTTTTAATCACTTTTCCGGGAATAGAGATGCACATGGTGTTGTTTAGGTTATTAGCTTCTTAGCTTTTTAGGTCTTTATGGTTTTATCTTTCTATTGTTACTAACATGAAGCAATAGAACAATCGAATAATCTAAAACGCGTTAGGCATTTGATTAATTTCCGTAAGGCTGAAAATGGGGCCGTCTTTACACACGTATTTATCACCTACCGCGCAGTGCTCGCATACTCCCACCGCACAATACATTTTTCTCTCTAAGGATAGATAAATGTCCTCTTCCTTAAACCTTTTTTCCAGAAGTTTGGGGATCAAAAACTTGTACATAATAGGAGGGCCACAAGCGGTAACCACGGCATTTTGAGGAACTTTGTGTTTGTCTAAAAGATTATTGACATTGCCGATTTCACCGTGCCAGCGCGGTCCGGCCGAATCCAGAATAATTTGGGCGTCATGAAAGCGGCACCATTTTTTGTACTGGGATTCAAACAGCAGGTTTTCAAAATTCCTTGATCCGTAAAATACCTGCACTTGGTTCTGGCGCCCCCAATCTTTACGGCAGGCTTCGTCAATTAGAGGTTTTAGAGGAATAATT
>Ga0066637_10001537_pt1 | contig 15000 bp, 3 predicted proteins | sample CryGeyCG2014_020_FD_62737 | JGI IMG/M metagenome (GOLD analysis project Ga0066637, IMG submission 62737) | Groundwater microbial communities from aquifer - Crystal Geyser CG08_land_8/20/14_0.20 | ecosystem: Environmental > Aquatic > Deep subsurface > Groundwater | place: USA: Utah: Grand County...
GTATGTCCGCAAGAGTGTAACCTCCCCAGAACCATTTTCTTCCTACGGTGACAAAGAGCCTTAGCGACTTCGGGGCCCAGCGCAGCGCCAGCCTGGCCGCGTGCGCCTTTGGAACCCCCACGAAGGCTTCGGGGCGCGCCTCGCCCAGGCAGGCGCGCATGTTCATGGCCCCTATTCCCGGGTCGACCAGCACGATAATGGCGCCGGCGCGAAAAAGGGCAAAAGTAAGAGCAACGAACTCTATGGAGGGAGTTACAAGCAGCGCCACGCGCATGCCCGGCGTTATGCCGGCGCCGGCAAGGCCCGCCGCCAGCAGGGAGACTTCCTGGTCCAGTTCCTTGAAGGAAATGGTCCGCGCGCCGTCCATTACCGCCGGGCGGTCCGGAATGGCAGCCGCGCAAGACGAGATAAGTTCAGCGATATTGCGGGGGTCGGGCATAGGACGGGGATCAGGCCGCGCGCGCGATAAAATCCTTCACAAGCGGTATCACTTCGGCGGCCGCGTCTTCGAGTATATAATGGCCGCAGTCCGGGAAAACGCGGGTCTCGGCCCGCGGGAACCGGCGCTTCCACTCTTCAAGGAAATGTGCGTCGAAAACGAAATCTTTAAGACCCCAGCAGATCAGCATGGGCAGCGCGGCAAGAGCGCCCAGCTTTTCCTGCGTTTCAAGTACCAGCGGGTAAGCCCTGTCCCCTGGCGCAAGAGGAATGTCCTCAACGAAGCGCAGCGTGGCTATGCGGTCGTTCCAATTACTATAAGGTGCGGTATAGGCCGCGCGGAGTTCAGCGCTCATCCTGCGACGTCTGCAGCCTGTCCAGGCCGCGCCGCGCGCGAAGGCGTTGAAGCCGCGGATAAGGACAGCTCCCAGCAGCGTGCGCGACAAGCGCAGGGCGGGGGGGAAGGATTTCCCCGCCGGCAGGAAAAAGGCCCCCGTATTTAACACTACCAGCTTCTCAAAGCGCTCCGGTCGGCGCACGGCGCAGGCCATACCTATCATGCCGCCCCAGTCATGCACAACCAGCGTAATCTTTTCTTTTATGTCCAGGCCGTCAAGCAGCGCTTCGATATCGTCCACGCGGCTTTTGAGAGTGTACTCATAGCTGTCATCCCCGGGCTTGTCGGAGAGCCCGCAGCCTATATGGTCGGGCACTATCACCCGGTTTCCGCCGCGCAGAGCGAGGACCAGGTTGCGGTAATAAAAGGACCAGGAGGGATTGCCGTGCAGCATAAGAACGGGCCTGCCGCTTCCCTCGTCAAGATAATGCAGCCTGGCGCCGCTTTTGAGCGCCAGGAACTTCCCGCTGAAGGGATAGAGGGCCGGCGGAACGCCGTCTGGAAGATATTGGGACATAGGGCTAAAGTGCCGGGAGGCCGGCTGCTACCATTTTATGCCGAGCATTATCGTGTTCAGGCCGCTGCCGATACCGAGAAAGGCCACATTGTCTCCGGGGACCAGGAATTCCCGCTCATCGGCTATGGCCGCGGCCGAGGGCAGCGCCGCCGTGCCCATATTGCCGAGGTATTCATACGTCGAGAAGTCGCTGCCTTGCGGTATTGCGAGCGCTTCCAGAATGTTCTTCCTGTGCGCCGCGCCGACCTGGTGGCAGACGACCTTGCCGAACTCTTCCGGCTTCATAGCCAACTGCGCCAGCAGGTCCTCCCAGGTACGCCGCCCCAGCACTACGCCGTGTTTGAGGGCCGCCGTCGCATCGGTAAACATGTGGTCGCGGTGCCAGATGCAGAGCTTGTGATGCTCGCAGGCCGCGCGGTACGTCCCGCCCAGCAATCTGTGTTTCTTACCGCCGCCGAAAGAGCCGTCGGTGAGGATGACAGCCACCGCGCCGGAACCGCCGGTAAGCGTGGCAAGCGCGGTCCGGAAATTTTCAAAACTGCGGTCGGCGAGCATGCTGGCTATCATGCTGTCGTTGATCTCGCGGGAGGATTCACAGGAGACGACCATGCCCGCCTTGATCTGGCCGAGCTCTATGCGGTTCGCGATATCCAGCATACCGTTCAGGACCCCGAGGCAGGCGTTCGAAACGTCGAATACCGCGGCCGCCGGTCCCGTCCCCAGGGCCGCGGCCACGGCCGTGGCCGTTGCCGGTTCGCTGTGCTCGCGGCATACTCCGGCATAGACCAGGGCGCCGAGGTCGGTTGCGGCCAGCCCGGCCTGCTCCAGGGCCTTGCGGCCCGCGCGGGCCGCGCCTTCCGACAGGGCGAAACCGGGGTCCCACCAGCGCCGTTCGCGTATGCCGGTAAGCGCTTCAAGCTGTCCCGGGGCGAGGTGCAGTGCGTCCAACACCGGCAGTATGCGCTTTTCCAGTTCGGAAGAAGTCACAACATTGGGCCCCAGCTCATAGCCGATGGCGTCGATAAAGACTTTAGTGTATTTCATCGGTCGTTCGTGTTTCTCAGGCTATCTTCACCGTAAAATCCTTCATCTGGTAGATGACCAGGCCGTCCACCAGCAGGAAGCCGTCGGCCCTCAGCTGCCTGCGCGCGTCGTCGGCGCCCGTTATGTACGCCTCAACGGTGACCAGCTTGTTCCCGGGCACTACCTGCCCGCGGTAGACCCACTGGTGCTTTTCATTAAGCGCCATGGCCTCGAAACGGGACCCCTGCGGCAGGCCTGGCCACCTGAGAGCGGCGGCCGCTTTCATCAGGTTGATAAAAGATTCCAGTCCCAGCGAACCGGGACAGACGGGGTCCTGGTAAAAATGCGCTTTGAAGAACCATTCCGCCGGGTTCACCTTCTTGATGCCCCTGAGGAAGCCTTCCCGCTTCGGGCCGCCGCCGGGGATATAGGTCTCCACGGCATCCAGCATTAATAATTTTTCGCCGGGAAGAGCGGGGTGCGCCGTAAGCGCGGCCGGGACGGCGCGGGCGGTCTCCTCCGGGCCCGGGAGATAACGCTGCGCGCCGCGCACGCCCAGCTGTTCCGAGAGGGACTTTTTGGAGAAGAAGCCGAACTGCGTCACGCCTTTGTATATCGTGCGGCCCTTGCACAGCACCTCCATATCATAATCCTGTATTATCATGCCGCCGGATTGTGAGACCTTGGTGATCTTTACGCGGGTCGTAAGCATGCCGGCGTCCGGGAAGACCTCGGCGTACTGCACCGCCGTACCGCCGAGATTCCTGAAAGACAGGTCCACGGGACTGGTCAGCGCGCTGCCCAGGTAGGCCGCCAGCCAGCCGCAGGGCTGCAGCGCAACCTCCAGCAGTACGGCAAAGGGCATGGACTTCTGGCCGCCCGACCTGAAATACCATTCATCCGGAGGCACGTCGTACTCCGCCTCGATGGAGCCGCCCGCGGCAAGCTCCCACTGGCGGCAGTTCTCTATGCGCACGATACGGTCAAGGAACTTGTAGGGGGGGCCGGGAAGCCTGGCGATCACCCTTTCCGAATCGAACACTTTGTATTTCTCGCCGAAAGCCCCGGAAGGCTTGCCAGTGGCGAAAGCGGTTATGCTGGCATTGTCGAAAATAGCTTTTTTCTCCCGGCTCCCGCCCCCGGGCATCCCCGCCGCGGCGGCACCCGGGGCCGACCAGAGCTGTTTAATACCCTCGCGGCTGACGCCGCCCATCCTGATGGACATGTTATGGATATGGATTATGCGTTTGCCGTCGGCGTACATAAAGGCGTCGGCCAGGGCATAAGGCATACCTGTATCGGCCTGATAGCCTATTTCCTTGACCACTATCTCGTAAAGCGCTTTTTTAGTGGTGGCCAGCACCTGGCCCCGGCATTCCAGCCGGCTGGTGACCCCGGGGACTGGCTCGTACCAGCAGTCGGCGGCCTCGCCCACCCAGCCCAGGCGCAGCAGGAAGATGCGGAAGGTGTGCAGGCAGCATTCGTACATCAGCGTGCCGGGCATCACATGATCGTCCACAAAATGACAGGACAGATGCCAGTCGTCGGGGTGTATGTCCATTTCGCCCTGTATGCTGCCCAGCCCGTAACGCCCGCCGCGCGGGGAAAGTTCAAGCACGCGGTCGACCAGCTTCATGCGGCCGCCGGGCAGGCCGACGGGGGCGGACAGCGGGAGCCCGCCGAAAGCCGGGCCGAAGCATCGCGCATACCCGCCTTCGCGCAGCGCGGCCACCTGCGCAGCGTCATAAGCTTCGGTCTCTCCGGTAAAAGGAGCCGGGGGGGTCCAGTCCCCGGGGCAGATGCCCCTGGCCGGGGCGGACTCCTCCGCGGTCAGCACCACGCCCTTACCTTTGGCCAGTTCCTCTTCGGTAAAGAAACCCGCGCAGCCGTTTTTCATGCTGATCAGCGGTTTGCCGTTCACGGTGCTTTCATAGTTAAAAAAGAACAGCCAGATATCGCCGTTTTGGGCGAAGCGTTCTATGTTGATATTATAGTGGATCACTTCTCCCGCCGAGGGCAGACCCTGGTGAACGGTGACCTCGGCGTCCAGCAGGCGGTAAACAGCCTTGCCCTTAGTCCGATCGTCAATGCCCAGGTAACCGCACAGGAACAGGTCGGCCTGCCCGGCTTCCACTGCTATGCTCGTAGGGATGCGACCGCCGTCAAGGTACCAGGCTCCGGGATTTATGTCGTGCTCCGTGACCACGCTGCCGGAAGCCATCGAGCCCGGCTCGCCGCGGACGCTGAGTATCCTGTCCACCAGCATCAGGGGGGCTCCGGGCAGCCGCACCCGGGTAGGGTAGGTATCAGCGGCGGCGAACTTGGGGCCCAGCACTTTTACGATTGAACCTACGGCGAACTCCATGCATTGCTCACGCGTCATGAAAACATCACGCGGAGGCTCCGCCTTCGCTGAAAAAGGAGCTGCCGGCGCCGCAGTTTCCGGCTTGTTCCCGCTTCGCGGGGATAAATGCCTTGTAACCTGCGACCTGTGACTTGTCCCCTCCAGGGTTTTGAGCAGGGTTTCCCGGAAAGCGATATTCTTTGCCTGGAGCCGGATAAAATTTCCGGAGAGGCGCAGGAATACCTCGTGCGCTTTTGCGCCGGCCGAAGCGGCGGCCGAAAAATTGCGCAGGTACGCCGGCCCCTCCTGCCCGGCGACGGAAACCGGAACTGCCGGCGCCGGGGGGATGAACGCCGGAGGCGGGCGGGAAGGCTGCGCCGCCGGGGCGGCGGCTGTTTTCGCGGCGGCGTGACCGACGGCCGGGGCCGGAATGGATTTTGCGGCCGGTACCGGCTCCTTTGAAGGCGCCCAGTCGTTCTTTACCGGGGGCGGAACTGAAAGGGGGACGCGCACCATGTCTTTTTGCGGCCGGGCGTCCTGGTGGGCCGCGGCGCGGGATTCCAGCCCGTAAAGAGCGGCAAGGTCCACAGGAGCCCTTTCGGTCAGCAGCCGGGCGAGCAGCCGCAGCACGGTCCCGGCGGCGCCCTGGCTTTTAACGCAGGCCGACCTTGCCAGGTGCGGGTGTACTCCCAGTATTTTGTCTATCATCCGCGTACAGGAAGCCTGCGGTCCGAGCTCTACGAATATCCTCGCCCCGTCGTCATAAGCGCGGCGCACCAGTGAAGGGAAATCCAGGCTATGCACGGCCTGCGCCACTATGGAGTCGGCGGCGTTTTCCCGGTTTACCTCGTAGGCTTTTCCCCAGGCCCCGCTATAGAAGCGAACGCCCGGTGACGGCGTGGTAGGAAAAAGGTGAAGGTCGCGGTATTTCTTCTCCACCAGCCTGGCGGCCTCGAAATGGACCGTGGATACTCCCTGCAGCGGCAGGAAGACGCAGCCGAGCCCCTCCACCAGGGAATTCACCGCTTTACGGTAGCCGCCCACCACGCATTCGAGCGGGGCGTTCACGATCAGCAGCGCCGCGCGCTCCGCGCCTTTAAGCGCCATGCGGACATTATCGGCCGGCCTGTCTATCACGCCCAGCACCCAATCCACCTTCTCATCCTTGGGAAGGTTCCAGAAGCGGCGGGCGGCGTCGCAGGGACCGGCGAGGTCGCTTACGAAGAGGCTGGATCCGTTGATGCGCCGCAGCATCTCGTCGCGCGCGTTCCAGACCCGCATAGCAAAAAGTCCCGCGGTCTCGCCAAGGCTGTAGCCTATGATATACGAGGGCTGCACGCCCAGCGAGCGCATAAGGTCGCTTACGGCGGTACCATGGGCCACGGAACCGAAGATCATTGATTTATAGTCGTCGCTTATCTCCCGCTCGGTCTCGGCTTCCCAGCCGGAGTTCCAGAGAAGCCGCCAGGGCGCGAAAGAAGAGGGCGCCATCTGGCTGCACAGGTAGCCGTTCTCGCTGTCCTGACGGCGTATGATCTCCGGCCACTGCACCCAGAGCTCCCTGCCCATGCCAATGTACTGGTTGCCGGAACCGGGAAAGACAAAAGCGATATTCCCGGCTTTCGCCTGGCCGGAAGGGGTATAGAAGATCCTTTCGCGGAAGAACGATCTGCCGGGGGAGGCCCGGAGCCCGGAGATAGCGGTATCAAGCAGCGAAGCCAGTTCCCGGATGTCCCGGGCCAGCAGCACGCAGGCGCGGGGTTTTGCGGGACGGGACCCGGCCTGCGCGAACCAGGCGCGGGCCGTTTTCTCTATGTTTTCACGCGGCTGGCGGCGGGAAAGCCAGGCCTTAAGGTCCGCCAGCCCGGAGAGCAACCCCTGAGCGTCGTCGTCCTCCACCGCGAAGAGGGCTTCCGCGCGCGCGCCAAGCGGCTGACGGCGCTCCGCGGCATAAAGCTCGTCGGCGGCAGGCCGCTCCAGGCCTTCCAGCACCACATGGCCGCAGTTGCCGTCCAGGCCAAGGGCGCTCACTCCGGCGCGGCGGGGGCCTTCCGCCCTGTTGCGCAGCCAGTATTGGGGTTCGAGAGGGATATGGAACCGGTTCTTCGCCCGCGCGAGGTCCGCGAGCGGGGCGATCCTGCCCATCGGCGGCAGTATCTCCTGGTACAGTGCCAGGGCCGTCTTTACCACTCCGGCAAGGCCGCAGGCCGGCCCCGTGTGGCCGATAACCTGCTTTACCGCTCCTAGCGCGCAGGGCAGCCGTGCGGCGGAGATCCCGTAGAAATCGGTCAGGGCTTCCGCTTCGGCAGAGTCCTCTTCCGGGATGCCGCTGCCATGCGTCTCCAGATAACCTATGGTGGAAGGATCAATCTGCGCCTCGCCATATGCCTCCCGCAGCGCGTTGGTATAGGCTCTGGGCGCCGGGGCGGGTTTATCCACACCTCCTCCGGAGGCGAAACCCAGGCCCCTGATGACGGCATAAACGCGGTTCCCGTCGCGAACGGCATCGTCGAGACGTTTCAGGATAAGGGCCGCCGCGCCTTCTCCGGGCACCGTGCCTGCCGCGGAGCTGTCGAACGGCCGCGCCGCCGGGGCGAAAGGCCTTAATGCCTGCGCGGCCAGCAGCGCGCGCGGGTCCCCGTCCAGCGATACCGCGCCCACGATAGCCGAGTCCAGCTCTCCGGCGCGCAGCGCGCGCACCCCGGCCTCCAGTGCCCGAAGACCGGAGGTCTCCTCGCTGGAAATAGTGAAGCTAGGTCCGCCCGCGTGAAATTCCCGCGCGATACGGCTGGCCACTATCCCGCCCAGCGCGCCCATGGTCCGGTTGGCGCTCAGGGCGGGGCCGGCGGCGTCGCGCAGACCGGCCAGGAAATCCTTTTCCTGCGTTTCCGAAAGCTTCCAACCGCGCTGCGCGGCGCAGCGGCGCGCGGTCTCCAGGAGAGACCAGCGGAAATGAAAATTAGTGGTGTTCAGGTCCAGGCCCAGGCCTATAAAAACGCCGGCGTTCTCCAGCCCCTTCTCGCCGGGCCTGGAATCCGCCACGGCCCCGGCCGCCACGTCCAGCATCAGCAGCTGCTGCGGCAGCATCTCTTCCAGTTCCCTGGGCGGGATCCTGTACGAGCCGGAGGCGGCGCCGGCTTCGCGCAGGTAAAAACCTTTTGTTTCCAGTCCCGGCAGGCCGCGCCGGCGCTGCGCGGGAAGCTGCGCGGCCGCCGTGGCCTGCCCGCCCAGCACTGCCTCCTGGAATTCGCGCAGCCCTCCCAGCTCTCCGAAGCGGGCCTCCATACCTACGATGGCTACCGGTACCGGGACGGCCGCGGCCGCCCTGGGCCGGGAATCGCGCGGCAGCGGGGCGAAAGTTCCGGCGTACTCTTCCACGAGCACATGGGCGTTTATGCCGCCGAAACCGAAAGCGCTTACGGCGGCGCGGCGCGGCGTCTTGCTGTCGCGCAGAGCCCAGTCCTCGCATTTGTGCGGAACGCGGAAGGGGCTGGCGGCCAGGTTCGTCCTGGGGCCCGGCTTTGAATAATTAGCGGTCGGCGCGATCGCCTTATTACGGAATGAAAGGAGAACCTTCATCATGCCGGCGGAGCCTGCCGCGGTAAGCAGGTGCCCTACATTGGATTTCACGGAGCCGAGGGCGCACTGGCCCCCGGTCCAGCCGCGCTCGCCCCAGAGCGTCTTAAGACTTTCCACTTCCACGGGGTCGCCCGTGGGTGTGCCCGTGGCGTGGCATTCGATAAGATCGATCTGGGAAGGGGAGAGCCGCGCCTGGCGGTAGGCGGCGCGCATTGCGTACAACTGCCCCGCGGTGTTGGGGGCGAGCAGGCTCCCGCCTATATCGTTGGAAAGGCCTATCCCCGTTATAACGCCGTAAACCTTATCGCCGTCGCGCACCGCGTCAGCAAGACGCTTAAGCACGAACATGCCGGAACCCTCTCCCACGACAAGCCCGTCGGCAGCGGCGTCGAAGGGGGCCGGCCGGCCGGAGGGGGAAAGTGCCCGGAGCTGGCAAAAACCCATCTGCGTATAAAGGCTGGCCGGGCGGGAAACGCCGCCGGTTATCATCGCGTCGGCGCGGCCCGCGCGCAGCGCGTCTACCGACAACTTTATCGCATAGAGCGAGGAGGCGCAGGCGGCGTCCAGGGTGAAGCTGCCGCCGGACAGGCCGAGCGCCCGGGCGATGGCCCCGCCGGGCAGGCCTGCCACGCAGCGGTTAAGGGGGTCGGTCTTCGTGCTGACGCGGGTGAACGCTTTACCGAAGGCGGCTTCCTCGAAAGCGGGCAGCAGGGCTTCCCTTGCCATTGCCGACACCGAATCCGTGGGCAGGACGATATTGCCTATTATGACGCCGGTGCGCGAGCGGTCTATCTTCTTGTGCTGCGCATCATAAAAAGCCTGCCTGGCGGCGTGCAGGGCCAGGTGGAAGACCGGGTCTAGCCTGGAGATAAAGCTTTCGCGCAGGTCCAGGCCTGAGGTGTCAAGCTTGAAATCCTCCACGAAACAGGCCTTGAGGGAATAGACCTTGTCCGGCGCGCCTTTGCGCGGATCGAAAACGTCGCCGTCGGGCAGCAGCCAGCGTCCCGCCGGGACTTCCTTTGCGGAGCAGGTCCCTTCCGAGATGTTCTTCCAGAAGCGCTCCAGGTCCGGAGCGCCGGGAAACACGCCGCCTATACCGACGACGGCTATGGGCTGCAGTTCGGCCATTTAAACCTTACTTGAGGATCAGTTCCGTCCTGCGGAAAGCCTCGTTGAGCGATCGGTCCACCGTGGATTCGTAGCCCTCCAGCCGGGCGACGAGCTTTCCTTTTGCGTCCACGAAATCGATATCGGCGGTCGCGCTGTGTTCGGACGAGGCCGTCACGCGCGCCACTACCCGCACGCCCCCGGCCGGGAAGGACGGGGAATACTGCCGGTAAGAGGCAGCGCTGTTGGGCAGCGAGCAGGCGCCGGAATTTTCAAAGGTCCAGAGTATCATGCCCTGGAAGGCGGCGTCCAGCGCGGCGGGGTCGGCCAGCCAGCGGTCGCGCAGAGGCCGGCGCAGCCACGAAGCGGGAGGCAGCGCGGCGGCGGCTTCCAGCACTATGCCCTTGTCGGAGACGCCCGCTACCGAGCGGATAAAGCGCATCTCCTCGCCGTGAAAGAGTATCTCGCTGTAAGCGCGCTCCACCGGGCGCGGGTAAGGTTTAAGCGCGAATTCCGGGACGGCAAGGGCGGGTTCAGGCAGCGCCGGGGCGAGAAGCATCTCCGCGCCGGAATAAAGCTCGCCGGAAGGGCCGCGCAGTTCCACGGGGACCGAGAAGAGCCCGTCCTTCTTTGCGGCTTTACCGGCCAGCGCGGACAGCCTGAGAGGATCGGTGCCGAGAATGATGCCCTTGTATATCTTCAGCCCGTTAAAGCCGTGGAAGACAAGGCCGGGGTTGCCGTGCAGGGCCGCATGTGCCAGCCATTCGGTTATTACGGCGGCAGGGACCACGGATCTGCCGTTTATCACGTGCGAGCGCAATATGGGGCACTCCTCTGCGGAAACCGAGAGTTCGAAAGCGGCTGAGGCCGCGCGCGGGGACTGCTGCTCAGCGCGAGCGGGCCGCGCGGGCGCGGAGCTTTCCCGTTCACGTACAGGCCGGGCAATGACCACCACTTCCACTGCGGCGCCGCCGGATGCCAGTTCGTCCACCAGGAACTTTCCGCCGGCTTTAAGCCCTATCACGCCGACGCCTTCTTTAGCGAACAGGGCCCTGAGCCCGTCGTTGACCATGCCGCCGTCCCAGGGACCCCAGTTGAAGGAGACCACGCGGCAGCCGCCGAGGCGGCGCGCCAGCAGGCGGGCGGCCTTGTTGAGCACTTCGTTGGCCATGGCATAATCGCACTGGCCGGTGCGCCCGAAGCGCGCGGTGGATGAGGAATACAAAGCCAGGACCTTAAGCTTCCCGGTGTCCAGGGCCTCAAGTATATTGCGCAGGCCGGATACCTTGGTGTCGAATACGGACGCGAACTGCTCCGCGGTCTTATCCAGAATAAGCTTGTCGGCCAGGACCCCGGCGCCGTGTACGAGCCCGCGCACGGGCCCCATTTCTTTATGAACCCGGGCGATGACGCCGTCGAGAACTTTGCGGTCGCGTATATCTGCGCAGTAATAGACCGCCCTGGAACCGGCCGCTTCAAAGCGGTTAAGCTGAATGCGTATCTCCCTGGCCGCCATGATGGCGCGGCACTGCTCGCCGGCGGCTTTAGGGGCCATGCCGGGGTTGCGGGAAATTAGCGCTTTCTTTATATCGGCATCCGAACCGCATTGCGAAAGCCAGGGCTCCTCCGCGGCGGGCAGAGGGCTGCGGCCGAGTATAGCCAGCGCGGGGGCGCCGGCCCCGGCCAGCGCGGCGGCGCCTTCCGCGGTCACGCCGCGGGCCCCGCCGGTTATAAGGACCACATCGCCTTTTTCGAGCGGGAGTTTACCGTTCTTTACCTGTTCGGAGCGGCTCAGCAGCACCAGCCTGCCGCCTGTTTCAGAGAGGCCCATCTCCACGGGGCCCTTGAAAAAGAACTCGTCGGCTATCGCCTGCGCCACCGAGGCTGTGTGCTGCCAGTCGGAGGCGGCGTCAAGCGCCCGGCAGGAGACCTCCGGCCACTCATGCCCGGCGGTCTTGGCCAGCCCGGCGAGCCCGCCGAAAACCGGGTCCTGTTCCGACCTGAGCCCCCCGACTCCGAAAGAGCCGTCGAGGCGGGAAACGGTCATAAGGCCGGCCGCGGAGTTTTTGGCGGCACTGCGCAGCGCGGGACCGGCGGTCTGCGCCAGGCGGAACGCTTTTTTCAGGAAAGCCTCCGAGCCAGCCGCCCAGAAAGAGCTTTTACCCAGCTTTACCGCAGGGGCGATAATTATCAGGCCCGCCAGCCCGTCCCCGGGGACCGGTGTTTTATCTTCGATCGGGACCTTCAGGGCATGGCAGCCTTTTTCCTCAAGGCATTTCACTACCGCGGGGGCCAGCGCGGAACCGTCATCCGTGACCCAGATCGGCAGTTTTTTATCCGGCGCGAGTATTTCCCGGACGGTGGAAGCGTCGAAATCCGCGGTCTTCAGCGTTTCACGGGTTATCTCGTATTCCTCCATTTTGGGCGAAGTTTCGGCTATTGTTTCCGGAGGGGGAACGGGAGCTCCAGCGGTGAGAAAGGCGGTAACCTGGCGCAGGGTACGGATGGAGCCGAGCTGTTCCGGCGTGATGCGCGGCGCGGAAGGGAGCTTCTCCTGCAGTTCGGAAAGTATGGCCACGCGCTTGATGGAATCGATGCCGAGGTCGGATTCCATATCCATGTCCTGGTTAAGGGACCCGGCCGGGTAGCCGGTCTGCGCAGCGACGATGGAAAGCAGCACCTGCGCTATGTCCTCTCCCGGGGCTGCGGCGGGCTGCGGTGCGGAGACCGTAACCGGCAGCTGCGGGGCGGTCATGGCCGGGCTGGAGGACAGAGATCGTGAAAATGCCCCGCCAGGTACAGGCGCCCCGGTGAAATACTGCTGCTGGTCTATAAGCGCCTGGAAGGAACGCTGCGCAGCTTCCTGGCCTTCCAGGAAACGGGCGTGCAGGACAGCTGTCTGCTCCTGCAGTTTCTGGAGAGCGGCCATACTTTCCTGCGTGATACGTAAAACATCGGAGGAGAAAGCCGGCGGGGCATAGTTGGGGATAGCCGCCGGCAAACCGGCGCTTTCCGGCGCCGGGGCGGCTGGTCTCACAACTTTTTTAGGGGCGGACGGCGCGCGGGGGGAGCGGTAGTTCGCCCCGGTAAGCTTTACCGCCAGTGTGGAGATCTTTCTTTCCAGCACATCCCGCACACCGGCTTCCCCGGCTTCCCAGGAGGACAGGTCGAGGCTGAACCCGAGGGAAGCCAGGCGGGCCAGCGCGCGGGCGGTGTCGGTTATGCCCGAGCGCCTGCCGGAGGAGGGGTCAAAGGCAAAAGCGGTATGGTCGCGGCCGGAGAGTATGGCCCCGGCAAGGCCGGTGAGCCGCGCTCCCGGGCCCACTTCCAGGAACACACGCAGGCCGGAGGCGTACATCTTCTCTACCATGGCCGTGAATTCCACGGGGGAGGCGAGTTGTGAAGACAGCACGGCGCGCGCCTTGTCGGGCGAGCCGGGATAGACCCCGGCGGTCTTGTTGGCATAAACGGGAACTTTGGCCGCGGAGAACTTTACCTTCTCCAGCGCCGCGGAGAACTCCTTCTGCGCCCCGGCCACCAGGGAACTATGGAAAGCGGCCGAGACCTGCAGCGGGATATTCTTCATCGAGCGGTTCCGGAAACGATCGGAAGCCCGCTGTATCTCCGCCGTGCGGCCGGACAGGACGAACTGCGCGGGAGAATTCTTGTTGGCTATAACGAGGTCCAGCTTTTCCTCTTTCATCGCTTTTTCTATATCGGCAAGGGGGGCCTGCACCGCGAGCATGCTTCCGCGGTCGCCTTCGCCGCGCGCCATAAGCTCACCGCGCAGTCTGGACAAAGCGAAAAGGGTCTTTATGTCGAATACTCCGGCGGCGCAGAGGGCCGGCAGTTCGCCGTAGCTATGGCCGGCGAAAGCTTCGGGGGAAAGTCCGAAGCCGGCCAGCACGCCGTATGCCCCGAATTCGGCCGCGCCGAGCGCGGGCTGCGCTATGCGCGTGTCCTTCAGGTCGTCGGCCTGTTTCTGCTTGTCCGCCGTTGTGAAGCCAGGCCTGGGGAAAAGGAAATCGGAAAGCGGTTTATACCCGGCGGAAAATTCCCCGTCCGCAATGGAAAGTGTATCCAGGGCGGAGGGAAAACGGCAGAAGAGGTCGCGCTGCATGCCGGCGTATTGCGCCCCCTGGCCGGGGAACAGGACCGCCAGTTTTTCCGGCGCCCCGGAGCCGAAGAACACACCGTCAGCGGTGGTCCAGGACTTTTTATCTTTGCCGGAGTCCAGGCTGGAAACGGCGGTATCTATCACCTTCCCGGTATCCTGTCCATATTCGAATACAAAGGTAAGCCGCGCCGGGTCGGACGTCTTGAAAGCCGCGCGGGAGCGCATAGCCTTCACGCGCAGTTCGTCCCAGCCAAGGCCTTTCCAGGAGGACAGCTCGCGTTTCAGCGCTGCTGTATCGGGCCCGGAGAGCGCCGCTATCTGCACGTCGCCGTCCCAGTCGGGGGAAGTCTTCACCGGGGAATGTTCCTCGAGCAGGGCGTGAAAGTTGGAGCCGCCAAAGCCCAGCGCGCTTACCGCCGCGCGGCGCGGATGGTCTTTCTTTATCCACGGGCGCAGTTCGGTGTTCAGGTAAAAAGGAGTAGCGCCGCCGGCCAGCTGTTTCAGGGGGGTCGTTACTTTTATCGTGGGGGGGAGGGTCTTATTGTACAGCGAAAGGGCGGCCTTTATTATGCCGGCCGAACCCGCCGAAGCTTTCGTATGGCCTATCATGGACTTAACGGAGCCGAGGGCGCACCAGGTCCCTTCCTTTTTCGCGCCGCGGTAGACCTCGGTGAGCGCGTCCACTTCCACGCCGTCGCCGACGGTGGTCCCGGTGCCGTGGGCTTCAACCAGTTCTATGGTATCAGGGGAGATGCCGGTGGTGGAATAGGCATTGCGCAGCGCGCGGGCCTGGCCTTCGGAATTGGGCGCGTAGATGGCCTTACCTTTGCCGTCGGAGGAAGAGCCCACGCCCTTAAGCACCGCATAGATCCTGTCGCCGTCGCGCTCTGCGTCGGCCAGGCGCTTCATGGCTATCATGCCCAGACCCTCTCCCAGCATGGTCCCGTCCGCGGAGGCGTCAAAGGGTTTTATTTCCCCGGTCGCCGAGAGCGCCGGGGTCTTGCTGAAGCACATGTACATGAAGATATCGTTAAAGCAGTCCACGCCGCCCGTGATCACCATGGATGAGCGGCCGGCCGCCAGCTCCAGTGAAGCCATATGCAGAGAGGCGAGCGAACTGCCGCAGGCGGCGTCCACCACGCAGTTGGTGCCGCCAAGGTTGAAGCGGTTGGCTATGCGGCCCGCCACCACATTGCCCAGCAGGCCGGGGAAGGAGCTTTCCTGCCACGGGACATAGTCCTCCTGCATGCGGGAGATAATGTCTTCCGCGCTCTGCCCGGTTATGCCGAACTCCGCAAGCGCCTTGCGCCACTTGGGATGGCCCAGGCGCGCGCCGAGCGGTATCACCAGTTCAAGGGCGCCGGTAACTCCGAGTATCACGCTTACCCGGCTGCGGTCAAAATCACGTCCGGGACCATAACCGGCGTCAGCAAGAGCCATCTTCGCGGCAAGAAGGCCCAGCAGCTGGGCGCTGTCCG
>Ga0066637_10001543_pt1 | contig 14972 bp, 13 predicted proteins | sample CryGeyCG2014_020_FD_62737 | JGI IMG/M metagenome (GOLD analysis project Ga0066637, IMG submission 62737) | Groundwater microbial communities from aquifer - Crystal Geyser CG08_land_8/20/14_0.20 | ecosystem: Environmental > Aquatic > Deep subsurface > Groundwater | place: USA: Utah: Grand County...
ATAGGCGGAGAACATATCTTTTCAATTTTTTTCAGACAGCAATTTATCTATTTTTTTATTTTTAAATTTTTTCAAATATTCTTTCAATTTATTTTTGTCCAACAATTTTAAATTCATTTCCTCAGTGTCAAACTTAGCATAACCGTTAAGAGACAAATATGCCAAGTCCAAAAATGCTTTTTCCGGTTCAGCAATTAAAATACCGCTTTCATTTTTATAACCCCAAAATAAATCTTTTTTAATATGATGATAAATTATATTTTTATTGTTTAAACAAATAGTTTTACTTCTTTTGGGGGTAGCCAAAGTCAGATGCATCGGTTGCTGGCTTAAAATATTATGCCTGGCCAAAGCCCATTCAAAAGATAAATAACTGGGATAATATATCTGGGTAGCCAATTTCTCTAAGTCAATGCGTGTTATATCTAAACAGTATAATTTATTACCTAGTTTTATGAGCTCCTTATTCTTTACCATTCGAGCCACGGCCACCTTTAAACTGGCCTCGGCTAAAGGGCTTATTTTTTTAAAATCACTCAAGGAAAAATATCCTTTAGGAATCTTTTTAATTCTTTGTGCCAACTTTGTCATACAACTGATCAATTACTTTATAATATTGTTTGGGCAAAAAAACTTTCAGTTCATTGCTAAATTCTCTCTTGTTGTCATATTGAGCAATTTTTTCAGGTAATTCAAAATCGGTTTTAAGTAATCTGGAAATATACCACAAATCAAAAACATCACGCGCTTTTTTTCTGTCCCTAATTGCTTTTATTTTCAACTCTCTCACTTTCTTTATTGAAGGCACTAAAAGCAAGGGCTCAAAAACACTAGCTGGACTTTTAATCAATAGGAGCTCTTCAGCTAAATCTACTTTTTTAACCGGCTTATGCAGCTCAATTTTCATAGAAAAATTATGCTTCAACTTATCATCGCTAATCATAAACAAAACAAACATAGTTTGCTTTTTATTCATCACATCTTTTATGTGCCAGTTGCTACTTCGTGCAGCAACTGATTTGGCTAAACTACCTATCTCTCTAAAATCAACGTCTTTCACCGCTACCAAATCAATATCCTCTGAAAATCTTGGTGAACCATATGCTAAACGCAAAGCAGTTCCTCCGTAAAACACAAGCTGACTGCCCAACTTATTAACTGCTAAAGCATTTAAAAAAATCATTTCTGCTTCTTCGCGCAAAATTTGATCCGCGGAGATTTTTAATTCTTTGATTAAATTGTCTAATTGTTCTTGTTGCATAGAGTTTGATTTTGACCGTATTTTATAGATGCAGGAACATTAACAATATTGTTAACTTTCTTACATCTATATTTTATCACTAAAAATTAGTTTTAGCAAAATTTTATGCCGGCTTTAATTCCATTATATCACGTTGATTATTAAACACAAAACCCCGCTTTGAGCTTGCCGAAAGGCGGGGTTTTGGAGTAAAGATTTAAAAATTTATTCTTCATACGGCACAAACTGGCCGTTTTTGATGGCTATTAATTTTTTACTATTCTTTACTTGGAAAACCTTTTTATTTTTTTAATCATTTATTTGTAAGAATTTGCCATTTTCTACTTTTTTAATTATAGCCGGGCTATGGATAATACCCTGCTCATCAACATTTAAAGTTCCCAACATGCCTGGAAAGTTCTTAATACCAAGAAAAGCATTGACTACTTCTTTGGAAATTGGTTTAGTTTTTGAATTCTTACCACTTTTTTCAAAAGCAGTTACTATTAAATTGAAAGCATCATAAGCGGGCGGTGCGGTAAATATAGGTGTTTTTTTATATTTCTCATTATAAGCCATAGTAAATTCTTCTGAGGGATTAGGTGTTGCTGAATACCACTGACCTTCAAATAAATCTACTTGTTTAGTAAATTCAAAAGCCTGAAAGCCAGTTAGAGGTTTGTCAACCCCTAATTCCTTAAGTTGTTTAGCTAATAATTCAAGAGTTGGAGAAAACGCTCCAATAATATATACATCCGGACTAGCTTTTTTAGCCTTCATAATCATTGTTCTAAAATCTTTTTCATCTACATTAAATATATTTTCACTAACAATTTCTATGCCTTGATTTTTTATATCTTCTTTTAAAGCATTGATTATGTCTAATGCTGCTGGATTGTTATAAGCCAACACAGCAACCCTTGTCAACTCTTCTTTTTTAGCTTTCTTAATCCACGCCTCTGAATATTCTTTCGGTTGTGTCCAATGAATAAAATTAAACTCTCCCTTGGCAACTCCAATACTATTTGTATTTCCAACATGAACTATTTTGTTTTCTTGAGTTATGGGAGCTACAACATTACCACTAACGCCTCCCATTGAAATTAGAGCATCAACCTTATCAATATTTATTAATTTTTGCAGGGCAATTGCTACAGTTTGGGGTTCAGCTTTATCGTCTTCTAAAATGATTTCATAATTATACTTTTTATCCGCAATATCCATTTGTTCCTTCGCCAACAAAACGCCATTTTTAACCCCCTCGCCCATGCTAGCGCTGTTTCCAGTTAAAGGAGCCAGCACCCCAATTTTAATTGTTTGCTTTTCTTTAGAAATTTCTGTTTTGGGCAGGAAAATAATGAGCCCGACGATAATCACCGCAATTATCAAAACCAAAATCCATATCTATTTTTTCATAAGTGTTTATAGATTTTGTGAATGCTGGCTAATAATACCGAGTATTCGCAAAAGTTAATTTTTTAACTTAAAATATCAAACTTTTTTCCTTAACTTCTCATATTGCTTAATATTTAGATTAACATCCGATAAAATATCCTTAATCATGCTTATGCCCAAGTCCTCATTGCCATGAACTGGCACCGTGGTGACCAAATCAGTTTCATTGTTTCTTAAAAAATGATGGCTGCCTTTTATTCTGATAACCTCAAAACCGCAACGACTTAAAAGTTTAATCATTTTTTTACCTGAAATAGTTACTAATTTAGGCATATTTAATTATTTTAGGTCTTAAAACTTCCAGTTGTTGAAAACCGACAAATTCATAGGAGCTGGAAAGTTTGATGTTTTCTTTTTCTTCCACCTCTAAACAAAGCTGGATAACCTCATTTAATCTTTTGTATAATTCGGGCAATTTTTTTGCCTGAGTGTGGCAACCTTTTAATGTTGGCACCTTGGCAAAATAATAGCCGCTTTCATCTTTTTCAATAATGACCGGAAAATTGTATTTTTTCTTTTGTTTATTCATAGGATTATTAAATCAATTTTTACAATTTTATTATAGCAAACCAGCATAAAAAGTCAAAAAATTATTTCGTGTTCATTTTCCTGCCTAAAATTCCTTGCGGACGAAAAAGCAGGAAGATAAATAGCAGCACAAAAGCAATGGCGTCTTTATAGCCCGAGGGTAAAAACCAGATGCCGAAATTTTCCACCAATCCCAAAAGAAAAGAACCGAGTACTGCGCCGGGCACCGAAGACGCGCCGCCAATAATGGCGCCGGTAAAACCTTTAATCATCAAATTGGCGCCCATGGTCGGCTCCAAATTTTGTTCCAGCCCCACCAAAATTCCAGCAATGCCAGCAATGGCCGAACCGATTACAAATGACCAGCTGTAAATTTTTTCCGCTGAAATGCCAGAAATTTCCGCTGCGTCTTTGCTGTCTGCCACGGCGCTCATAGCTTTACCCAGCCGAGTTTTTTTCATTAAGAAAAACAGGCTAATTAACAAAATTATGGACACAGTTAAAATAACTATTTGCAAAGGTGTAATAATCGCGCCAAAAATTTCCAAACCCTTGGCAATTTTAATAAAACCAATAGTTTTGACATCCGCGCCGAAAAACAAAAGCAGCAGGGACTCAATTAAAATTAAAAGCCCTACGCTCCCAATCAACAAAATTACATTGCTGGCTTTTCTTTTTCTTAAACCTTGATAGATAATTTTGTGCATCAGCCAGCCAAAAAATCCGCTGAAAATTATGGTCAAAATTATAGCCAGCCAAAAATTTATTCCTAGTTTTTGAAAAAAGAAAAACAAACCGTAAGCAGCCACGGCCACGGCGGAACCATGAGCAAAATGCACAAATTTGCAAGTGGAATAAATCAAAGCAAAACCACTGGCCACTAGGGCATAAATTGAACCGGCGATTAAGCCATTAATTAAGAGTTGAAAAAACATAATTTTAATTTTTATCTGTTTAAATCTTTTTTGCGAGCATGGGGCAATGTCAACGCAAGTTTTTGGTAGAGTTTTAGGTATTTGGCGGCGGAGCGATTCCAGGAAAAATCGGCTCGCATGGCGTTTGACTGCAAGGCGCGCCAGGTTTTTTGATCGTGAAAAACGGCAATGGCTTGTTTTATGGTTTTAAACAGTTCACCAGCCTGATACTCGGCAAAGGAAAAACCGTTGGCGGTTTTGATGTTTTTGCCGGTAAAACCAGTCACTGTATCTTTAAGGCCGCCTGTTTGACGAACCAAGGGCAAATTGCCGTATTTCATGGCCGCGAGCTGGCCCAAGCCGCACGGCTCATATTGGGAAGGCATTAAAAAAAGATCGGAGCCGGCGTAAATTTGATTGGATAGAGAAGCATCAAACTTCAAATGGGCGCAGAAACTACTGGAATAATGTTCGTTCAGTCGAGCCAGAAATTTTTCATAATGAGGGTCGCCGGTGCCCAAAACGACCAACTGCAAATCAAGACGCATCAACTCGCCCGTAATTGACTCCAGGAGGTCAAAACCTTTTTGACCGGCAAGACGACTGATTATGCCCAAAAGAGGGGTGGCGGAGTTTACTACGAGACCACTGGCTTTTTGTAGCGCGATTTTATTAACCGCCTTTTTATCCAAACTTTCGGAAGAATAACGAACTGATATAAACTTATCTTTTTCCGGGCTAAAGACATCGTAATCAAGGCCGTTGAGAATGCCAACCAGGTCTTTTTTCCTTTTTCGCAGGGCGTCTCCCAGCCCGCAGTCAAATTCAGGGGTCAAAATTTCTTTGGCATAAGAAAGGCTGACGGTGGTGATTGAATCGCTTTTTAAAATAGCTTCTCGCATCACGGTAACCGTGCCATTTTCAACGGAAAAAAAATCTTTTTCCGTGAGGCCAAGACGCGCCAAAGTGGCAAGCGATGTTTTGCCGGTGTAGGCAAGATTGTGGATGGTAAAAACGGTTTTAACCGGAAGTCCCGCTTTTTTAAGGAACACGGAAATTAAACCAGTGTGCCAATCATTGGCGTGAATAATGTCCGGCTGCCAGGCGAATAAATCTTGTGTTTTGATCATAAGGCTGGAAAAAAGCGCGAAACGGAAACGGCTATCGTCGTCAAAAATTTTATCGGTATGAAAATATTTATTACCGATAAAATAAACGGGCACGGCAGAACCGGGCAAGCGACTTTCAAAAACATCCACCAGAAGTTCTTCGCGGGCAATCTTTATTTTTAAGGAGTTTTTTTTCTTTAAAGACGGATAAGAACTTCTGATAGCCTGATAATGGGGAATAACAACCCTGACATCAACGCCCATTTTCTTGAGCGTCTTGGACAAGCTGCCAATAACACCACCCAGGCCACCGCGTTTGTAAAACGGGGCGCATTCATAGGCGGCAAATAAAATTTTTAAGTTCTTTTTGACCATAAATATTCATTAATTATCGCTTGCGCTTATCACAATATTGAATTTCTAAAGCTAACTTTTCAGCCAAATGGCGGCAAGGTCATCGCGATAAATCGCGCGATAACCAAAACGCTCCGCCTGTTCTTGCAATAATAAATCTAGAAAAGTGCCCGGGCCGATAAAAAGGCAATCAGTACCATAGGCAGTTAGTTTTTTATCCCAGTCGATGCTGGCTTGAATAATCTTGAGCCAGGTTGTATAAGGACTTTGGCCGGCTTCACCAAACCAGGCCGGCATGCGGCCGTCAATAAAAATTTTATGTTCGGGCAGTTGCCAAACCAAAAACCCGCCCCATTCATAGGTGTTGAAAATATTCAAAGATCTTCGGTTTTCGGCGGCAAATTTTTTGAGAAAGGCCGTGGCGCGGCAAGGATACTGAACATAACCGGCAGAACAATATTGGGAAAAATCCGTGTCAAATTGAAAAGTCCTTTGTATTTTTCGCGGCGCCCAAAATATCAAACCAATCATAATCGCTCCGGTTAAAAAGTATTCAAAATAACGGCCCCATTTTTCATTGATTTTAAAATTCAAATTTTTTAAAACCAAATAAAGATAGTAAAAATAAAAAAACGGCAGATTGCGGCGCGCTTTCAGGCTGAAAAACGCGGCGATTAACAAAACTGCCGTGGCAAAAAAATCAAATTTATTTTTAAGCACATTATAGATAATAAAAATTCCAGTAAGGACAATAATTATTACTGATGGCCAAAGCAACGGCGGCACCCATTCGGCAATTAAAGTACTTAATGGCATTTGCCAATGGCGGTAGACTTCTTCGTAAATGTAATAACCAAATGGATTAAGCAAAGTTGCTATGCTGGACAGACAAAAAACAATTGAAGTTATTGCAACTGTTTTTAGTAAAACTTTTTTTCTTAAAAAACCAAGCCATTGGCCAATCAGATAAAGCGCAAAAATAAGCGGTCCGAGAAAAAAACTAGGATGAGTATTGGCCCAAACGCCAAAGAGCGGCACCAACCAAATAATTTTTTTCAAATGGCTTTCCTTTTTCGCGCCTAAAAAATAAAAAGTCAGCGCGCCAAAAAGCAATGATAATATTTGCGATCTAAAGCCGAGAGATAAAACTGGCCAGGATAAAAAAATAGCCAGATAAATTAAAGGTATTTTAATAAAAATGCCGGCCGGGCTGCTTTTATAAATCCAAATGATCACTAAGGTTAAAATTAAACTGCCTAAAAAACTCAGGCCTAAAAAACCAAAATGATTAAAAACATTAGCAATAAAAATGTCATATAAAAAATTGGGATTAGCCCACTGATAATCAGACAAAAAATATAAAAACTCGCCGCCCTGGCAAACGCCGCGGCTTTGCATAATCTGCATCCCACAGCGATAATGCCAGCCAAAATCATTGTCAGCCAAAGGCAGAAAGAAAATCACCAATAGCGAAATAAAAAAAACCAATGTTAAAATTGAACGCAAGATTTGATTCCGCTGAAAAAATTGCGAGTTGATATACATAAAATCATAACGAAATAAACTAAATTAACTCCTGATTTTTATTCCCTGAACCATACCAACAGCAATCAAGCTCATGATTAAAAAACTGCCGCCATAACTGACAAAAGGCAAAGGCAAACCAGTCACTGGCAAAATGCCGACTGCCATGCCCACATTGATAACGAGTTGAATAAAAAATATCATGGCAAAACCAAAAACTAAAAAAGTCCCAAAATCATCTTTAGTGTTTTTAATAATTTTAAACAACCGATAAAAAACAATCAAATATAAAACAAATAAGACCGAAGCGCCAATAAAACCTAACTCCTCTCCCAAAGCAGCAAAAATAAAATCAGCTTCAGAAACCGGCAAAAAATGCAGCTGGCTTTGCGTACCCAGACCCAGTCTTCTGCCCCAAAACCCGCCCGAACCAATAGCGACCATTGACTGATGAACATTATAACCAGACTTTAACAAATCAGCCTGCGGATTTAAAAAAGTCAACACTCTTTCTTTTTGATATGGCACTAATAAAAATTGCCAAGATACAATGGCCATTAACAAAACAATTATTAAAAAAAATAAAAAATATTTTTTATTAAAACCATGAAACCAGAGCATGGCTATCCAGACAAGAAAAATCACGGCCATGGAACCAAAATCTGGCTGCAATAGCACCAAAACGCAAAAAGGAATGATAATTAAAAAAGATTTCAACCACAAAGAAATTTGAACGTCTAATTTAGAACGATGGGCAAAAAATTTAGCCAGCACAATAACTATGACAATTTTGGCTAATTCAATCGGCTGAAAACTTAACTTGCTTAAAACAAACCAGCCTGTTGTGCCTTGAATATTTTTGCCGAAAAACAAAACCAAAAGCAATAAAATAAAAGCTATCGCATAAAGCCATGGCGCAACCGACCGCCAGACGCGGTAATCCAGCACAATAAAAACAAACATAAAAACCAGACCGAGTAAAGAAGAGATGATTTGTTTTTCCAGCAAATTAAAACTTTTATTTTCCGAGCCCAAAGCCAGACTGTATAAAGTTGACAAACCAAAGCAAATTAAAAGAAAAACGGCTACCAAAAGCAGCCAGTCAATATTTTTAAAAATAGTGATTTTAGGAAACAGCATACATTATTTCTCATCGCGCGCGCCTCTGATTAAATTAACAGCCGGCGCATCTGATTTAAAATAATTTTTATCATTATAAATATTAATATCAGGTATGATTTCAATTTTAGATGGCACTCCAAAGTTATAATTCCAGGCTGCGCTGACTGTTCTTTTTTGTCCGCTTAAAAATTTATCAATTGTCACATAATTAATAGCTACTGGATAAGCGCCATTATATGCGACCACCTGCCAGCCAACTTGCCAAAAATTAAAATGGCTTAAATTTTCTGCTGAAAACTTAATTTCCGTGTAATTATTTTGCGCTAAAGATTCTGGCTCGCCAATAACTATTTCTTGCAAAACACGACTCAAGTCCTTGGCTTTAATTCTTTGCCAATTATTCGCCCCTAATTTTAACTCCATACTCACTGGATAATTAAGCGAATAATAATTGAATTTAAAAAAATATTTACTTTCTCCTGGTAAAATAAAAGTGCTTTGCCAATCAAGCATTAGGCCATCAACTATAAAAGCATATTGCAAATCCGCAAGCCAATTTAAATTAGGATTAGATAATTTAGCCACTAAATCGTATTTATTATCGCCCAGACTAATTTTATCCACAGAAATTATTTCTAAATCAAATGGTTTGTGCGTATCGCGATATTTTTCTAACGATGTATCAAGTGCAGTAAGTTCTGTTAAAATCTGTTGATAATTTTTTGTGTCAGCTGAATAATTTACCAACCTTACGCCAGCAAACCAAAAAAGAGCGATATTAATTAAAATTAACAAAACCACAGCCAATCGTTTGAACAATACCTGATTGGCAATAAAAAAGTAAACGATTTTATAATACCATTGAGTTTGTGATTCATTGTTCATAATTAGATTATATCATAAATATTTGTTTTGTGGTATAATATAAATACAAATTAATTTTCTCCCTTTTAAGGAGATCCATACTAATATGTTAGACACCTCAAAAGATTTATTATACCTGGTTATTTCTTTTTGCTTAATCTGGATCACTGTTTTTATCTGTTGGCTTTTGTATTATTTTATTGCCATCATCGGTGGCGTAAAAAAAATTATCAAAGGAGTTGAGGACAAAATTGAAAAAGTTGACGCGTTATTAAATTTGGTCAAAGAAAAAGTAGAACATTCAGCCACTTATTTAGGACTCCTTGTTGAAGGCATTGCCAAAGTAGTTGGTTATCTTAAAGACAAAAAAAATAACTGGCAGGATCAGGATGATGAAGATAAGCCGGAAGAAAAACCCAAGAAAAAATCTGGCAAGAAAGTTAAAGTGGTGGAAGAATAAACAAATTTTTATCTCATAGGGTTTAAAACATTCACTGGAAGTTTTAAACGGTTTGAAACCTGTCCCTACAAAACAAAAAAATAAAAAGCCCTGTTTTTTAAGCAGGGCTTTGAGTTTAATTGACATTATTTGTCAACCAGATTGCGGTTTGGTAAGATAAGGGTGTCAAACCTTTAGTTTTAACTTTTGAATTTTGAGTTTTGAGTTATCTTTATGTTCATCTCTCTTCATAACCACTCCCACTATTCTCTTTTGGACGGCTTGCCAAAAATTGATGACTACATTAAAAAAGCCCAGGAATATAGCATGCCTGCTTTGGCTTTAACTGACCACGGCACTATGTATGGCGTGATTGAATTTTACCAAAAATGCGTTAAGGCTGGCATTAAACCAATCATTGGCTGTGAAATGTATATGGCGCCAAGAGATTTACATTTAAAACATGCTGGCATTGATGAAAAAACCAGACATTTAATTTTGTGGGCGAAAAATTATGAAGGTTATAAAAATTTGATTTATCTCTCAACCGTGGCGCACTTAGACGGCTTTTATTATCGGCCAAGAATTGATAAAAAAATATTAAGAAAAAAATCAAACGGGCTTATTGCCACCTCAGCTTGTTTAAACGGCGAAATCCCTAAAGCTTTACTAAACAAAAAACAAGAAACAGCTTTGGCTTTAGTCAAAGAATACCAGGAAATTTTTGGGCCAGAGAATTTTTATTTAGAGCTGGAATATATTGGCGAAGTAGCTGAACAAATTGAAGCCAATCAAAAACTTTATGAACTGTCAAAAATAACAGGCGCGCCCATTATCGCGGCCAGAGATACCCATTATATCAATGATGAAGATAAAATCGCCCAAGATGTCTTGCTCTGCGTCCAAATTGGAAAAACTTTAGCAGATCAAAAACGACTCAATATGACAGGCGCTGACCTGTCATTTATCAAACCAGAACTGATGGCAGAAAAATTTAAAGACTGGCCCGAAGCAATTGCCAATACTGAAATAGTGGCGGAAAAATGCCAGCTAAAACTGACTCTTGGCCAATGGCAATTTCCCAAAGTTGAATTGCCAGACAATATCACAGCAGAACAGCAACTGATAAATATTACGAAAGCTGGTTTTAAAAATAAATTTCCAGAACCAACTGAAGAAGAAAAAACAAGATTAAATTATGAATTGGAAATTATCAATCAAAAAGGTTATGCCCCGTATTTTTTAATTGTCTCGGATTTAATTAAATGGGCCAGAAGTCATGAAATTGTCACGACCACACGCGGCTCGTGTGCCGGCTCACTTGTCGGTTATGCCACTGATATCACAACACTTAATCCCTTGGATTATGGCCTGCCGTTTGAAAGATTTTTAAATCCTTTCCGGCCCTCACTGCCTGATATTGATATGGATTTTGCTGATAACAGGCGCGATGAAGTAGTGGAATACGCGCGGCATAAATATGGCCATGATAAAGTCGCCAACATCGCAACATTCGGCACCATGATGGCGAGAGGCTCGGTCAGGGATGTGAACCGCGTCTTGGGACTGCCTTATGAATTTGGCGACAAAATCGCGAAAATGATTCCTTTTGGCGCCCAGGGATTTCCTATGACCATTGACCGGGCTTTAAAAGAAGTGCCGGAATTAAAAAATATTTATGAAACAAACGCACAAGCTAAAGAAGTTTTGGATTTGGCAAAAAAAGTAGAGGGTTGCGCCAGGCATATTTCTATTCACGCGGCTGGCGTAGTTATTTCGCCCACCCTATTAACAGATTTTACGCCCCTGCAAAAAGATCCTAAAGGCCAGAGAAATATTATCACTCAATATGAAATGCATGCAGTAGAAGAAGCTGGTTTAGTTAAAATGGATTTTTTGGGCATTCGCAATTTATCAATTTTGGGCAACGCCGTGGCAATTATTGAAAAAACTAAAAACATCAAAATCATTTTAGAAAAATTACCACTTGATGACAAAAAAACTTTTCAATACATCGCGGCCGGACATACTTTTGGCATGTTCCAGTTGGGCGGTTCTGGCATGACCAAATGGCTGACGCAGTTAAAACCAACTTCAGTCAAAGAAATTATGGCTATGGTGGCTTTGTTTCGGCCAGGGCCCATGGAATCAATTCCAGAATTTATTGACCGCAAACAAGGCAGAAAACCAATCACTTATCTTGACCCAAAACTGGAGCCGATTTTAAAAGATACTTATGGCGTCATTACTTATCAGGATGACTTGCTTTTAATTGCAATTAATATCGCTGGCTATAATTGGGAAACAGTTGATAAATTTAGAAAAGCAGTAGGCAAAAAAATTCCAGAACTGATGGCTGAGCAGGAAAAAATTTTTATTAATGGCTGCCAGAAACACAGTGGCTGGAGTTTAGAAAAAGCGCAAAAGCTTTGGGAGCTCTTTGACCCTTTCAAAGGTTATGGCTTTAACAAAGCGCACGCTGCTTCTTATGCTTTAGTCGCTTACCAGACTGCTTATCTTAAAGCGCATTACCCAGCCGAATTTATGACCGCGGTGATGACAGCAGAAGCAGAAGACATGGAAAAAATTGCCGAAGCAGTGGAAGAATGCAGAAAAATCGGCCTGAAAGTTCTGCCGCCTGATGTTAATTTTTCCCAGCCTGATTTTACCTATATCAATGACCAAGAAATCCGCTTCGGGCTTTTAGCCATTAAAAACTTGGGCGAAGAAATTGCCAATACTATTATTGCGGAGCGCAAAAAAAATAATACTTTCAAATCTTTAACCGACTTTTTAATCAGGGTAGAAAGTAAAAATCTAAATAAAAAATCTTTAGAAGCTTTGATTAAATCCGGGGCAATGGATTCACTTTTCGAGCGCGGACAAATGCTGGCTAATTTAGAAAGATTATTAGACTTTGTCCGCGTTAAACAAAAACAAAAAAACAATGGCCAATCTTCTCTTTTTGGTTCTCTTGTGGATGAAAACAAACTGCCTGAATTAGCACTGGCACCTGCTACACCAGCTGAATTAAAAACAAAGTTAGGCTGGGAAAAAGAACTTTTGGGCCTTTATGTGTCTGGCCATCCTTTTGCCGAAATGTCTCTCTTGCTAAAAAATCAAACCACTTGCCCTTTGAATGAAGTTAAACAAAAAATCAACGGGCTTGTGCTCTTGGCTGGCGATATAATTAAAGTTCAAAAAATTATTACGCGCGCTGGCGAACCAATGCTTTTCGCAATTATTTCTGATGCAACCGCGGAAATTGAAGCAGTTGTATTTCCTAAAATATTAAAAAATAAGCCTGACATTTGGCAAGAAGGCAACCAAGTTTTAATCCTGGGCAAAATTTCTGAAAAAGATGATAAACCAAAAATTATTGTTGATTTTGGCTATATCATTACTAAAGACAATTTGGTTAGTGTCATAAATCAGGCCAAACTTGACCAACAACAAATAATCAATAAACAAAACTGGAAAAATAATAATCATGCTAATAGCTGGCCGCAAAATAATAATCTGGCGCCAAAAAATAATTATCAGGCTCCGGCAGCCAAACCAATTAAAAAAATCTGGATTAGTTTGCCAAAATTTTTTAATTCCAATATCCATAACCAACTGAAAGCTGTTTTTAATGAATTTCCCGGGTCAACGCAGGTTTTTCTCTCAATCTATCAATCAGGATCTTTAAGAAAGATAGAAACTGATTTCAAAATTTCTTATCACGCGCTTTGCCGCCAAAAACTTGAACTTATTGTGGGAAGTGGTAATATTAAAGTGGAACAATAAATTAGTAATTTCTAATATCTAATTTCTAAAAATAAAACAAGATTAATTATTTAGAAATTAAAGCTTAGAAATTCTCAACATTATGCCTTACAAAAACAACCAATCCATTCCCTCTTCGCCGTCATTTAAAAAAATCACGCTGAGTTTTGTGGTGGTTGTGATCGTGCTTTTAGTGTTTATTGTTTATTTTTCCTTTGCCAAAGCAACCATTATCATCACCCTTGGCAGTGAACAAAAAACCCAGACATTTGATTTAACAGTTTCTTCAACTTCAACTGAAAGCGATTTGGCCGGACGGATCATAACCAAAGAAATAGAAATTTCTCAAAAATTTGAAGTGGCTAATTTTGAAGAAAAAACTGGCGTGGCCACTGGTAAAATAAGAATTATCAACAACAACAATGACAGCCAGCAACTCATAAAAACCACCAGATTTTTAACGCCTGACAATCTTCTTTTTCGGCTCAAAGATAATATCTCAATCCCGGCTGGCAAGGAAATCGCAGCTGAAATTTATGCTGATGCTGAAGGCGCTAAATACAATATTCAGCCTACTAAATTCACTATTCCCGGCCTAGCCAAAAATCTGCAAGAAAAAATTTATGGCATTTCAGACGAGCCAATGGCTGGTGGCATGAAAAAGATAGGCGTTTTAACCCAGGCAGACATAGATCAGGCGCAAAAAAAATTTACTGGTAATCTAAAACAAAATATTAAAACTCAACTACTGCTTGCTTTAGCTCCTGGTGAAAATATCTCAGACAGTTTAATCAAGTATGAAATTAAAGAACAGAATATCAAAGAAAAAATAGGCGACCAAGTGGAAAATTTTACTCTGACAGCCAAAGTTTTAGCTCAGGCAGTTATTGTTAATGAAGAACAGCTTTTAACCACGGCTAAAGAAAAATATAAAGAACAATTAACACTGTCTGGCACCAAACAAAATATTGCTAATTGGCAGACAAATTCTTTTGTAGCAGAAATCAAAGCATCAGACGCAATAAAAAATAATGCTATCTTGAGTGTGTCATTAACAGCAGAAATCGGCGGCTCGTTTGATCTGAAAAAATTTGATAAAAAAGAAATTGCCGGTTTTGATAAAAAAGGCGTGGAATATTATTTTTCCCAATTCGCGGGCATTAAAGATCTGGCCATAAAATTCTGGCCTTTTTGGGTCAGAAGCGTGCCAGCTGTCTCGGATAAAATAATTATTGAAGTCAAATAAAAAATATGGACAAAAATAATGATCAACAATCAAAAGATTATCTCCTGGCTTTACGTCACAGCACTGAACATGTTTTGACTCAAGTAATATTGAAACTTTATCCCAAAATTAAAATGGCTATGGGCCCGGCTACTAGTGAAGGATTTTACTTTGACTTTGACTTAAACGCGGACGAACGCGGACTGGAACGCGAACAAACGCTGACAATCACGCCAGAAGATTTTCCCAAAATTGAAGCGGAAATGCAAAAAATTATCGCAGCGAATTTGCCAATCACACGCGAAGAAATTTCTGTGGCTGAAGCGCGAGAATTATTCAAAAATAATGAATATAAGCAAGAATGGCTGGATGAAATTGAAGCGCGCGGCGAAAAAGCCACGGTTTATTGGATTGGTTCCCCGAATAACCC
>Ga0066637_10001544_pt1 | contig 14967 bp, 8 predicted proteins | sample CryGeyCG2014_020_FD_62737 | JGI IMG/M metagenome (GOLD analysis project Ga0066637, IMG submission 62737) | Groundwater microbial communities from aquifer - Crystal Geyser CG08_land_8/20/14_0.20 | ecosystem: Environmental > Aquatic > Deep subsurface > Groundwater | place: USA: Utah: Grand County...
ATATTTTGAAAAAATATCTTTGCTTAGAAAATATCTTTAAACCTCCTGCGTTACAAAAAGCTACGATCGTGAGTTTTTGTAACGCAGAGGTTTTTGTATGGATTTGTATGGATTTGTATGGGAATGAAATGAGCGGTATCCTAAAAACATATGGAATGGTAGAAAATTTTAATAAAAAGATTAAAAACAATGTCTTGAAAAAATATCTTTTTAGCAGTATATTTGAAATGGAAGAAAAGATTATTAAATTTGTAAATGAATATAATTTTGAAAAAAGATTAAAATCATTAAATTACAAAACACCCGAACAATTTTTAAAGGAAAAAAAGGAAATTAATAATGTCATACAACGTATCGTTATTTAACAAGTAAGGAATATCCATGGAGAATTGATAGGGAATTCGCTTCCATTGCCGAAGCAACGGGATTTTTTGGAATTTTTATTTTAATGTTTTTTCTAGTTTTTCTTTTAATCAAAATTTATATTCAGGGAAAGATGAGTAGATAATAAAAATTTTAAGACAGCAGAGAATTTAGAAAATTTTTTTGTATTGCATTCCATAATAGAACATGTTAAAATGCGTTGAATAGTAAAAGTAAATTTTATTTATTCTTTTTAAAAAGGAATTTTTTTGGTATTTTTTTCGTCTAAAAAAATGAAATTTAAAAATTTTTCAAAATCAAAAAATTCTTTACCCCTTTTTCCTTTATTGATTCACCAAAAAGAAAATTGGAAACAATTTTTGAAAGAAGATCTAAGAGAAATTTTTAGAGAGGTTTTTCCTATCCAGGATTATACGGGAAAGCAATTTGAAATTGATTTTATTGATTTTAAGTTGGGCAAGCCAAAATATAAAACAGAAATTCAAGCTAAAGAAAAGGAAGATACTTTTGAAGCGCCCTTGGAAATCAATGTTTCTCTTTGTAATTTAAAAACCAAAAAGATTAAAAAGCAAGAAGTTTTTTTAACTAACATTCCCTTGTTAACAAAAAATGCCACTTTTGTTGTCAATGGTGTGGAAAGAGTAATCATTCCTCAGCTCATTCGTTCTCCTGGGGTTTTTTTTACTTCCAGAATTTTTCAAGGGAAAAAACTTTTTGGAGTAAAGGTTATTCCTTCTCGGGGAGCTTGGCTTGAATTTGAAACTGACATTTCTGGTTTTTTGGGAGCAAAAATAAATCGTCAAAGAAAAGTTGCCGCCACTACTATTTTGCAGGCTTTTGGTTACTCTATATCTTCAATCAAAAAAGAATTTGCAGATATAGACAATGGAAAAATAAAATATATTCTTAAAACTCTTTCTCGGGATAATAGCGCAAATCAAGAAGAGGCTTTAATGGAAATCTATAAGAAGTTGCGCGCCGGAGAATTAGTTAGTCCTGACGCGGCTCGGGATTTAATTTGGAATATGTTTTTTAATTTTCAAAGATATGATTTGGGCAAAGTTGGAAGATGGAAAACATGGCAAAGATTGCCGGAATTGAAGCCAAAAATAACTAATAAACAAATTACAGAAAAAGATCGAATTTTAAAACCAGAAGATATTCTTTCTGCGCTCAAAGAAATAGTTAAATTAAATAATACTCCTCATGCTGAATCTGATCAAATTGACCATTTAGGCAACAGGCGGGTTAAGAGCCTTTCTGAACTTTTGGGTTCTAGATTTAGAGTGGGACTAATGCGTTTAAAAAGAATTATACAAGACAAAATGTCAACCTTGGATTCAGCTGATCTTGCTCCTTTCCAAATAATAAATCCAAAACCAGTGATGGCTGTTTTGCAATCCTTTTTTGCTTCTTCTCAACTTTCTCAATTTATGGAAGAGGAAAATCCTTTAGCGGCGATTGAGAATAAAAGAAGGTTGACTGCTACCGGACCAAGTGGATTAACTAAAGAAAGAGCAAGATTTGATGTAAGAGATGTTCAGCCCTCTCATTATGGAAAAATTTGTCCCGTGCAAACCCCGGAAGGTTCCAAAGTAGGTTTAGTTTCGCACTTGGCTTGTTATGCTAAAATTAATGCTTTTGGTTTTTTAGAAGCGCCTTATTTTCGAGTAAAAAATGGAAAAATTAGTTCCGAGGTTTGTTATATGTCAGCCATTGAAGAAGAAAGGCATAATATAAGCAGCGCTGATATAGAAATAGACAAACAAGGATATATTGTTCCAAAAGAAGTTGAAGTTAGAGCAAAAGGAGAGCCACAAATTATAGAAAGAGAAAAAGTTGATTTTATAGATGTTGGTCCAAATCAACCAATTAGTATCGCGACCTCTCTTATTCCTTTTTTACAAAATGACGACGCTAACCGAGCTTTAATGGGTTCCAATATGCAAAGACAGGCTGTTCCTTTGCTTATAACTGAAGTTCCTTTGGTTGGCACGGGAATTGAGGAAAATGTCGCGCGGGATTCTGGAGAAGAAATAATTGCTGAAGATAATGGAGTAGCGCTAAAAGTTGACGCTGAACAAATTAAAGTTAAATTAGAAAATTCAAAAATAATCATTTATAAACTTCAAAAATTTAAAAGAGGGAACCAATATACATCTTATAATCAAAGACCAATTGTTAAAAATGGAGAAAGGTTTAAAAAAAATGATATTATAGCTGACGGAGCGGCAATATCAAATGGACGACTCTCTTTGGGAAAAAATGTTTTAGTCGCTTATATTCCTTTTAGGGGACATAATTTTGAAGACGCTATTGTCCTTTCTGAGCGACTTGTCAAAGAAGATGTTTTTACCAGTGTTCATATAAAAGATTTTTGTTGCGATATCCGCGAGACTAAATTGGGTCCAGAAATTACCACTTGCGACATCCCGAATGTTTCAGAAGAAAAATTGAAAGACTTAGACGAGGAAGGGGTTGTGAGGGTTGGAGCTACGGTAGGGGCTGGCGATATTTTGGTTGGCAAAATTTCTCAAGGAGGAGAAAAAACTTTAACAGCTGAAGAAAGATTATTAAAAGCCATTTTTGGGGAAAAGGCCAAAGATGTCAAAGACACTTCTTTAAGAATGGAACATGGCAAAAAGGGAAAAGTAATTAGAGTCAAAATTCTTTCCGGCAAAAAAGGCGATAATCTGCCCAGTGGAATTATTAAAAGAATTGTTGTTGAAGTAGCTCAAACAAGGAAAATAAAAGTTGGCGATAAATTAGCTGGCCGTCATGGCAATAAAGGAGTTGTTTCTAAAATTTTACCAGAAGCGGAAATGCCTTTCCTTGCTGACGGCACTCCTGTTGATATAATTTTAAATCCTCTGGGCGTGGTTTCTCGAATGAACATTGGTCAGCTTTTTGAGGCTCATCTCGGTTGGGCGGCAAAAAAATTAGGATATTATGCTGTTACTCCCGCTTTGTTTGGCGCCACGGAAAAAGATGTAAAAGAAGAATTGAAAAAAGCTAATTTTCCTTTAGATGGCAAAACAGTTTTATATGATGGTCAAACAGGAAAAGTTTTTCCTCAAAAAATTACGATTGGCTTTGCTTATTTTATGAAATTGAGTCATATGGTTGAAGATAAAATCCATGCGAGAAGCATTGGCTCTTATTCTTTAATTACCCAGCAACCATTAGGAGGAAAAGCTCAACTTGGCGGTCAAAGGTGCGGCGAAATGGAGGTTTGGGCGCTGGAAGGATATGGAGCAACTCATATTCTTCAGGAAATGTTAACTATAAAATCCGATGATATTGCTGGAAGAGCGGCTGCTTATGAAGCAATTTTAAAAGGCGAAGAAATTAAAAAACCATATCTTCCCGCTTCTTTTAATCTTTTGGTTAATGAATTAAAGGCTTTGGGATTAAGTATGGAGTTAAAAGAAAAAAAATTATAAATTATGAGAGTGCAAGATTTACAATCCATTCGTATTAAATTGGCTTCTCCCGAAGAAATTTTAAATTGGTCGCGCGGAGAAGTTAAAAAAGCTGAAACCATTAATTATCGGACTCAAAAACCAGAAAAAGATGGTTTGTTTTGCGAGAGAATTTTTGGTCCCAGCAAAGATTATGAATGTTATTGCGGAAAATATAAAGGAATAAGATATAAAGGAGTAGTTTGCGATAGGTGCGGAGTGGAAATAACAAAAACCCAAGAGAGAAGAGAAAGAATGGGTCATATAAATTTGGCGACGCCAGTTAGTCACATTTGGTTTTTTAAAGGAGTTCCTTCTCGTATAGCTTTGTTTTTGGATGTTCCCCAACAGAAATTAGAAGGAGTAATTTATTTTGTTAATTATATTATAGAGAAAGTTGACGAAGAAGCGCAAAAAAAAATATTAAAAGAAATAGAAGAAAAATTTAGAAAAAAAATTAATGAAATTTCCCGCGGGAAATTAATTTCTAAGGAGCAAAAAAAGAAAGGAAAAGAATTAAAAGAAAAATTTTCCCAAACAAAAGAAGAAATTTTAGCAATATATCCTTTTCAAATTTTATCAGAAATTGAATATAGAAAATTTTCTTTAAAATACGGAGAAATTTTTTCAGCGGGAACTGGCACGGAAACACTCGTTAAAATTTTTGAAAAAATTAATTTAAAAAGAGAAATTAAAAAATTAGAAAATGTTTTTGAAGAAAGTCCTTTTATGGAAAGAAAAAAACATTTGCGAAGATTAAAATTTCTTCAAGGCATGGAAAGAAATAATATTCGACCGGAATGGATGTTTTTGAAGGTTTTACCGGTTTTACCTCCTGATTTACGACCAATGGTTCAATTGGAAGGAGGGAGGTATGCTTCTTCTGATTTAAATGATCTTTATCGTAGGGTAATAAATAGAAATAATCGGCTAAAATATTTATTAGAAATTTTAGCTCCGGAAGTTATTATCCGTAATGAAAAAAGAATGCTGCAAGAAGCAATTGATAGTCTTTTGGATAATAGAATGAGAAAAACGCAAGTTACTACCGCCAGTACAGGAGGGAAGAGATCTCTTAAGTCCTTGGCTGATGTTTTAACGGGAAAGCAAGGAAGATTTCGAAAAAATCTTTTAGGCAAAAGAGTTGACTACTCGGGAAGGTCGGTTATTGCTTCTGGCCCAGAACTTAAACTGTGCCAATGCGGCATTCCAAAAATTATAGCTCTCGAGCTTTTCCGGCCATTTGTGATAAAAGAACTTTTACACAGAGAATTGGCTTATAATGTCAAGGGCGCTTCAAAATTTATTGATGAAAAAGCGAATGAGGTTTTTAGTATTTTAGATGAAGTGGTAAAAAATAAATTAGTTCTTTTAAATCGAGCTCCCACTTTGCATCGTTTAGGTATTCAGGCCTTTGAGCCAGTTTTAATAGAAGGAGAAGCGATTAGAATCCATCCTTTTGTTTGCGGGGCATTTAACGCTGATTTTGATGGAGATCAAATGGCTGTTCATCTCCCGCTTTCAAATGAAGCGCAAAACGAAGCTCGAACTTTAATGATGCCTAATAAAAATTTTCTTAAATCAGCTAACGGAAAGCCAATCATAGTGCCGACCCTTGACGCTATTTTGGGATGTTATTGGCTAACAGGAGAAGGAAAAGAATCTCAAAAACAAGAAAAATTTTTTTCAAGTCATGAAGAAATTATTATGGCTTATCATTTAGACAAAATTGATATTCGGGCTCAAATTAAAGTTCCTTTTAAAGAAAAAAATATAATTAAATTAATAAAAACCACATGTGGTAGAATTATTTTTAATAGCGCTTTGCCTCGAGATTTTCCTTTTATCAACGAACAAGTAAATTCAAAAAAGCTTTCAGACATAATAAGCAAGGTAATTAATAGTTATCCCAGCGGAATAACAGAAGAAACATTAGATAAAATTAAAAATTTGGGTTTTGAATACGCAACTTTGGCTGGAATGACTTTGGGAGTAGATGATTTTGTTGTTCCTCCGGAAAAAGAAAAAATTTTGCGAGAAAAAGAAAAAGAAGTGGCCGTGATAAACAGCCAGTATAAAAAAAAGTTTCTTTCTAAAAAAGAAAAAAATTTAAAAATAATTGAGATATGGAATGAGACCAAGGAAATGATTGAAAAATTAGTAATTAATAATTTGCAAAAAGATAAACTTGTTTTTTCTATAGTTGATTCAGGGGCAAGAAATTCTTGGATTCAATTAGTTCAAATTTGCGGTATGAAAGGATTGGTTAGCTCTCCTTCCGGTAGAATAATTGAGGTGCCAATTAAAAAATCTTTGAAACAAGGGTTTAATATTCTGGAATTTTTCATTTCTTGCCATGGAGCTAGAAAGGGTACGGCTGACACTGCTTTGCGAACTTCGGTTTCTGGTTATTTAACTCGACGATTGGTTGATGTGGCTCATGAAGTAATTATTTCAGAAGAAGATTGTGGAGACAAAGAAGGAAAGGAAATGTTTAGAAAAGACGCAGAAGAAATTGGTCAAGATTTTATCTTTAAAATTGTGGGAAGAATAGCTTTGGAAAAAATTCAGAATCCAAAAACCAAAATCCAAATTGTTAAACATGGCGAGATTATTGATTGGGCGAAGGGTCAAGAAATTATTAAAGCAGGGGTTGAAAAAGTTAGAGTTCGCTCTCCTTTAAGTTGCAAGACTTATCGGGGAATTTGCCAAAAATGTTATGGTTGGGATTTGGGAAGGAATGAATTGATAAAACTTGGAGAAGCGGCGGGAATTATAGCGGCTCAATCAATTGGCGAGCCGGGAACTCAATTAACAATGAGAACGCGTCATTTTGGCGGAGTGGCCAGTGGCGGAGATATTACACAAGGTTTGCCTCGGGTAGATGAAATTTTAGAAAAAAGAAAACTTAAAGGAGAAGAATCAATGTGTCTCACCGAGGGAGTGGTAAAAAAAGTTGATTTTGAAAAAAGAGAAATTATTATATCCCCAAGTCTACCAGTCAAATCCAAGGAAGCTACGGAAATAAAATATAATATTCCGTTAAACGCAGAAATTTATCTTAAAAAAGGAGACAAGGTAATTCCTGGTCAGATTTTTTTCCCCGGACCTTTGGATTTAGACAATCTTTTTAAATTTTCAGGAATAGCAAAAACGCAAACTTATATTGTTAAAGAAATTCAAAGGGTTTATGCTGGCGAAGGAATAAATATTCACGATAAGCATTTAGAAATAATAGCAAGGCAAATGTTTTCTCGGGTAAGGATTATTGATTCAGGAGACAGTTTATGGGTGTCAGGTCAAATTGTTTCCAGGGCGGAATTTGAAGAGAATCAGGCAATATTAGAGAAAGAAAAAAAGAAAAAAGCTTCGGCTCAAAATGTTTTATTTGGTATCACTAAAGTGGCATTGGCTTCAGATAGTTTTATGTCCGCCGCTTCTTTTCAGCAGACATCCCGCGTTTTAATAGAGGCTTGTTTACAGGGAAAAGAAGATAATTTGCGAGGTCTTAAGGAGAATGTCATAATAGGAAGAATGCTTCCAATAGGTACGGGATTTAGAAAATAGCCTTTAAAGTTTTATTTCAAGACCTTATTTTTTTAAGGGCTAAAAAAGTTGTTGAACGGATTTCAACAGCTTCGAAATATGTCGCAAAAAAATAAAAAATTGAAAAAATTAGAAAGTTCTGTTTTGAATTCTTTTTTGAGTCATAAAGTAAAAAATTGGATTATCGCTGTTCTTTTGTTTGTTTTGGCTATTTTAATTTCTCTTTCTTTTTTTGGCAAAGCCAAAGAAGGAGGAAAGTTTATTTTTATTTTTTTAAATTTCTTTATTGGGAAAACAGTTTTTTTTATTCCCTTGTTTTTAATTTTGATTGGCCTTTTGCTTATAAAACCGCAAGAAAAGAAAATTTTCATTCCTGTTTTTGGGGGTTTGGTTATTTTAATTTTGGCTCTTTCGGGTTTAATGGAAATTTTGGACGCAAGTCAAGAAAGACCAGGCGGCATTTTGGGTTATGGTTTGGCTTGGCCTTTTTTAAAATTTTTTGGAGATTTAGCGACCATTGTTTTCTTTTCATCTTTGATTTTTATTTCTTTTTTAATTTTTTGGGATTTTTTTCCAGTTAAGCCGCAAAAAAAAGATAAAGAAGTTCTCGAGCATTTAGAAAAAAAAGAACTTTTTACATTGCCCAAGATAGAAATAAAAAAAACGAGCGAGAAAAAAGAATTGCCAAAACCTTCTCTTTTAATAAAAGCAAAAAAAGAAATTTTTTCCACGGAATTTAATGACGGATATAAAATGCCATTAATTGAATTTCTTGCTTCTATTAAACAAATCCCTTTAACCAGCGACACAAAAAATACTTCTTTAATAATTCAAAAGACATTGGCTAATTTTGGCATTTCCGTGGAAATGGGAGAAATAAGTATTGGGCCCACGGTAACTCAATATACTCTTGCGCCGGCTGAAGGAGTTAAATTGACAAAAATTACCGCGCTTAACAATGATTTAGCATTAGCATTGGCCGCTCATCCCATTAGAATAGAGGCCCCTATTCCAGGAAAGTCCTTGGTGGGAATTGAGGTTCCCAATAAAACAAGAGCTTTTATAGGGTTAAGAAAATTAATTTCTCAATCAAAATTTCAAGAGTCTTCTCCTTTGGTTTTTGCTTTGGGTGAAAATGTTTCAGGAGTTTCTACTTTTGGCGATTTGCAAAAAATGCCTCATCTTTTAGTGGCAGGAAGCACAGGAGCCGGAAAAACAATATTTCTTCAAAATTTAATTGTAAGTTTGATTTGGCGCAATTCGCCCCAGATATTAAGATTAATTTTGATTGACCCAAAAAGAGTGGAATTTCCGATTTATAATTCGCTTCCCCATCTTTTGACCCCTGTTGTTTGCAACGCGCAAAAATCGGTTCAAGTTTTAAATTGGTTAATCGGAGAAATGGAAAGAAGGTTTAAAATTTTAAGCGAAGTTCAGGTTAGAGACATCCAAAGTTTTAATAAAAAAGTAAGCGACGCGCCAAAATTAAAAGAAGAGTATGGAATTATGCCTTTTCTTGTTGTTGTGATTGATGAGTTGGCTGATTTAATGGCAGTAAAAGGAAAAGAAGTGGAAGCGGGAATTATTCGGTTAAGTCAATTGGCGCGCGCGGTCGGGATTCATTTGGTGATAGCCACACAAAGACCTTCGGTTGATGTTATTACTGGTTTAATCAAAGCAAATTTTACTTCAAGAATTGCTTTTTTGGCAGCCAGTCAGATTGATTCCAGAACTATTTTAGATACAGCTGGGGCGGAAAATCTTTTGGGAAACGGGGATATGCTTTTTTTGTCATCAGAGATTATTAAACCCAGAAGAATTCAGGGATGTTTTATTTCTCAAAAAGAAGTGCAAAAAGTCATTGATTTTATTCAAAAAGAAAACGCACCGCAAGAAGAAGAGGAAGAAATTAAAGAAAGTTTAATTGCAAAACTTGAAAATAATTCAAAAGAAATTTCAGAAGAATTTGATTATGAGGAGGATATATTATATGAACAGGCAAAAGAAATAGTTTTTGAATACAAAAAAGCGTCAGCTTCTCTGCTCCAAAGAAGATTAAAAATTGGATATGCGAGAGCGGCTCGGCTTTTGGATATATTAGAAAATAAAGGAATAATCGGTCCCGGTGAAGGCGCAAAGCCAAGAAAAGTATATTTTGACAAAGAAGACAGGTTTTCAGATTCTGAAATTTAAAATTGAGAATAGATCTGTTGAACGGTTTTCAAGTTAATATTAAAAGTTGATAATTGACAATTATATTGTTAAGATAAAATCATGATAAAGAAAAAAGAAGAAAATAAAAAAAATTTAGAGGAGACATTGGAAGAAATTCAGCAAAGATTTGGCGAGGGAGCGATAATGAAATTAACCGAAGTAAAACAGGTTAATGTTGATGTGATTTCCACAGGGAGCATTGCCTTGGACCTGGCTTTAGGCGTTGGCGGCGCGCCGCGCGGCAGAATAATTGAAATTTATGGCGCGGAGTCAACCGGCAAAACAACCGTAGCGTTGCACATTTTAGCTGAAACACAAAAAAAAGGAGGCATAGGCGCTTTTATCGACGCGGAACATGCAATGGATCCGGATTATGCCAGAAAGCTTGGGGTTAAAGTTGATAATCTTTTAATTTCCCAGCCCGATTCCGGAGAACAAGCCCTTCAAATTGTGGAAGCTTTGGTCCGTTCGCGCGCGGTTGATGTCATAATTATTGATTCTGTTGCCGCTTTGACCCCTAAAGCAGAAATTGAAGGAGAAATGGATCAACAACAAATAGGATTGCAGGCCAGGTTAATGTCAAAAGCCTTGAGAAAATTAGCGGGAATTGTTTCCAAAAGCAATACCTTAATAATTTTTATAAATCAGACTAGAATGAAAATTGGCGTGATGTTCGGAAATCCAGAAACCACATCAGGAGGAATGGCTTTAAAATTTTATTCTTCTGTTCGTATAAATTTAGCCCGCATCGCGCAAATTAAACAAAAGGATGAAATTGTCGGTTCTCGGATTAAAGCCAAAATTGTTAAAAATAAAGTAGCCGCTCCTTTTAAAATAGCGGAATTTGATATTTATTATAATGAAGGAATTTCAAAAATTGTTGACCTTTTAAATACTGGCGTAAAATATGAAGTAGTTAAGCGAGTGGGCAGTTGGTACCAATATCAAGATAAAAAAATTGGTCAAGGGGTTGAAGGAGTTAGAGAATATTTAAAACAAGATCCAAAATTAGAAACAGAAATAAGAAAAATCCTTTTAAAAACATTAGGTTTAGAACAGGAAAAAATAGAGGAGCAAAAATAAAAGACAAACAGGATTTGAGCATTTTATTTGTTTTCTTTTTGTTTCTATTAAAAGCGAGTCGCATTTTGGGCAAAATTTTCCAGTAGGTTTGTCCCATAAAGCAAAATCGCATTTTGGATATTTATCGCAACCATAAAATATTTTTCCTCTTTTTTTACTTCTTTTCTCGGTTATTTGTCCGGTCTCGCATTTTGGACATTTTATGTTTAAATTATTTTCTTTTAAAGCTTTGGCAAACTTGCATTTTGGAAAACCAGGACAGGCCAAAAATTTGCCAAACCTGCCTAATTTTATTAAAAGATTAGCTCCGCAAATAGGACATTTTTGTTCTGTTTCTTGTTCCGCAATATTTTTTTTGGAAACCTCCTCATATTTTTGTTTCAGGTTTTTTTCAAATGGCAGATAAAAATCTTTAACTACGTTTTTCCATATTTTTTGTCCTTGAGCGATTTCATCTAAATTTTCTTCCATTTTAGTGGTAAAACCGATGTCAATGATTTCTGGAAAATGAGCCATTAAAAGATCATTAACCACAAGACCAATTTCAGTTGGTTTAAATCTTTTTTGTTCGTCTTTTTCAATATAATTTTTTTCTTGGATATTAGATAAAATTGGAGCGTAGGTTGAAGGTCTGCCAATTCCGTTTTCTTCCAATGCCTTGATTAAAGTTGCTTCATTATATCTCGCTGGTCCTGTGGTAAAATGCTGGGAAGGAATGAGTTTTATTAATTTTAAAATCTCATCCTTATCTAAAATTGGCAATTCTGTTTCTTTAAATTTTATAGGATAAACTTTCAAAAATCCGTCAAATTTAAGAATTTGTCCGCTTGCTTTAAAAATATAGTTTCCAGCCTTAATCTCAACAATAGTTGAGTCGAAAATCGCTTGGCTCATCTGGCAGGACATAAACCTTCGCCAAATTAAATCATAAAGTTTTGTTTGTTGGCTGTTTTCTAATTTGAGCTTGTCAAGTGTTTTGTCGGGATAAGCGGGTCTTATTGCTTCGTGCGCTTCTTGAGCGTTTTTGCTTTTATTTAAAAATTTTCTAGAAAATCCTGGCCAATAACTTTTGTTAAAACAGGTTTCAATAAAACCTTTTGCCGCTGCAAGCGCTTGATCTGATAAGTTTAAAGAGTCGGTTCGGTGATAAGTGATAAAACCTTTTTCGTAAAGTTGCTGGGCGATTCTCATTGTTGATTTAGCTGACCATTTAAATTTTTGCCAAGCAATTTGTTGCAAAGTTGATGTTGTAAATGGCGGCAGGGGATTGCGTTTTACTTCTTTTTTTTTAATATTGATTATTTTATATTCTGTTTCTTTCAGTTCTTCAATAATTTCGTCTGTTTCTTGTTTTGTTTTTATTCCTAATTTAGGAATTGTTTTTTCATTTTTTTTAAGCAAAATCGCTTCAAATTCAGTTTCAGTTTGTAAAGGTTTGACCTCCGCAAGTTTTTTTAATTTAACGGTGATATCCCAATATTCTTGAGGAATAAATTTTTCAATTTCTCGTTCTTGTTCTACCACAAACCTTACTGCCACTGATTGAACTCGTCCTGCGGACAATCTTCTGACAACTTTTTTCCATAAAAATGGAGAAAGTTTATACCCGACAATTCTATCTAAAACTCGCCTGGCTTGTTGAGCGTCAACTAAATTTATATCAATGTCTCGCGGGTTTTTTATTGCTTCTTCAATCGCGGTTTTTGTGATTTCATGAAAAACAATTCTCTGATAATTTTTGTTTTTGTTTAATCCCAGAGCTTGAACAAGATGCCATGCAATTGCTTCGCCTTCCCTGTCTTCGTCAGTAGCGAGAATAATTGAGTCTGTTTTTTTTACTTCTTTTTTTAAAAGTTCCAGATTTTTTTTTGCTCGGGGAATAATAACATATTTTGGCTCAAAATCATTTTCTAAATCAATGCCAAAATTATTCTTCGGCAGGTCTCGCATATGACCATAAGAAGACAAGACCTTGTATTCGGTTCCTAAAAATTTTTGAAGCGTTTTTGATTTTGTTGGCGATTCAACAATAATTAATGGCATAATTAATAAAAGAGTTTTTTGATTTTTTCATTTTTTGCGGTATTGTTAAAGGTATTGTTAAATAGGACAAAAAATTTGCCGTCTTAGCTCAGTGGCAGAGCAACTGTTTCGTAAACAGTAGGTCCTCGGTTCAATCCCGAGAGACGGCTTTAAATTATTTATAAAGCCAATAAGAAATGAGCCAAATAATCAAGACACCAACCATGCTTAAACCAGCCCAAATCAATTGATTTTTATTGGATTCATTTTTTTTATCGTTTTTTTCTAATTCATTGTCTTTTTCTAAATTGTCCATAACGCGCGTAATTTTTTAATTTTAGTTTAGCAAGTTGAAAAATTATGTCAATTGGGCGAGTGGTTTATGCGATGTGATTATGTTATATTAATTTTTAGATAATTGAGAATTCAATTATAAAATATATGCCTCTTTCAATCGGAATTGTTGGGTTGCCCAATGTTGGGAAATCAACGCTTTTCCAAACAATAACCAAAAAACAAGTTGACATAGCAAATTATCCTTTTTGCACTATTGACCCCAATGTCGGAGTTGTTGCCGTGCCCGATGAAAGAGTCGATTTTCTTGTTGAATTGACAAAATCAGCAAAAAAAATATACACTACTATTGAATTTTGTGACATCGCGGGATTGGCGAAAGGCGCGAGCGAAGGACAAGGATTGGGAAATAAATTTTTAGCGAACATTAGAGAAACAGACGCAATTATTTATGTTTTACGCGCTTTTTTAAATAAAAATATAATAAACACTCAATCAGAAATAAACCCTTTGGCAGACAAAGAAATTTTAGACATTGAATTAATATTAAAAGATTTAGAAACAATAAAAAAAAGAATACAAGGAATAGCAAAAGACATTAAAACAAATCAAAAACACGCTTTGAAAGAATTTGAAATTTTAAAAACAATTAAAGGTTTTTTAGAAGAGGGAAAAATATTAAGCGAACAAATTTTTAATGAGCAAGATTTAAAAATCATTAAACAATATCAATTACTTACCTTGAAACCGCGGTTATATCTATTAAACGGCAGTGAAGGAGAAATTCTTCAAAGCATTTTAGAAAAATTTAAAAAAAATAATTGGCAATTTTTATTAATAGATGTTTTAACAGAGTTTGAAACAAATGATTTCACAAAACAAGAAAGATTGTCGTTTGGGTTGTCAGCTGAATCAGGGCTGGATTTTTTAATTAAAAAAGCGTACGAGATATTGGGACTGATAACATTTTTTACCACAGGAGAAGATGAAACAAGGGCATGGACTATTAAAAAAAATACCAAAGCGCCTCAAGCCGCCGGCGTAATACACAGCGATTTTGAAACGCATTTTATTAAAGCTGAAACCATAAACTGGAGAGACCTTTTAAACGCGAATGGCTTTGCGTGCGCTCGAGAAAAAGGATTGCTCCGCGCTGAAGGAAAAGAATACATTGTCCAAGACGGAGATGTTATTGAAATAAAACACAACGCGTAACACGGAAATCTCAACTGAGAGATTTAAAAATTCGGCGGCGGAAAAAAATTTGAGAATGAGAAAAAGTGTTATTCATGTTAGTATGGTTGTGAGGGTTAGTTTCAATGCTCATATCACGGCAGAGACATGCTAACACCGGCTGTGATAGAATTTGATTAATAACAAAGCAAACACATTATATTTCTCCCTTCCTCCAAACTTTGAAATCTCGATTATTTTTGAGGAAGAGGTTTCGTTTGGAAAGAGAGAAGAGCTACTTTTACATGCGTATGTACCGGGTATTAAAATCATGAAAATAGTTCGGAAAAATATTTTAAATAGTTCAGAATTAGTTATTAATTACCGTCTCAGTAAATACAAAAAAGTTTCATATGAGGACAACCGCTTTGTTATTTGTGATGATTGGTCAAAAGAAATTCCATTACGAATTCAAAATGTTTTCAAGCAACAAGACTCTAATGAAATTTCAAAAAAAGTTTTACTTGGAGGCTATCGCAGGAACAGCAACAATTACATGCAAAAAAAGTGATCGTGAGAAATTGATGAGAAATTGAAGGGTATACTAAACGCTGAACACAAAAAAATAATAAAAAAATTACAGGAAATTTATTATAAAAAGAAAAGTATAGTTGTTGATGATTTAATAAAAAACATTATTATCAAGGCATTATAACTTGCAAATCGCGGAAAATTATTCTATTATGGAAATTAGGAAAGCAATTGAATTGATTGAGGACTTAAATTAGCT
>Ga0066637_10001546_pt1 | contig 14957 bp, 13 predicted proteins | sample CryGeyCG2014_020_FD_62737 | JGI IMG/M metagenome (GOLD analysis project Ga0066637, IMG submission 62737) | Groundwater microbial communities from aquifer - Crystal Geyser CG08_land_8/20/14_0.20 | ecosystem: Environmental > Aquatic > Deep subsurface > Groundwater | place: USA: Utah: Grand County...
AAGCGCTCAAGAATTACTCCCAGCGCGGCCTCACCTTCCGCTTCGTCTCCAACATCGACGGCACCGACTTCGCGGAAGCCGTGATAGACCTCGCCCCGGAAGAGACGCTCTTCATCGTCGCCTCCAAGACTTTCACCACCCAGGAGACGATGACCAATGCCGGAACCGCCCGCGCCTGGACCCTGGCGGCCCTCAAAGACAAAGCCGCCATAGCCAGGCACTTCGCAGCCGTCTCCACCAACGCCGAGAAGGTCTCCGGATTCGGCATAGACACAGCCAATATGTTCGGCTTCTGGGACTGGGTGGGAGGCCGCTACTCCATGTGCTCAGCCATAGGCCTGTCCACCATGATAGCCATAGGCCCGGAGAATTTCCACGCCATGCTCGGCGGCGCGCATGAGATGGATGAGCATTACCGCACCGCCCCCTTCGAAAAGAACCTCCCGGCCCTGATGGGCCTGCTCGGCCTCTGGTACAATAACTTCTTCGGCGCGCAGAGCATAGCCGTGCTGCCCTATGAGCAATATCTCAAACGCTTCCCCGCGTACCTGCAGCAGTTGACCATGGAGAGCAACGGCAAGCGCGTCACGCTGGACGGCCGCGCCGTCGACTACCAGACCAGCCAGATCTACTGGGGCGAGCCGGGCACCAACGGCCAGCATTCCTTCTACCAGCTCATCCACCAGGGCACCAAGCTCATCCCCTGCGACTTTATAGCCTTCTCAAAGCCGGCGCATGACCTGGGTCCCCACCACGATCTGCTGATGGCTAATGTTTTCGCGCAGGCCGAAGCGCTGGCCTTCGGCAGAACGGCGGAGGAACTTAAAGAGGAAGGCGTGAAGGACTGGCTGATACCGCACAAGACCTTCGAGGGCAACCGTCCGTCCACCATCATGCTGCTGGATGAACTGACCCCCGCGGCGCTGGGCAAACTGGTCGCCCTCTATGAGCACAGCGTCTTCACGCAGGGAGTCGTCTGGCAGGTGGGACCTTTCGACCAGTGGGGAGTACAGTTGGGCAAGGTCCTGGCCGGCCGCATAGCCCCGGAACTGGAGAGCAGGTCCGACCCGGACCTGAGGCATGACGCCTCCACGAACACGCTGATACGCCGCTACCGCGGCAGCCGCGGCTGAGCCTCACACCGGGGCAAGGAAAAACCCGGTGGAAGCCCCGGGTTTTTCTTTTGGCAGGACAGCGGCAGCGGACGTGCTCAGGAAAGCATCCCTTCCAGCTCCGCGGCAAGCTCTTCAGGCAGCAGCAGGAACACCTTGCCGGAACTGGAAAGCTCCCCGCTGCGCATGGAAAGCGAAACGGCGACCGCCCTGAAATTCCTCTTCAGGTCCGCAACCATCCCCAGGCCCTCTACAATAGCCTGGCGGCCGCCGCCGGCAAAACCGGGCACCGACGGGATATAACTTAGCCGGAGGGCGTTCATCACGGAATTGTTCAGCGCGTTCAGGATGATGTTGCCCAGCTCCTGCAGCATGACCTCTTCCGCTTGTGAAATACCCGCGCCCCGCGGAAAAGAATATCCCATGAAGCACTTGGAGATGCAGTCCATATCCTCCGGATTGAAAAGGATGAATGAAAAGAAAGGATTGGCCCCCTTCATCTCCACATAGACCGCGGCGGCGTCGCCGCCGCTGAAATCGTACCGGCCGACGACAGACTCCACGCTGCCCTGGAAAGAGGACAGGCCGGACAACTGCCAGGTGCCGGCCGAGATCTTTGAAAGCTTTGCCAGGCAGCGCTCAAGGCTCAGTGAAAGCAGCCTCTGTAGTGTTAAGTTCTCTCCGGTGCTCATAAATATCCCGGGCTCAGGCAAGCCGCTTCACGGCCTCCTGGAGCTCATCGCTGGAAAAGGGCTTATGCAGGATAGCAGCCGCACCATTGCGCAACAGCTCCGCCTCTATCATCTCCTGTTCGACCGCCGTCGCTATGATAACCTTTGCCGCCGGGTCTATTTTTCGGATACTTTCAAGGACCTCCACCCCGGAGGTTCCCGGCATCACAAGGTCCAGCAGCACAAGTTCCGGTCGCTTTTCGGCAAAAGCTTTCAGCGCCGCTTCCCCGTCGGCGGCCTCGGCCACCACTTCGTGTTTGAGCTGCGTAAGGTACATGCACAGCACTTCCCGCATCATGCTATTGTCGTCAACCACGAGAACTTTCATAAAACACCTTTCTTCCCTTACCGGGCCGCGCTTTGAATTATGATACAAAAAAAAGACGGCACCGTTATCCTGCCGGAGCAAAACAGATCCCGGGCGGGGGGACCACCCGGGATCTCATCCCGCGCCTGTGAGCCGTATTACGGCAATTTTACTATTCCTTCTTTCTGCCGCATTTCTACGTCTTTCATCGCGCGCTTGATCAGAAATTCCGCGTTATTACGCAGTTCCGTCTCCGTCAGTATCCTGCGCGCCACACCCTGCTCTATGGCCTTCAGGCCCACGGCCACGGCTTCGTCAACGAACACGCCGGGCTCGTCCATATGCGGCAGCAGGTAATCCTCGCCCATTTTGCCCGACTTCACCGCATAGTCGGCCAGCGCCTCGGCCGCCGCCACGCACATTTCATTAGTAATGGTCTTGGCCTGTACGTCCAGCGTCCCGCGGAAGATACCGGGGAAGCCCAGCGAATTATTCACCTGGTTGGGAAAGTCCGAGCGGCCGGTGGCCACTACGCGCGCACCGGCCTCTTTGGCGTCCCAGGGCCAGATTTCCGGTATGGGATTGGCAGTAGCGAACACGATGGCATCCTTGTTCATCTTTGTGATCCATTCTTTCTTTATAACATCCGGACCCGGGGTGGAAGCCGCGCTAAGCACGTCCGCCCCGACAAGCGCGTCCGCCAGCTTTCCTGCGACCTGTTTACCGTTGGTCACTTCACACATGTGCCACTTCTCACGGCGAGCCTTGAGGTCCTCACGGCCCTTATGCAGCGTGCCCTTTGAGTCCACGTAGATGAGATTCTCCGGCTTGGCGCCGTAATGCATGTAAAGCGTTCCTATGCGGATATTGGCCGCGCCCGCACCGAACAGGACGATCTTCACGTCCTTGATATCCTTCTTCACTATCCTCAGCGCATTTATCAGCCCGGCCAGGCACACCGTGGCAGTGCCCTGCTGGTCGTCGTGCCAGACGGGGATGTTCATGGTCCTGCGGAGCTCGTCCAGGATATCGAAGCACTTAGGCTGGGAAATATCCTCGAGGTTTATACCGCCGAAGGAGGGAGCCAGGTACTGCACGGTCTTTATTATCTCCTGCGGATCCTTGGTGTTCAGGCAGATAGGGAAAGCGTCCACCCCGCCCAGGTACTTGAAGAGCAGCCCCTTGCCCTCCATGACCGGCAAGCCCGCCTCGGGGCCTATGTCGCCCAGCCCCAGCACGCGGGTGCCGTCGGAAACCACCGCCACCATATTACCCTTGTTGGTATATTCGTAGACCTTCTCCGGGTGCGCCTGTATATCCTTGCAGACCGCGGCCACGCCCGGCGTGTACCAGATCGAGAAATCGTCCACATTGCGCACACAGCACTTGGGCAGTATTTCCACCTTGCCTTTGTACAATGGATGCAACCGCATCGCGTCTTCCGCAGGCTTGCCGGCCTTCTTCAAAAGCTCTTCTTTAGAAACCTTTACGCTGTCCATATGTAGAGTCCCCTTGTTAAGCAGATTTGAGAACCTGAATATAAAAAATTATAGGAAACATGGCCCGCCTTTACAACATTGTTTACACAATACGCTTTTTGATATACTAACGGTTCACCCGAAGGCCCGCGCCTCCGGTGATGAAACCGGCCCGCCTGTGATTTATGGCACCGTAGCTCAGTGGTTAGAGCGGGCGTTTCATAAGCGCTAGGTCAGTGGTTCAATTCCACTCGGTGCCATTTTAATTTCACATCTTGCCCGCGGGGAAACTTAGCGGAGCGTTCGATTGTGTGTACGGCCAGGGGTTGCGCTGCCCCGGCAGGGGCGGCTTAGCGGCCAGGGGGGGGGAATAATGTCCGACGTCTATCTCACAAAAGGCGGTTACGAAAAACTGAAAGAAGAACTTGCAAAGCTCAACCGCGAAAAAAGCGACCTTTCCGTGGAAATAGGCGAAGCCAGGGAGCAGGGCGACCTTAAGGAAAACGCCGGCTACATCTACGCCAAAGAAAAACAGGGACTGGTCATAAAGCGCATAGGCAACATAGAGTCCCGCCTGCGCTCCGCGATAATCGTTGATAACATGGAAGTGAACCACGACGAGATACGCCTCGGCGCCACCGTGACGATGCGCGATGAAGCCACCACCGCCACGCTGATCTATACGCTCTCAAGCGCGGACGAGGCGGACCCGGGCGCGGGCAGGATCTCGGTGAGTTCCCCGCTGGCTCAAGGGCTGCTCGGCGCCACTGAGGGCAAGACCGTGTCCATTAAACTGCCGAGCGGGGAAAAACGGCTTACCGTGCTGAAGGTGGAGTACAAATAAGGCATATAGCCGGCGCAATACCGGTGCGGGACCCTAACGGTCCATCATTCAAGAGCGCAGGGAGACGAACATGGCATTCTGGGGAAATAAAGAGGACGGGGAACAGCCCGGCCGGCCCGCGGCGAACAAACCCGCAACCGGCGGCACACTCGAGGAAGGCTACAACGAACTTGTCCAGGCTAAAGGCAGGACGCCCGGTATAGACCTCGCTATAAGACTCAGCGACCTGATACTGGAACATGCCGTTACGGAACGGGCCAGCGACGTCCACCTGGAATCCCAGGGCGTGAACCTGCGCGTACGCTTTCGCGTGGACGGTATACTGCAGGATATGCTGATGGCCCCCAAGAACGCCGACATCCCGCTTACCCAGCGCATAAGGGTGCTGGCCGGCTTCGACCCGGAACCCCCGACTTCTTTCCGCAACGAAGAGGGCCGCTTCCAAAAGATGCTGGCAGGCCGGGCCATCCAGGTGCGCGTTTCCTCGTTCCCCACGGTCAACGGCGAAAAGCTGGTCCTGCGCGTGATGGACCGGCAACAGCTCGGCATAGACCTGGACCAGCTTGGCCTGGACCCGGACACCCTGGCGATAACGAAAAAGATCATCCGCAACCCGTACGGAATATTCTTCATAACCGGGGCAACCGGCTCCGGCAAGACCACCTCGCTGTACGCGATATTAAAGAACATCAACACGCCGATGATTAACATCATCACACTCGAAGACCCGGTGGAATACCGCCTGGAGGGGATAAACCAGGCGCAGATAAGCACGAAGACCGGTTTTACCTGGGCGGAAGGCCTGCGCACCATACTGCGCCAGGATCCCAACGTTATCATGGTGGGAGAAATACGGGACTACGATACGGCTGAAATCAGCCTGCGCTCCGCTCTCACCGGCCACCTGCTGTTCACCACGATACACACAATAAACGCCCCCAGCATAATCGAGCGCCTTTTCGAGATGGGCATACCGCCGTTCCTGATAGGCTCATCAATGCTGGGCGCTATGAGCCAGCGGCTGGTGCGCAAGGTCTGCCCGGAGTGCTGCCAGAAAGCGGCGGCGCCCTCCGAGCCGATAGTGAACGAGTTCGTGAAGAATATGGACCCGGAAGAGGCCAGGCTCGTGAAAGAGCTGATACTTAAACCCGGCGCCAACTATAAAGTGGAAAAAGGCTGCTCTGCCTGCCGCAATACCGGCTACAGCGGCCGGATGGGCATCTTCGAACTGATGCTGATGAACGAGGAGATCCGCAAGCACATTCTGGACCACTCCCCTACCGATGTGATAAAGCGCACCGCCATAAAGACCGGCAAGATGCGCACGCTCCTGATGGACGGCATCATGAAGGCGCGCTCCGGCTCCACCACGCTCTCGGAAATAATACGCGTAACGGCGACGATGGTTTGAGGATGCGGCCCTATGGAACGGGGAGCGCGAACCGTGATGGTTTTGGCTTCCCGCTTTCCGTTCTATAACCGGACAATGCATCCCATAATTATTAAATTCGGCGGCAGTTCCCTTGCGGACCCGGAAAAGATACGCCGGGCCGCCGCCATTCTGCTAAGCGGCCGCCGCCGCGGGCTGCGCCCCGTAGCCGTGGTTTCCGCCCCCGCCGACTCCACCGACGACCTGCTGAAACTGGCGTCTCTCTGCGCGGGCGACGACCGGTCTCCGCGCGAGGACGACGCGCTGCTGGCCGCAGGTGAACAGATAAGCGCCGCCCTGCTGGCCATGGCCATACAAGCGCAAGGCGCGGCGGCGGTATCGCTGACGGGGTTCCAAGCGGGCATCCGCACCGGCCGCTCCTTCTCCTGCGCCGAAGTCAGGCGCGTAGACACGCTGCGCCTGGCCAAAGAACTTAAGGCCGGGCGCATACCGGTAGTTGCCGGGTTCCAGGGCATCTCCCCGGACGGCGATATCACGACGCTGGGCCGGGGCGGTTCCGACCAGACCGCGGTAGCCCTGGCACGCGCGCTGACCGCTTCCGTCTGCGAATTCCGCTCCGACGTAAAAGGCATCTACACCGCGCACCCGGCCATAGTGCCCGAAGCCAGAAAGATAAAAGAGATATCTTATTGCGAAGTGCTGGCGCTGGCCGCGCTGGGGACCGAGGTGCGCCAGCTGCGGGCCGTGCGCTATGCGGCACGCTACGCCATCCCCCTGCACCTGCGGTCCTCTTTTCACGACGAACCGGGCACACGGATCACCGCGGACGGCGGCCCCGCCGGCGTGACCTGTCTCTCTATCGCGAAAGCCGGCGCCACCGGCAAAATAGCCCTGATAGGGCGCGGGCTGGGAAAGGAGCATCTGGAGAAAGCCCGCGCCGCCGCAGGCGCCGCCGGTATTTCAACAGGGAAAGCAAGTAAGGCTGAGTACGCGGTGATCTTGACCGTCCCGGCAGCGGAAACCGAGGCTCTCCTGAAGACGCTTCACCAGGTATTCATAACGGCTTCACCGCGCCCCCTGGCCGCCTGATGGGAAAGTGCCTGGCATGCATTGACTTGCCAGAAGTAAAGCTATAGAATTAGCCTCATGGCATACATTATACGCTCTGTTTTCGCCTTCTTCTGGCTTATCGCCACAGGCTTCCTTATTTTCCTGGCCTATATAGTTATGCAGACGGAGGGCAACCCGCAGGTCCTCTGGGCCTGGCTCACGATGTGCGCCATCACCTTCATCTCGGCCACCTTCCTCGCCTACACGATAATCTTCGGGAACCGCTCCCCGCAGCCGCAGCACGCAGAAAGCTGAGCGTCCTCAACACCCCATGTTCGAGCTGGCTATACTTGGCGGCAGCGTAGCCGGTGGTGCCGGGACCGCCGCCGTGGACATTTTCGTCAGCGGCGGAAAGATCGTTTCCCTGCAGCCTTCCTCAGCTAAAAGACCGGTCCGGGCCGCCCGCATCATAAACGCACGGGGCCTGTTGGTATTCCCTGGCATAATAGACGCCCACGCTCATTTCCGCCTGAAGCTGGGACCGGGCAGCTACACCGCGGACGATTTCACCACCGGCTCGGCCGCGGCCGTCTGTGGCGGCGTCACCACTTTCATCGACTATACCGGGCAGGGCCCGGGCCAGGACCCGGTCGCGGGCCTGGCCGCGCGCATAAAGGAGGCCTCCGGCCGCTCCTACGCGGATTTTTCCTTTCACTGCATGCTGACGGGCTGGGCGAAGATGAAGGACCCGGCCGGGCGCATGGCCGCGGCGGTAAAAGCCGGGGTCCCGACTTTCAAGATGTTCACGGCCTACGGGGCGCGCGGCCTTCTGGCGGACGACCGGGAATTTGCAGCGGCGCTGGCGGCCGCGGCTAAACTGGGCGCCCTGGTCTGCGTGCACGCCGAGAACGGCCCGGCCATAGATTTCCTTACCCCTATCCACGCCGGGAAGAACGGCATAAAGGCCCTGCCCCTTTCCCGCCCGCCCTATACCGAGACGGAGGCCGTCTGCCGTGTGGCTGCGCTGGCCTCGGATGCAGGCGCCCCGGTCTATTTCGTGCATCTGTCCACGGCCGGTTCCGCCGCTATACTTGCCCTGGCCAGGAAAAAGGGCCTGAAAGTGATGGGGGAAACCTGCCCGCAGTACCTGGCGCTTGAAGAAAGCAGTTTTAAGGGCAGGGACGGATATCTTTATTCCTGCTGTCCGCCGATACGCACCGCCGCCGACAATGCCGCGCTCTGGACGGCGGCGAAGGCGGGAACCCTGCAGGTGATAGCCACGGATAACTGCACTTTTACGCGGGCGCAGAAGAACGCCTGGGGAGGCGATATACGCAAGCTCCCGATGGGCATGCCCGGTGCCCAGACCCTGCTGGCCTCGACATACGCCTTCGGCGTTAAGGCCGGGAAGATAACCGCCGCAAGAATGGCGAAGCTGCTCTGCGAGAACCCGGCCCGGATAATGGGCCTCGCCGGCCGCAAGGGCTTCATCCGCCCCGGCTACGACGCGGACTTCGCCATAATTGACCCCGCCGCCGCCGTAAAAGCCGACTGGCGCAGGCTGAAGCACAATACCGATTTCTCGCCCTGGCAGGGCATGAAGCTCTACGGCTTCCCAAAATACACCATCCTCCGCGGCCGGGTAATAGCCGAAGCCGGCGAACTCACCGCCCCCAGGACCTTCGGCGGCCAATTCCAGCGCCGCGCAAAACCACAGATAATCTAAAAAACGTAAGCCCGCCCTGCGTACAAACACGAAAACAGTCATTTTCATCACGACGCGCCTTTGTCGGGATGGCGTGCTATGCTATTAACAAGAGATGATAGTCCTGGGCCTTGACTTGTATATACATATGTATTACAATCCAAAGGAGGAGAAATGCGCTGGGATAAGGGGAAGAGCGAACGCCTAAAACGGGAACGGGGAGTCTCTTTTGACGAGATCATCCATGCCGAGCTTAGGAAGCGTAACGAAATAACTGAAGCATTTGGCTGGCCGCTTTTGGGCTGCGCCTTTGCGGCATTCCGCCAAAGTACGTGTAGTACATGTCGCTCCATGCCGCTTCGGCTCGCTCCAAAATCTGCTCAGCCAAATGTGTCAGTTATTCTTTAACGAGCCCTAACCTAAAATATAATTATTTGAAAAACTTCCGGCAGACGTCAATGTCTTTTTGAATGTGCTCGACGAGGGAATCGCGCGAGGCGAATCTGCGCTCGGGGCGGATGTGCTTTAAGAAGGTCACTTCGAGATTTTTACCGTAGATCATCCTTGAGAAATCCAGGATATGCGCTTCCAGTACCACTTTCGCGCCCATAGTCTCCACCGTCGGGCGCTTGCCCACGTTCAGCACTGCGTTAAAACTTTCGCCGTCCACCTTCACCCGCGAAGCGAAGATCCCCGGCGGCAGTATCTTAGCCTGGTGCACCCCCACATTGGCCGTGGGGAAACCTATCTGGCGCCCGATACCGGCCCCCTTCACCACCGGCCCCGAAACGCTGTAAGCCCAGCCCAGGCAGAGATTCGCCTCCTCCACCGCCCCGGCGCGCAGGTGCGCCCGGATAAGGCTGGAGGAGATCTTATGCCCGAGACGCCTGGCAAAAGCCACGGTCTTAAAAGCGATACCCGACGCCATGCACGCATCGCGCAGGAAATCCAGATGCCCCTCGCGCCCGCGGCCCACCGCGAAATCCGGCCCCACGCAGAGCCCGCCCGCCCGGAACCTGCCCGTAACCAGCCGCTGGAAGAAATCACCGGCCGGCATGGACGAAAGCGCGTTGTCGAAAGGCAGCGCCTCCACAGCCTCGGGGCGCAAGGCCGCTATCAGCCGCTCGCGCTCCTCCGGGAGCGTTATCAGGCAGTTTGACCTCTCTCCGGAAAAAAAGAACTTTGGGGGTAATGGAAAATAAACCACCCGGCTTTGCAGGCCGAGACGCAGCGCCGCGCGCATAGTGGCCCGTATTATCTTACGGTGCCCCAGGTGCACGCCGTCATAAGTGCCGATGGTCAGGAAATTAAGCATACCTTCAGTTTTCAGGCGCCGGCACAAGCCTCGCAAACGCGGCCGCCGGCGCCATAGCGCGCAGTTCCTCCGCGCCCACGGCATCCCGCACGCTCCAGCCGCCGATGGAAAGCCGCCGCAGGACCGATAAGTGCGCCCTGGAACCCATTGCCCGGCCCAGTTCGCACGCTATGGAACGGATATAAGTACCACCCGAACATTCTATCTCGAAATCCAGCGCCGGCGGCCTGGCAGCCCGGGAGAGCCAGCGCACCTGCACCTCGCGCCTTATCTCCGGCATTGCTTCGTTCCTGCGCGCCAGCTTATAGAGCGGCCTGCCGTTCAGGCGCACGGCAGAATACGGCGGGACCTGCTGTATTATTTTCCCGTCGAACGCGGCGACGGCCTTCTTCAGGCTTTCTTCACCCAGGTCCGGCGGTGGGGCTTCGGAAACCACCTTTCCTTCCGCGTCCCAGGTATCCGTCTCGGCTCCGAAAAGTATCGTCCCGGAATAGACCTTTGATGTTCCCTGCATACGCGCCTGCGCCGACGTAGCCGACCCGGCCAGCAGTATCAGCAGACCGGTGGCCATGGGATCCAGCGTGCCCGTATGCCCGATCTTCCTGAAAGAGAGCTTACGGCGCAGCAGGTCCACCGCGTCGTGCGAGGTTATACCTTTGGGTTTGTCGAAAAGAAAGATGCCGGAAGGCGCCGTATCGGATTGAACCATGTCTTTTGCCCACCGGCCGCCGAAGACTACTGCACCAGCCGCGTCAGAACAGCCAGAACCTGTTCCCGGGCGGCCTGCAGGGTGCCCTTCAGGCGGCAGCCCGCCGCGTTGCGATGACCGCCGCCGCCGAAGGATTTAGCGACCATGCTAACGTCGAGATGCCCTACTGAACGAAAAGTGACATTTACGAGCTCCGGTTCCTCCCTGAACATCACCGCGGCTTTTACTCCGGGAGGCATAAGGCCGTAATTTATCACGCTTTCGCTGTGTTCGGAACGCGCGTCGAACGCCTTGAAATCTTCCTGGCGCAGAGTAAGCACGGCCAGCCTGCCGCCGGCTTTCAGCTCCAGGCTTTCCAGCGCCCGGCCGAGTATCTTCAGGGATTCGCGGGCCTTGGTGGCGTAAAGCAGGTCATTGACATGGGAAAATTTAAAGCCGGTCTCCAGTAGGCGCGAAGCCACTTCCAGCGTACGGGGACTGGTGGCGGCAAAATGAAAGCGCCCCGTATCGGTTACCATGCCGGTGTAGAGACAGGCGGCCTCGCGGCGGCTTATATTCACCTTCATATTGTAAAACAGCCGGTAAACGATCTCGGCCGTGGAAGAGGAATGCGGCTCGACGATATTAATGTCTCCGTAGAACTCGGAAGTCTTATGGTGGTCGATATTGATAATCTTGCCGGAGCGGCGCAGCACGGGTTCCAGGGCCCCGCCGCGGGCCGGGGTCGAGCACTCCAGCAGTATAGCCACGTCGAAGCGGGAAGCCGGCAGGCGGGACTTTATCGCGCGCGCATTAGGCAGGAAGGCCAGGTTGTCCGGCACCGGGTCCTGCGAGAACAGCCACACCTTCTTGCCCAGACGTTTGAGCACCGAACCTATGGCCAGCATACAACCTATAGTATCCCCATCCGGGTTCAAATGCCCGGCCAGGAAAAAGTTCTTCGATCCCGCTATGAGATCTTCTAACCGCTTGAACTCGGTCTCGAGGTCAAGTGTTCTCATCTGTTTCATTGGTTTCGGACCGTATCTGGTCCATAAGCTGCTCTATATGCGCGGCCTTCTGAGGGGTCTCGTCGAACTTGAAAAAGATTTGCGGGACCGCCTTGAGGCGGAGCTTTTTAAAGAGGATCGTGCGGATCTCACGGCTGTTCGCGGCGAGTATCCGCTCCTTCCTGTCCCGCTCCTCCGGGGCGCCGAGCACGGAAAAGAAGACGTCCAGCGTCTTGTCGTCCCCGCTCAGCTCGGCCCCGGTTATCGTGAGGATACCCTTGTCGTTGAGACCGTGGACATTGCGCAGCGCCAGCGTTATCTCCTCGAGAAAAAGCCCCGTAAGCCTCTGGTGACGTTTAGACATTGGTCAGGCGCCTTACCCTCTCCTCCCGGGTGATCGCTTCCACGATATCAGCCGCGCGGAAGTCCTTTATTCCTTCCAGCAGGATGCCGCACTCTATGCCCTTGTCCACTTCTTTCACATCTTCCTTGAAGCGCTTGAGGCCTGATATTTTACCGTTCCCGACGGCCTCGCCGCCGCGCATGAGCCGCACTGCCTGGTTGCGGACCATCTTTCCTTCACGCACCAGGGACCCCGCCACGCGCCCGGAACTTAGGTCGAAGATTTGCTGGATCTCCGCGCGCCCGGTCACTATCTCCACGATCTCGGGAGCCAGCATACCGCTCATGGCGGCGCGCACGTCCTCGATAAGGTCATAGATTACGGTATATTTGCGTATCTCTACTTCGGCCGTCTTGGCGGCCTCCTGCACCTTGGAATCGGCCTCCACATGAAAGCCCATTATTATGGCGTTGGAAGCCTTTGCCAGCAACACGTCGGACTCGGTAATATTGCCCACGCCCGCGTGCAGTATCTGTATGGCCACTTCCAGCGTGCTGAGCTTTTCAAGCGAGTCCTTTACGGCCTGCAGCGAACCGAACACGTCGGTCTTGAGCACTACGTTGAGGTTGCGCAGCAGTTCCTGGTCCACCTGCGACTTAAGCGAGAGCAGCGTGACATGCTTCTGATGCGTCATCGCCTCCTCGCGCCGGTTCATCCTGCGCTTGTCGGAGACATGGCGCGCCTCTCTTTCGTTCTCGGTGACCTTTAGGACGTCGCCGGCCTGCGGCACATCGCCGCTGATACCCAGAACCTCCGCAGGCATGCTGGGCTTAAGCTCCTGCAGCCGCTCGCCGTGGTCGTCCACCAGCGCGCGCACCTTGCCGTGGGCCGCGCCCACGGTGAACGGGTCGCCTATGCGGGTGGTGCCGGTCATGTTTATGACAGTGGCCACAACCCCCTTCTTGGGGTCCAGCCTGGCTTCTATCACTATCCCCTGTCCGGGTTTATCGGGATTGGCCTTCAACTCCATCATCTCGGCCTGTATGCTAACGAGCTCCAGCAGTTTATCCAGGTTCAGGCGCTTCTTGGCGGAGATCTCCACCATAGGCGTCTTGCCGCCCCACTCCTCCGGGTTGAGCCCGTGGTTTGCCAACTGCTGCTTTATCTGCTGAGTGTTGGCCGTGGGAAGGTCTATTTTGTTTATCGCCACTATCATAGGGACAGAGCCGGCCTTGGCGTGATTTATGGCCTCCAGGGTCTGGGGCATCACCCCGTCCACGGCCGAGACTACCAGCACGACTATGTCGGTAACTTTTACTCCGTGCGCCCGCATGGCCGTAAACGCCTCATGTCCGGGAGTGTCCAGCACCGTTATGGGACCTCTCGCCGTGTGCACCATATAGGCGCCTATATGCTGCGTTATCTGACCCGCCTCGGATTCCACCACGTTGGATTCGCGCAGGGCGTCCAGCAGCGTGGTTTTGCCGTGGTCCACATGCCCCATTATCGTTATTATGGCGGAGCGGGGTTTAAGGTTCTCGGTCTTCTCGTGCTCTATCTCCTCCTTGAGCTCGTCCTCTCCGTACATCGGGACAAGTTCAAGGTCGTAGCCGTAATCCGCGGCTATGAGGACGGCGGCATCCTGGTCCAGGCGCTGGTTGATGGTCGCGAACACGCCCATCCCCATCAGTTTCTTGATGAAGTCGGTGGGCCTGATCCCCATTTTTTCAGCAAGTTCTCGCACAACCACCTGGGTGGAAACCTTCAGCTTGGGGAGGGCGGTCTTCTCGTCTTCCAGGCCCGGAGCTGCGACGGCCTTTTCCGGCGTTTTCGGGGGAGCGGCGGCCGCGGGCTTCGCGGGGACGGCCGGGCGCGCGGGGACTGCCGGCTTGGAAGCCGGAGCGTATGACCGCGGAGCAACAGAAGGCCGGGAGGGCGCCGGCGGCCTTATCAGGGGGGGAATAGCCGACCTCGGGGCGGAGAACCGCTGCGCCGACGGGGGCAGGACCAGCTTTGCCGGAGCGGCCGGCGGCTTTACCGGAGAGCCGGCAGGTTTTGCCGGCGCGGGAACCGGCGGCTTTGCCTGAACCGGCTTCACTTCCTCCGGTTTAGGCTCCTCCGGCTTTTCCGGCGGATTCTCCCCGGTAGCGCCGGCAACTATGGCGCCGTCCGGAGTGGAATGAGAGAACACAAAACGCTTAAGGTCGGGCTTCTTGGGAAGCTCGGCCGGCGCGGGCGGCTCCTCTTCCTTTGCCTTTTTAGCGCGGGGGGCGGGTTTTGGCGACGCCTCTTTTTTTGCCTTGGGCGCCGCGGCCTTTTTTGCGGCCGGCTTCTTCTCGGCCGCCGGCTTGGCGGCGGCTTTCTTCTTCGGGACGGGTTTAACCTCCGCGTCGGTCTTCGCCTCGCCGGGGGCCTTAACTTCAGCCTCCAAATTCTCAGGCTTTTGTTTCTTCGGACTCATTTTTTACCTCTTCGCTCCTGGGAGCTTCCTGGGCAGGCTGCTGGCCGTAATTGGGATTCTCTTCAAGGAATTTTTTGGCGCCGGCGATTATCTTCTGCGCGGTCTTCTCGCCTATTCCCTCAAGAGAGCAAAGGTCCCCTTCCGTGAAGCCGGCCAGTTTGCGGATATCCAGCACGTTCATTGTTATAAGGGTTTCGGCCACTTTGGCCCCTATGCCGTCTATCTTGAGCAGGTCCTGCATCGCCAGGTCGTTGGTGCGCTTGGTCTCTTCAAAACGCTGCCCCTCGGATTTCACTTCTATCTCCCAGCCGGTAAGACGGCTGGCCAGGCGGATATTCTGTCCCTCGCGGCCTATCGCCATGGCGAGCTGGTCGTCAGCCACGATGATCTGAGCGCGCTTGCCCTCCTTGTCCAGCACCCGCACGGAACTGACCGTGGCGGGGGAGAAGGCTTTAGCTATCATCGTCAGGGTATCCTCGATGTAGGGAATAAGGTCTATTTTTTCATTGGAAAGCTCGTTCAT
>Ga0066637_10001547_pt1 | contig 14950 bp, 14 predicted proteins | sample CryGeyCG2014_020_FD_62737 | JGI IMG/M metagenome (GOLD analysis project Ga0066637, IMG submission 62737) | Groundwater microbial communities from aquifer - Crystal Geyser CG08_land_8/20/14_0.20 | ecosystem: Environmental > Aquatic > Deep subsurface > Groundwater | place: USA: Utah: Grand County...
TGTTTGTGTTACCTCTGGTTTTGATATTCCTGCTTTCTACAAATAGAATGGTTACCGAGAAGATGATTAACTGGCAGGAGAGGCAGGGCAGAAAGATGCATCTTATTTTGGCTGCCTTGATGATAGGACTGGGTATATTTATACTTTACTTTTATGTTTAAAGGCTAAGGTTAAGAGAAAATATCTTTCAAGAAGCGCACACTAAATTTCAGGGCTTGCCACAAGAAAAACGTGTTGATTTTCCCAGCGAGAAAATCACACTCCGCCTCGCCCTCGCTCTCTTGCTAAAAGCTCAAACCATGCCCGCTCGGGCTCCGGATGCTTTTCTTTGCGGCAAGCCTGAAAATTGAGGTAAAGTAACCCTATTCATAAAGGCTAGTATTGACATATTAGTTTTATTTTTTTATTCTTTAAGTATCCCCTCCCTAGGGATGGGGAGTAATTATGAAAACCAATAAGAAAGTTACAATTAACAGGCTAAAGATTATCGAGGGCCATCTAAGAAAAGTTAGAGAAATGGTAGAGGAAAATCGCTACTGCATAGATATCTTAAACCAATCATTGGCTGTTCAGAATGCTTTAAAGCGCGTGGATGAGATTATTTTGGAGGATCACTTAAAGACTTGTGTTTCTAAAGCAATTAAAAATAATCGTAGCGAGAAGTCTATAAGAGAGATTTTAGATTTATTAAAAAGAAAAAGTTAGGACCACTCATGGTTTCAATTGCCAGAAAAAATCTTTTTAAAGAAAAAACTCGATTAATTATTTCTGTTTCCGGTGTTGCCTTTGCCGTGTTCTTGATTATCGTCATCCAAGGTTTATATAACGGATGGAAAGAAAGAATTACTTCTTATATTAAAAATATAGATGCTTCAATATGGGTAGGACAAGCAGGTTCTTCTGATATGTTTCATAGCACTTCTATTATTCCAATTACATTAAAGGAAAATTTAGAGAAAATCTCCGGAGTAAAAGAAGTAAATAGATTCTTGGGTAGGCAAATAGCTTTCGATCTTAAAGGGAAAAAAGTTAACACATATATTGTTGGTTTTGATACTGAAAAAAATATCGCCGGACCAGTTAAAGTTGCCGAAGGCAAAAAGGTTCCTCAAGAAGGTGAAATAATTATTGATAGGGTTTTTACTAAGAATAAAAATCTAAAAATCGGGGATGTAATAAAGATTGGTGACAAGGAGTTTAAGGTTGTGGGAATTTCTGAGGGCGGCAACATGGTAATCTTTCAATTTTCTTTTATTTCTCAGAAAGAAGCTGAGCCGCTTTTTCAAATGAAAGGCTTAACAAATTACTTTTTGGTAAAGACAGATGGTGATGTAGGCAAAATAGCCAGCAATATTAAAGAAAAAATTCCAACTGTAGAAGCAAGAACAAAGGATGAATTTATTGATGAAAACCAAAAATTAGTAAGAGAGACTTTTCTTCCCATAATTTATGTTTTGACAATAATTGCTTTGATAATTGGCATTTCTATAATTGGTTTAACAATCTACACAGCCACAATTGAGAAATTGCAGGAGTTTGGGGTTTTAAAAGCAATCGGAGCTTCGAATTTTCAGATTTATAGGGTCATTTTTTCTCAGGCTTTGATTTCAGGAATCCTTGGTTATTTTGTGGGAGTTATTTTTTCTCTGTTTGCAGTAAGAATTATTGAGTACCTGGTTCCTATGTTTGTGGTTTCCATAAGGGCAAAAGACATTTTGATCATATTCGGCATAGCGGTTCTTATGAGCATTTTTGCCTCTTATATCCCGGTAAGGAGAATAACTAAAATTGATCCCGCAAGAGTATTTAGGGCATAAATCAGTAAACCCGCCTGCGCCGAGGCTTCGGCGGGCAGGCAGCTAACAGTAAACAGCCAGCAGGAAGCAGAAAAAATGGTGAAAGAAAATATTTTAGAAGTAAAAAATTTAACCAAAACTTTTGGAAGCGGTCACACACTTGTGAAAGCCGTTGATGATGTTTCATTTGACGTAAAAAGAGGTGAGGTAATTTTAATAATGGGTCCTTCTGGATCTGGGAAGACCACACTTTTGACAACTATAGGAGCTTTGTTAACTCCAACCTCAGGTTCAATAAAGATTTTAGACAAAGAAATCACCAAAGAGAAGGTTTCAAAGCTAGCGAGGTTTAGGCTAAAATTTATCGGTTTTATTTTTCAGACTTTTAATCTGCTAGAATCTCTCTCAGCCTTGGAAAATGTTGAAGTTGTTTTAGGAATAGCCAAAGTGAAACCTAGCCTTCAGAAAGAGAAAGCTATAAAGCTTTTAGAAAATTTGGGTTTAAAGGATCGTTTAAATTACTTACCCAAAGAATTAAGCGGAGGAGAAAAACAGAGAGTTTCCATTGCCAGAGCTTTAGCTTTGGATCCCCAAGTGATTTTAGCTGATGAACCGACCGCCAATCTGGATTCCAAAAGTGGTCATCACGTAATGGAAATCCTAAGAAAAATTGCTAAAGAGAAAAACAAAACTGTAATAATCGTGAGTCACGATCAGAGAATCATGGATATTGCTGACCGAGTTTTATGGCTTGAAGACGGAAGGATAAAAGAAGGGGCTGTAGGCTTTGTGGAAGATCCGGTTTGCCAAATGAAAATAGAAAAAGAAAAAGCTCCTTTTAAATCGACTTTCGGAGGAAAAGAGTTTTATTTCTGCAGCAAAAAATGTAAAGAAACCTTTGACACAAATAAGGAGTCTTAAAATGACAAGTGGGGAGCTAAAAATTAATATAAAAGGCATGCATTGTGCAAGCTGTGCTCAAAATATAGAAAAAAAACTTTTTAACACCCCTGGGGTTATAAATGCAAAAGTTAATTACGCTACTGAGAATGGAATAGTAGAATATAATGAGAAAGAAATAAGCCCAAAAGAAATATTAGATACCATAAATAAGTTAGGATATAATGCTTATTTAAATCCTGTGGATTCTTCTTCTGATATGGTTACCGATCCTATTTGTGGCATGAGGATTTCTAAAAAAAGCGCTATCAAAAAAGAATATGAAGGAAAAACATATTATTTTTGTAGTGAAGAGTGTGTTCGAAAGTTTGAGTCGCCAGAACGTGAATTAAAAAGTATGAAACGAAGAGTTGCCATTGTTTTATCTGGAGCGCTTTTACTAGGAATATTAAGAGTAATTGCAATGTTTACCTTGACAGCGGGGGTAAGTATTGTAACTTGGGTTCCCTTTCCTCAATTACCTTATTTCACCTGGGGTGTTTGGCTTTTTCTTATAACTACACCAATACAGTTTATCGGCGGCTGGACATTTTATAAGGGCGCTTATAATGCTTTAAAAAATAGAAGTTTAAATATGGATTTTTTAATCGCCATGGGAACGCTTACAGCTTATTTTTACAGTGTATTTATTGTATTTTTCCCAAAAATTCTTCCTGTAAGCGAAAGTAATGTTTATTTTGAGGTTTCAGCCGTGATTATCGCTTTCGTGCTTTTGGGAAAGTTTATGGAAGATTATATAAAAAGGAGGACTTTTGTTGCTGTTAGAAAATTGCTTGATTTAAGGCCAAAAAAAGCTCATGTAATTAGGGGGGGTAAAGAAATCGAGATTTTAGCAGAGGAAATAATGGCAGGCGAGATTGTCATTGTTAAGCCTGGAGAAAAAATCCCGGTCGATGGTGAAGTCATAAGCGGAGAGACTTATATAGATGAATCAATGGTAACTGGAGAAAGTACTCCTGTTTTAAAAAAAGAAGGAAGCGAGGTTATTGGCGCAACTTATAATAAACACGGAATGATAAAGTTTAAGGCGACTAAAGTGGGTTCGGAGACTACTTTAATGCAAATAGTAAAGATGGTAGAAGAAGCCCAATCATCAAGTGCTCCCATACAGAGGATTGCCGACAATGTAAGTTCTTATTTTGTGCCCGCTGTCATTGTTATCGCTGTTTTTTCTTTTATTTCATGGTGGCTTTTGGGTAATTTTACTTTGGGACTTTTATCTTTCGTGGCTGTTTTAATAATATCTTGCCCTTGTGCTTTAGGAATTGCAACGCCAGCAGCTTTAATGGTTGGCGTTGGTAAAGGCGCCGAGGCTGGAATTTTGATTCGCGGTGGAGAATATTTAGAAAAAGCATATAGGTTGAAAAAGATAGTCTTTGATAAAACTGGAACCCTGACTAGGGGAGAACCGAGCGTTACAGACATTATTTCAGTAAACAGTAAACCCTCCTTCGCCCCTACGGGGCTACGGACGGGCAGGCAGTTAACAGTTAACAGGAAGGAGGTTTTGTTTTATGCTGCCTCGGTAGAAAAATTTTCTGAGCATCCTTTAGCTGAAGCAATTGTTAAAAGGGCTGATGAAGAAAAGATTAAATTAGGAGAAGTTGAAAACTTTAAAGCCATCACCGGAAAAGGCGTTTTTGGAATGGTTAATAAAGAAGAGATTTTAGTTGGTAATAGAAAATTAATGGAGGAGAATGAAATATCTGTTAAGAATTTTGAAAATTATTTGGAAAGATTAGAAAAAGAAGGGAAGACTGTTGTTATACTAGCAGTTTCTAAAAAGGCTATTGGTCTTTTGGCGATCACAGATCCTTTGAAAGAAAATTCAACTCAGGCAGTAAAAGAATTGCAAAATCTTGGCATAGATGTTGTTATGCTAACTGGTGATAATGAGCGTACAGCACAAAAAATAGCCAGAGAAGCTGGTATAAAAAATGTAATTGCCAATGTCCTTCCTCAGGACAAATTAGATGTGATTAAAAAACTCCAATCCGATAAATCTGTAGTGGCAATGGTTGGAGATGGGATAAATGATGCACCCGCTTTAGCTCAAGCAGACATAGGGATTGCTATTGGTTCTGGAAGTGATGTTGCCAAAGAAACTGGAGGAATAATTTTGGTAAAAGATGATTTAAGAGACGTTGTTATGTCAATAAAATTAAGCAAAAAAACCATGCAGAAGATAAAACAGAATCTATTTTGGGCTCTCTTTTATAATTCGGTAGCAATACCTGTTGCCGCTTTTGGTCTTCTAAATCCCATAATAGCGGCAGCCGCGATGGCTTTAAGTTCGCTTTCTGTAGTTTTGAATTCGGCTTTACTTAAAAGGTTTAAATTAGAAAATTCATAAAAGACTTACGGTATTCCCTTCTCCTTTACATTATTCTTGATTCTTGTTAAAATTTAAACTTGTTTTATGACTAGGCGAGGTATTAAACTAGCTACAATATTTGGTATAGAGATAACCATCGATTACTCTTGGTTTATTGTTTTCTTTTTGGTAACCTGGTCTTTGTCATTTGGATATTTTCCTGCAATATATGGCCAGATTGACAAAGCTACAAACATAGTTTTAGGATTGATTACCTCTATTTTATTCTTCGCCTCGGCTCTCATTCACGAACTCAGCCACTCCCTTGTTGCTAGGGTTCAAGGCTCCCAGATAAAAAAGATTACCCTCTTTATTTTCGGCGGCGCCGCTCATTTGACCGATGAGCCGAAAACCGCAGGTGCTGAATTCAAAATGGCTATCGCGGGACCGCTCTCAAGTTTAGCTCTGTCCGTCGTTTTCTCACTTCTTTATTATTTGTTGGTTGCAAACAACTTCATAATTATTTTGGCACCCGTTCTGCAGACTCTGGCTTTCTTAAATTTTATGTTAGGATTTTTTAATCTTTTGCCCGGTTTTCCATTGGACGGAGGAAGGGTTTTAAGATCCATCATTTGGGCGCTCACTCACTCCCTAAGACGGGCAACTTACTATGCATCTTTAGGCGGTAAATTTATTGCCTCATCTTTGGTAGTCTTGGGAATTATTGAAGCTCTCGCTTTGGGAAATCTCGGGGGAATTTGGCTAATATTAATTGGTTCCTTTTTGTATCAAGCCGCCGAGATAAGCTACAGGCAGATGATTTTAAGAGACCTCTTGTCAAATATTCAGGTTGGCGATATGGTTATAGAAGAGAAGATTTTTATTTCTTCTGATTTAAAACTTCAGGATCTGTCAGATATATTTTTGAGATATCGCAAGGGAAGCTTTTTGGTAAAAGATGATGACAAAATCGTAGGAATAGTTAACTTAGATCAAATTAAAGGATTGAAAAGTGAGGATTTGAAAACTTTAAAAGTGAAGGATGTAATGACAAAAACAAATGGTAGTATCATAGATCTTCATGATTCGATTCTAAAAGCATTCGAAATAATGAGTGAAAACAAACTAGCAAAGTTGCCGGTCTATAAAGAAAATAAATATGTGGGAGTGGTCAATTTGAATGATATCTATCAATATCTTAGGATCAAATCAGCACTGTTAGGCAGAAGGAGGAATTTGTGATAATTCTCTATGAGACTGAGGTCTGCCCTTATTGCCAAGAAGCCAAAGAATTTTTGGACGAAATGGGCGTTTCTTATAATGAGGTTGATGTTTCAAAAGATGAAAAAGCCGCCAAAGAGATGGTAGAAAAGTCAGGGCAGATGGGCGTGCCGGTTCTAGACATTGACGGAGAAATCGTTATTGGTTTTGATAAAGAAAAAATTTCCGAGCTGTTAGGGAAATAAGCCCTTTAGGGACTATGAATAGATTGGCTCTAAAAATAAACAAAAAATAATCAAAAATTTAAAAAATGGCTCTTTTGAGCCATTTTTTTACCATATTGACACCCTTTTCCTTATCTGTATAATGCTTGTTTATGATTTTAAAAAGCAAAGGCTTCTAAAATCATCAAAATCCAAATTTCAAAACAAAAATAAAAACTTCAGGGGCGGGAAATTTATGACTAACCTGGAGGTTTTTTATAGAAACGCATAAGTTACTGTTAACCCAAATCAAAAGGGGTTACAGCAAAACTAGAGAAAATTTAATCAAGAGTTTTAAGGCTCTTAAAAATTGGAAAGAGTTGTCTTTGAAACTGAAAGCAACCTTTTTGTTTTTCAGTATCTTTCCTTTGGTTTCGAATGCCAGCGTGCCACCCAGTTTAAGCGCTATGGCTTTCTTGTATCAGGATAATTCCTCAAAAGTTGTAAATGTCTTCCATGGAACAAATAAAATAAGTTTCAGCACGGACAAAGATGTTCTAAAGGAAGCTTTGGAAGAAAAAGATATTAAGCCGGCAAGTGATGAGGTTTTAGAGCCCGATATTAATACAACCTTAAATCAGAAGACAGATGTTTATATTAAAAAGATGCTGCCGGTGACAGTTTTTGACGAGGAGAAAGTTATTATCGGAAGAAGTGCTCATTTGGGAGCTCAGGAGATATTAAAAGACCTTTCGATAAATCTCTATGCCAGTGATGAAGTAAAAGTTGCCGATCCTTTGGACGAGATAGTGGTAGGCTTAAAGATCTACATCGACAGGGCTAATACTGTTAATCTTTATGTCGACGGCGGCTTGAGAAAGATTCATACCAGATTGGGCACTGTTTCAGACCTTTTGTATGCTGAGAATATCATTTTGAATCCTCAAGACAGGGTTGAGCCTAGTTTGGATACCAAGATTGCGGATAACATGGATGTAAAGGTCATAAGAGTTATTCAGAATGAAAATTCAGAGCTCGTTGACATTCCTTTTGCGGTGGAAGTTAAAAAAGACAGCAGTCTTTTGGAGGGCGAGATCAAGACTGAAAGAACCGGCGAGATTGGCAAGAAGGAAGTATATTTAAAAAGAACTATGGAGAACGGCGCAGAGATTGCAAGGGAGGTTCTTTCCGAAAAAATTATTAAGGAGCCGGTTTCTCAAGTCGTCATTAGGGGAACCAAGCCCCGATTCTCTTATGCTTCGGGCTCTTTTGCTGATTTGATAAATGATGCTGCCGCAAAATATGGAGTCGATGCCTCCAAGATGCAGAGACTTATGATGTGTGAAAGTGGAGGAAATCCAAATTCTGTTGGCGGTGGCGGAAGATTTTTTGGACTTTTTCAGTACCTGCCTTCTACTTGGAGCTCGGCATCTTCCGGGGCAGGATATGCTGGTGCAAGTATCTTTGATGCTGAGGCCCAAATTTACACAACTGCCTGGAAGATATCTCGCTCTGGTTATGGTGCCTGGCCAATTTGCGGAAGAAGATAAAATCGCAGAACTAACGCTAATAAAAATAACGCAAAACCACGCGTCAGTTTTGCGTGTGGTTTCACGTCAGTTTTGCGGTTATATTATTAGTATGGATTTAACCAACATTTCCGAAGTAAAAAATATTCTCAAAACCCACAGATTATGGGCAAAAAAGCGGCTGGGACAGCATTTTTTAATTTCCAAATCTGTTTTGAAAAAGATAATCCAATCTTCAGATTTGAAAAAGAGTGATGTTGTTTTAGAGATCGGAGCGGGTTTGGGAGTTTTAACCTTAGAACTTTTAAACAAGGTAAAAAAAGTTATTGCCGTAGAAAAAGATCCTTTAATGGCCAAAATTCTTGAGGAAAACGCAAAAAATTTTAAAAATTTAAAAATATTAAATCAAGATATTTTAAAGTTAGATCTTCAAAAGGAAATTCCCGAAAAATATAAAGTAGTAGCAAATATTCCCTATTATATTACATCGCCCATATTAAAAAATTTTTTAGAAGCAGAAAATAAACCTGAATTTTTGATTCTGATGGTTCAAAAAGAGATGGCTCAAAGAATTGTTGCTAAACCAGGAGAGATGAGCATTTTGGCAGTTTCCGTGCAGTTTTATGCCAAGCCGGGAATTATAAGTTATGTTTCCAAAGATTCTTTTTGGCCAAAGCCTGAGGTTGATTCAGCCATAATAAAGTTAACAGTTAACCCCCCGACTTCGCTCGGGGCAGGCAGTAAACAGTTAACAGTAAAGAATATTGACGAGAAGGGGTTTTTTAGAATTGTAAGAGTTGGTTTTTCCAGCCCCAGAAAGCAATTACATAACAATATAGCTAGTGGCTTTAAATTAACGAGAGCAAAGGCAGAAGAATTATTACTTAAAGCAGGTATAGTTCCCCAAAAAAGAGCCGAAGACTTGTCTTTAAAAGACTGGATAAATTTATATAATATTTTTTATACAAAGTAAGGTGACTCACCGTTTAAAAATACATAGTCATTTTTTAGTTTTCAGTATGAAATAAAATGTTAATTTTCGGGAAATAGAATCTGATTAGAGAACCCTTCTATCTGTTTCATCCAATTTTTTCTTTAGAGGAGTCCAAGTTGGAACCAAGGTAAGTAGCAAAATTAAAGAAATTATAAAGTAATTTAAATCGGAAAATATTGGATGGAGTCCAAAGACGGTAATGAGAAAAAAATCTGAAATCATTCCAAAGAATGCCGCACTTAGAGCTAATCCAAATCCTAGGCTCCTGATTTTTACTTTTTTATTTTCTGCCTTTTTTGCCTCCTGAAAAAAAATTATTATGCTTGGGATAATAATCATCATAACAAAAATAGGAATAACTAACCCCATTATTGGTAAATTAATTTTCCAGTTCAAAGAGCCATCAGTATAAAAATAAGAAGGTGGATAAATAATGTACAATGTTACGATAGATATTAGACCCACCAAAAGTAGGGTAATATAAAATGGCAGGTATTTTCGAAATCTTATGTAGCCTACAGTATAACCTATTATCAAGTAACCTCCACCTAAGAGAAACGCATAGATAGGAGCAATAATCCGCCAGATAGTTTGATTTTCAATAAGTAATAAAGATGGTATTCCTACAACAACAGAGTATGTTCCTAATAAAAAGAAAGCATAACCAAAGAGCTTTGCAACAGTATTATTTTCAGCTTTGTAACATCGCCAAAACCTTCTTCCGAGATAAATATAAACAAAAGCTCCAAAAAAGAAAGCTATACCGCTAGTTGGAATGATCATATTTTATACTCCCTTTCTTTATAAATTATAAGTCTAACTTTTATAAAATCCAAATAGCTTTTAAAAAGGTGACAGTCACCGGAAAATGTGTGGATAAAATTGGCTACTTAAAGCCAAATAAATAATATGATTTTTAATATGGCATAAAATTGGTTAATTTTGTAAAATTAAATTATGCCAAGAAAAGCTCGTCAAGAAATCATCTCTCCTAATTCGCTTTATCACGTTGTCTCCAGGGGTAATAATCAGCGTAGAATTTTTAGAAGTACAAGAGATTATAAAAAACTTCTAAAAATAATCCAAGAAGCTAAAGAAACATACCCATTTTGTCTTTATGCATACTCTTTTTTGCCAAATCATTATCATTTAGCAATCGAGACGAAAGAAATCACAATTTCTAAAATTATGCATAAGATTAACACATCTTATGTTAAATACTTCCACCGGCGATATAAAAGTTCTGGCCATCTTTTTCAAGAAAGATTTTTTAGCAGTTTGATTGATAAAGATTCTTATCTTTGGGAGGTTGGTCGCTATATAGACCTAAATTCTTTTCGAGCTGGTTTAGTCAAAAAACCCGAAGATTATCGTTGGGGAAGTTATTTAGTTTATTTCCAACAAAATTATAAGGAAGATTTTATAGATCGAGAAAGGTTTTTAGATTATTTAGGAGAAGATTTTGAAAAGTCAAGGATTTCTTATTTAGATTTTGTTAAAGAAGGATTGGGTGTAGAAGAAGAGCCGATTTTTCCCTTTAATATAAAAATGGTATAAAATTATGCCAAAATTTATTTTACACATTAAAAATTGCTTCTTTAAGCCTTTTGTTTGTATGCAAAAGAAGGTGACTGTCACCGTTTAAGGAGAAATCATTTGAGCGGAAAATTATATATTGTTTCAACTCCGATAGGGAATTTAAAAGATATCACTCTGAGGGCGATTGAGGTTTTAAAGTCAGTTGATTTAATTGCTTCAGAAGATACTCGGGTAACTTTAAAACTTTTAAATCGCTATAATATAAAAAAGCCCCTTGTAAGCATTCATGAGCGTTCAAAACCAGAAAAAGTAAAAAGGCTGGTGGAGGAAATGAAAAAAGAAAATAAAAATGTAGCTTTTGTGACTGATGCTGGCACCCCTGGAATTGCTGACCCTGGCGGTTTATTAGTTTCCGGAGCAGTAAAAGAGGGTATAGAAGTTATTCCTATTCCCGGCCCATCGGCTGTAACAACTGCTTTATCTATTGCTGGTTTTCCGGGAAACGAGTTCGTCTTTTTAGGGTATTTTCCCAAGAAAAAAGGCAGGCAAACTTTACTTCAAAACTTAAAGAAGGAAGAACGACTGGTTGTATTTTTCGAATCACCTTTCAGAATTTTAAAGACTTTAAAAGATTTAAATGAATATTTGGGCGATAGAGGAGTAGTTATTTGCCGCGAGCTCACCAAAAAATTTGAGGAAACTTACCGCGGAACTATTTCGGAAGTTTTCCCCAAAATAAAACCCAGAGGCGAATTTGTTGTAATAATAAAAGGAGCTAAATAAAGGAAAATATATTAAAATATAAGTATGAAAAACTTTTATATTACAACTCCAATATATTATGTAAATGATGTGCCGCATTTAGGTCACGCCTATACAACCATTGCGGCCGATGTTTTAGCGCGTTATTATAGAAAAAAACTTGGGGAAGATAAGGTTTTCTTTTTAACAGGCACTGATGAACATGGTTTAAAGATAATGCAAGCAGCAGAAAAGGCTGGTAAAGAGCCAAAAGAATTTGTTGATGGAATTGTGAAACGCTTCAAAAGTGCATGGCAGATTTTAAATATTTCTAATGACAACTTTATTCGCACCACTGACCAGAGCCATGAGGAAGCAGTTAAAGAAGTTTTGCAAAAACTTTACGATGAAGGATTAATTTATAAAGGTTCTTACCAAGCCTTATATTGTGTTGGTTGTGAACAATATAAGATGAAAAGCGAGTTAGTGGATGGGAGATGTCCTGAACATGCAACAGCACCTAAATTGCGATTAGAGGAATGTTATTTATTTAAAATTTCATCTTTTCGAGATGAAATTTTAAGGTCAATTCAGAGTGATAAACTCAAAATCGAACCAGTTGAGAGAAAAAATGAAATTATCTCATTTTTGAAAAGAGAAAAACTGCAAGATTTAGCAGTTTCCAGACAAAAGGAAAAAGTTTTTTGGGGAATTGAACTGCCTTTTGATAAAACTCACACTACTTATGTCTGGGTTGATGCATTTTTAAATTATTTAACTGGTTTAGGTTGGTCCAAAGGCAATAATTTTCAAAAATTTTGGCCACCTGATGTACAATTAATGGCTAAGGATATTTTACGAGTTCATGCCACAATTTGGCCAGCTCTACTGTTGTCCTTAAAGATTAAAGAGTTACCCAAAAAATTTTTTATCCACGGATATTTTACGGTTGGTGGCAAAAAAATGAGCAAGACATTGGGTAATGTTTTAGAACCAATTAAGCTTTCTAAAAAATTTGGAGCAGATGCTGTTCGTTATTCAATTCTTAGAGAATTTCCCTTTGGTGAGGATGGCGATATTTCTGAAGAAAAAATAAATAATAGATATGAGAAAGATTTAGGAAATGATTTAGGCAATCTTTTGCAAAGAACTTTGGTAATGGTTAATAAATACAATATAAAAATTGAGAAGATGCCCAAAATACCTTGGACTATACTGGGCGTAGATCCAAAATACATTAAGGCTAAAGCAGAGAGACAAGTTGAGGAATTAAAATTTGATCAAGCCTTGGTTACTATTTGGGCACCAGTTCACATAGCAAACAGATATATAGATAAATCTAAGCCCTGGGAATTGGCGAAGACTGATAAAAAGAAACTTACAGAGATAGTTCAGCTAGTTTATGAAACTTTATATTTAATTGCTGTTTTACTCGAGCCATTTATGCCTGAGACCTCAGAAAAAATTAAAGAGCAACTAAAAACATTAAAACCAAAACCGCTTTTTCCTCGGTTAAAATAAGAAATTTATGTTAAAATTAGGATAAATGGAAGAAAGATTAGAAGAGTTAGAAAAATTAGAGAAATTACACAAAAAAGCTCTGGCGAAAAAAGTAGAGGGGTATCATAGAAGTACGAGAACCACTCTCAAATTTTTTGAGCCCATTCATTTTTTCTTTCGCGACAGACTTAAGTGGTATTACCGGTGGCATGCTCATAAATTTGCTACTATTTTTCACTGGCTTGTTTTATTTTTAGCCATCTCTGGACTAATTTACTCTTTTTATCTTTATCGAGTGGCAGTTAAGAATAAAAACGCAATCCCCCAGAGGATGGTTTCCATAACAGGACAGACCACCGGTAGCGACAAAGTAGCTTCCTTAGAAGAAAAAAGCAATATAGCTGTTGATAAGTCAAGACTGACTCTGGAAGACAAAAAAATAACCATCGGTGTTATAAGAAAAAAGGTTGATTTAGAAGAGATGGTTTCTTGGAAAAATATTTCCTGGAGCGCCGAGGTGCCGGAGGGAACCTCGATAGTCTACCGAATGAAGATTTCCAACGAAGACAAGCCGGAAGCTTGGGAAGATGTGACCTGGTCCAATTATTTCCGCATCACTGATGGCAGTGAGAATAAAACTATAGGAATCCCCATTTTCAAAAGCATCTACATGAAGATAGAGGTGGCATTTGAGGGCGACCAAGGCAAGTCGCCAACCCTAAATTATTTAAGATTTGGATACACACCCTTTCATGAAAACAAAATAGTCGCTTTTTTAAGAGACAAGTTGCTTTCCGGCTTGGCAAAGATTTTCCGGTTTTTAGAGAAAAGGGAAGGAATACAATGAGCCAGAGGCTCATAAATTTTAAAGTTCAAAATTCAAAATTCAAAGTTACAGTTAAAAGTTTTAAATTTTTTAATTTAACTTGTATTTTTACTTTTTGATTTTTACTTTTTAAATTTTTATGTTTGACACCCATGCCCATCTAAATTTTGATGCTTTTAAGAATGATTATAGAGAAGTTGTAAAAAGATCCTTCAAGAACGGAGTTGAAGGTATTATTAATATTGGAACCCGTTTTGACAATTCCAGGCGGGCGATTGAGATTGCCGAAGAGCTTGTTAAGTATGACAAGGGTCCAACCCTTGTCAGTGACAAGGGTTGGACCCTTGCTGCGGTTGGTTTTCATCCTGACCACTTAGACGAGATAAATAAAGAAGACATCCAGATTGAGGTTGAGAAATTTAGGAAATTAGCCGAGCATCCCAAGGTAGTAGCTATCGGTGAGGTGGGGCTGGATAATTATTATTTTAGAAGCGGCAAGTTCAAGGACACCAAGGAGAATCGAAAAAAAGCTGAGGCGGTTTTTAGAGCTTTTTTAAAATTGGCTGGAGAAGTTAAATTACCGGTAATTATTCACTCGCGGGAAGCGGAAATCGAAACTTTCAATATTCTAGATTCTAAATTCCAAATTCCAAATTCTAAAATCAAAGGGGTGGTTCACTGTTTTTCCGGAAGCATGGATTTTGCCAAAAAAGTTTTGGATTTAGGATTTTTTATTGGTTTTACAGGGATTATCACTTATCCTAAAACAGAAGAGCTGGCAAAAGTTATAAAAGAAATTCCTTTAGATAAAATTTTAATCGAAACCGATTGTCCTTTTTTAGCCCCGCAGGCACATCGCGGTAAGCGCTGTGAGCCGTGGATGGTAGAGGAAGTCGCCAAAAAAATCGCCGAAATAAAAGGGATTTCTTTAGAAAAAGTTTCAAGAGTAACTACAGAAAATACCAGAGAACTCTTTAAACTATTTTGAATCTTTAGTGAGGATTCTTTACTAGAAAACTAGAAAATTATTAAAAAATGAGCCTAAAATGTCAACACTTTTTCCACGATCGTGGAAAAAGTGTTGACATTTTGCTAACTATTTTTACAAGTTAAATTTTGATTGACCAATGTTATTTCTTTATGTTATAATATTGTAAAGTAAAAAAGGGCAGAATTGAAAGCAATCAAAAAAACTTTTTATTATTTATTAATTCTTTCTTTAATTGTTTTTCTTATCCCCCAAAGATTAGCCTTTGCCGCACCCCTCACTGCTCTTTCTGACACTTTAAGCCGAATGAAGGCTTCCACTGCTTCTAATCACACTATC
>Ga0066637_10001548_pt1 | contig 14949 bp, 17 predicted proteins | sample CryGeyCG2014_020_FD_62737 | JGI IMG/M metagenome (GOLD analysis project Ga0066637, IMG submission 62737) | Groundwater microbial communities from aquifer - Crystal Geyser CG08_land_8/20/14_0.20 | ecosystem: Environmental > Aquatic > Deep subsurface > Groundwater | place: USA: Utah: Grand County...
CTTCAAAGCCCTGTTAACCTTATTCATAATAAAATTGTCAAGAGAACTAATTTTTTTGATAATTCTTGATTTATCAATTGTTCTTATTTGGTTCATCAAGACTGTAGAATCATTATTTAACTTTGATTCTTGCTTTGAAATAGTTACATTAGTTGGAAATTCTTTAGTAAACTTTGTTGAGGTGATTGGCACGATAATTGTAGTCGGTGAGAATTTGTTTCCTTCATCATTTTGTATGATTAAAACAGGTCTGATACCTCCTTGTTCGCTTCCCTTCACAGGTTCTAAACCTGCAAGCACTATTTCTCCACGTTTGATTTCCATCTTAATGTTATTTTATATCTTTAAGATATTTCTTCGGGATTAAATCTTTACACTCCCAGTCCAAAGTTGCATCTGTTGCTTCCCACTCTTTGGTAATTCTCAGGCTTTCTTCAGCCATTTCTTTACATCCCTCAATAAGCAATTGTTTCTGCTCTCTTTTGCATTTTTCTGCAGTTTTCATTAAGTTTAAAATAATCTCTTCATAAGTTTCCTTATTGGATTTCATTCTGTCAAGTGCATTTTTTACGTTTTCATTAAGCTGAATTGATGTTACCATGGCTCTATAGAATAACTATAGTTTATATATATTTCGTTTATGTATGCTGGTAAAAAATAGAATTTATTATTAAGAATATCTTTCCCTTTTTTCATATTCTTTAATACAACAATTAATATAAATGGATTTCTGTTTTTTTATATATGAAAGCAAATATAAAATTTGTATTCATTCGTCTTCCAAAAGAGTTGAATGAGGAATCCAAATGAGAGACGTGGTTCTACTTGCTGACCCGAAGAAATCTGCATGGAAATTTGCACAGAAGATTAAAGATTATATACTAGAGACAAAAGAAAAGGAGATTAATCTACAGGAAGTTGAAATTATTAACTTTAACAATAAGGAAATAATGCCCCATGTGCCTGAGAATATAAGAAAAAAAGATGTTTATTTAATCCAATCTTCAGACAAACACCCAAATCAATGGCTGACTGAATTGATTTTAATAAAGGATTTGTGCATGAGTGCAGATGTTAACAATTTAATTTATGTCTTGCCTTATTTGGGATATACTAGACAGGATAGAAAGGATAGGTCTAGAGTCCCAATCTCCTCACGAGCAGTGGCAGATGCAATCTCTCCTGGATTAAAGAGAATGATAACAATGGATTTGCATTCTCCACAGATAGAAAATGCTTATCACATTCCAGTTGATAATCTTCAGAGTTTTCCTAGTCTTATGAATCACCTGATAAAAAATCATCGTTCTGATTTAAAGAACCTTGCAATTGTCTCTCCTGATATTGGTGGGGGAGCCAGAGCAAAAGCTCTTTTTAAGAGAATTAAGGAGCTAGAAGAGCCCACTTTAAGCAAAGGAAAATATGCTTTTGCAATAATATTCAAGACTAGAGACAAACCAGGAAGCATAGAAGACATGGTTTTGGTTGGAAATGTTAATAAAAAGGATGTTTTGCTTGTAGATGATTTATACGATACCTGCAGCACTAACATGCTCGCAGGAGAATTATTGAGAAAACATGGTGCAAGAAAATTGCTTACTTATGCAACTCACGGATTGTTTACTAAAGGAACAGAAAAAATTCTAAGCCTTTATGATATTGTGATGACCAGCAACACACATTACAAGCCAAAAAGAAATGATAACGGGAAAATAGAAGTTATTGATATGACTCCCACTTTTGCAGAGGCTATTTACAGGGCCCAAGAAGGTCAGTCTGTTTCTAAGATTTTCGATTAAAATTATTTTTAAAAGCTTCTTTTACTTTCTTGTTGAAGAGCAAATATGCTATAATACTCAAACCAATTGCAATGAACAAATAACTAACAAATGTCATATCCTCAAAGATAATTATCATTGTAAATGCCATCATCAAAATTAAAAGAATTATAGCAGCAATTCTTGCCCATTGTTTTAATTTTCACAACCCTCTTGCTATTATAAAACATGAAATCACAAGTGAGAATAGTATAATAAAAGTTAAGATAATAGGTGTATAACCAGAATTGGCTGATACTAAAACAGCAGTTGTTCCAAAGATAATTAAAAAAATTGCACCAATAAAATATATCATAGAAATTGTCTTTACTCCAATAGGTGCTTGTTTAACTTGTTCTTGACTCTTTTTATCCATATTTCTTTTTCCTTAAATCAACAAAAATAAATAAAAATAAAATTATTTGAAAGCTTTCTTTGCTTCTTTGTTAACTATCAAATATATTGCAATAGCTGCACCAATTGCGAAGTTTATCACTTGCATGACGGCAAAAGCTTTGATCATTCCATATATTGCATAAATTACTGAAACTATTCCAAGGATTATAGCAAGAATTCTTGCCCATTGTCTTAATTTCCACAATCCTCTTCCTATGAAGAAAGTGAGAACACCCAATAATGCAAGCAATATTCCGAGTCCAGCAATTACACCCGAAGTTATAACTCCCACAAATTCAGGGTTGTCAGCAGTTAAAAAAGACACTATCCCTCCGGCGAAGATTAAAATGAGCAATCCAAGTATAACACAAAAACCTCCACATATGTAATAAAATACAGAGATTACTTGCACTCCAGCAGGAATTTTTTTAGAACTTTCTTCTTTAGCACTTTCAGTTTGTTTAGCTTTAACAGTTCTTTTCTTTTTAACCATTTTCACCTCCTTTCAAACCTTAAATATTAGGGTTTAATCTTTTTTAAAAGCTTCTTTTACTCTTTTATTGAAAAGTAAGTAGCCTGCTATGAATGCGTTGATTACAATAAATATTATAGATTTTGGTATAAACTTTCTAATATCAAATATATTCAGTATGTTTTGAATATTGCCTAAACTTGAAATATCATTCATTGGATTAGCAAAATGTTTGGATAGAATAGAGAGGATAATAATCAAGGCAATAGTAATTACTATAGTAAGAATAGAAATTATTATTGCAACTATTTTTGCTCCACTATCTCCCTTCCATAATCCCTTACCTATGAAGAAACATAAGATTGCAAGACCTAATAAAAATACAAGAATAAATATACTGGCAAGAAACTTAAAATCTAACCCACCAATAAGTAATATAAAAGCAACCAACAATAAGGCAGCACTAATATAATAGATAACAGAGATTATCTTAACTACAACTGGAACTTCTTTAATCTGCAATTTATTATTTGGGTTCTGTTGCTTCATCTTTCTCTCTTTTTTTATATCCATATTATATAATTATTGTTTATAAATATTGTTTTTAATGAAGAATTAGTAAGATTTATAACTAATTCTTGAATTCTTTTTATATAGGCGGGTGTGCCGGAGTGGTCAAACGGGCTGGACTTAAGATCCAGTGGCTTAGTGCCTGCGAAGGTCCGAACCCTTTCACCCGCATTTCTATGTTAAAAAAATCCTTCAATGAAAGATGTTATGATATTCTCTTGAAAGTTCCAAAAGGGAAAGTCACAACTTACAAAGAAATCTCAAAAGCACTAAAATCCAAAGCCTATCGTGCTGTTGGAAATGCAATGAATAAAAATCCATACTGCTCGCGACTTCGCACGGCTGATGACAGAACTAATTACTGCCTACCACGAAATCGCTCGGCTCCAATCGTGCCTTGCCACAGAGTTGTAAACTCCAACGGATATGTCGGGGGTTTTGCTTCAGGCACAAAGAAAAAAATTAAAATGCTAAGAAAAGAAGGAATTGAAATTAAGGATAATAAAATTGTTAATTTGAAAAAATATCTCTTTAAGATGCCTTAATTTATTTTATAATTTTCTTTCTAGATAAAAGAACAATTATTCCCCCAACTATAAATCCTAAAACTAATGACAATACAATTATTCCACTAATAGGGTTTAGGTAAAGAAGATTTGATATTTGATTAGTAGGTTTAAGTTTAAGATATATGAAAAAGTACTGAAATACAAATGCAATAATAGAACAAATAAATCCCCATATTAACAATAACCACCCATTTTTTATCATAATTAATATAAATAAAATTAGTTTTTAAAGTTTGTTTATTTACCGAGTTTATAAAAACCATGCCTCTGTAGCTCATGGGGTTCTTTAAAAAAGAACCTACAATGGTAGAAAGCTACAATAGAAAAGAAACTAAAACGGTAGAAAAACTAAAATACCTTCGCTACGTCCAAAAAACAATTGCCTCTGTAGCTCAGTTGATTAGAGTGCTTCAATGCACGAATCATCCTCGCCTATGCCTCTGTAGCTCAGTTGATTAGAGCGCCAGTTTCGTAAACTGGAGGTCGTGAGTTTAATCCTCACCAGAGGCTTTTTGTCAGCTTAATAGTAAGGTTAATAAATATTCTATTGATTATTTGTTTATTATGGATGCTAAAGCGAAAGTACAACAAATAAAAGAGTTTGCCGAGGAAATTGTTACAGAAGAAGAGTTGACAAAATTGTTTGAGAAAAAACCTCATCCTCTTGCTTATGATGGCTTTGAACCTTCTGGAAGAATTCACATAGCTCAGGGATTATTGAGGGCAATAACAGTCAATAAATTAACTTCTTTGGGTGTTAAATTTAAGTTTTATGTTGCAGATTGGTTTGCTTTGTTGAACAACAAGTACGGTGGAGACATGAAAAAAATAAAAATAGTGGGGGAATATTTCATTGAAGTTTGGAAAGCTTGCGGAATGGATTTGGACAATGTTGAATTTATCTGGGCTTCTGATTTGATTAAAAAACATCCAGAATACTGGGAAACTGTTTTGAGATTATCTATGAATGCCAGTATAAATAGAGTTTTGAGATGCGGGCAGATAATGGGAAGAGAAGAATCAACAGATAATCCTTCTGCTCAGATTTTATATCCTTTGATGCAGGCAGCAGATATTCATCATTTAGGTGTTGATATAGCTCAGTTAGGAATGGACCAAAGAAAAGTTAACATGCTTGCAAGAGATATTTTCCCAAAACTTGGTTTTGTTCCTCCAGTTGTTATTTCTCATCATATGCTGCTTGGATTACAATTCCAGGAAACAGACAAAACAGGAGTAGACAGAAAAATAGCCATGAAGATGTCAAAATCAAAACCAGAGACAGCTATTTTTATGACAGATTCCAAAGAAGAGATTTTTGATAAATTCAAAAAAGCTTATTGTCCAGAAGGAAAAGAAGAAGACAATCCTGTTCTGGAATATGCAAAATATATTGTGTTTGAAAAATTCAAGAGTATTACAATAAAAAGGTCAGAAAAGTTTGGAGGAAATTTAAAAATTAAAAATTATGAGGAGCTTAGAAATTTATATTTGAAAAAAGAAATACATCCCTTGGATTTAAAGGATACAATCGCAGAATGTATAAATGAACTATTAGAACCAGTAAGAAAACATTTCAAGACTTCTAAAAAAGCAATGGAATTAGAAAAACAAGTATTTTCTTACGAAACTACCAGATAATTATAACTCTTTCTAAGAATTAAATTTTGTAGACTTTATCGTGATGTTCATATTTCTCTATTATTATTGTCTTTGTGTTTTCATTAATTGAATAAATCAAAACAAAATTCCCAATATGTACTCTTCTAAAATTTTGCATGGGTTTTCTTAGGGGTTTGAAATGATAAGGATTTTCTCTTATCTCTTCTATCTTTTTAGAAATATATTCTAAGGAGACTTTGTCTTTTTTAAATAGTTTATTAAATATTCTATCAACTGATTCCCTCACTTCTAAGTTATACATTTTATTTATAACGTGAATTAAAATCCTTCACCTTAATAGTATTCTCTTTTTGTGCTTCAAGAAGTTCTTTAATAAATTCAGGTCTTAATTCAGGTTCCATAAATTCTTTACCATAAGTATCTATTATTAGATTAATAACCTCGCTTTTATCTCTTAAATCTTCTTTAGCTTTCACTATATTAATTATTCTGTTTGCTCTTTCATTAATTTCAACTATTGCTTTTACCATATTAACATCATATTAATATCATGTTAATAAATCTTTCGTTTTTGCTTTTATAAATAAAAATAACAAAGCATTTAGAAAAATATTATTTATTTCTTTTCAGAACTTGTTCTTATCTTAACTCCGAGTTCTTTATGCATATTTACTTGTTAATATGCATCCACAAAAACTTTTTTTCAAAAAGTTTTGAGGATTATGAACTTAGACTTTCTTGTCTTTTAATCTTGACTCCGAGTTCTTCCAGTCGTTTTATGTGCGCTTGCATTACACTCTCAATCTGCTGAATCAGTCTTATCACTTCATTCCTTTCATTGATAAGTGTGTTCAAAGCACCCTGATGAAATCCTATTTCAATATCTTTAGGCATTTCAACTTTTTTTCTTTCTGTCTTTGAATCAGCATTTTCCAGAGCTTTTTCAAGTTTGTCTTTTTTTATTTCTGCCATATTTCGGATAATAATTTAGGGTATATAAATCTTACAACTTTTACAAATTAGAAACCAAAGCAATCCCTGTATTTCAGCATACTAGCATATTTTAACATTAATTTTGTATTACTGTATTGGCTTTCAGTCCACATTTCTCCAGCAGCATTTGCAGCTTGTATAACTTCGCATAGATTTCCACCATTCAATTGTGAAATATATCTCGCGTGCATTATCAAGACTAAATCTGGTGTTCCTGAACTTAAAATTCCTGTTTTTCCTATTAAAATATCATCGTGCCAGATTCTCTCTCCAAGGAAGAAATCATAGAATCTCAATGCAATTACACCATCACTTGGCAAGTCTTTTACAAATGCACTTGCTAAAATAGTTTGGCTTATTAGAGTTTTTTGTGCACTTGTGATTACAGGTCTTTGAGGACTTTGTTGACAAGCACTACACGGTCCTCCACAATCAATTTCAGTTTCTCCTTGATTTTGAATTCCATCAGAACAAGTAGGTGGACACAAAGCACTACACGGTCCTCCGCAATCCACACCTCCTTCCCCCTGATTTTGAATTCTATCAGTGCAAGATGGGCAAGCAGCACAAATTTTTCCACCACAATCCACACCAGTTTCATCCTGATTTTTAATTCCATCAGAACAATCAGGTGGACAAGCATCACATGGTCCTCCACAATCAACATGTCTTTCTCCTTGATTCTGAATTTCATCAGAACAAGTCGGTGCAGGTCCCTCCTTAACTACTTGAACTTGTCCGCCAGTGCCATTTTCGAGATTGGCTCTTTCATTGTCCCAAATTATCTTAGAGCCACTATAACTGTCAAATATAAGCAGGCAAAGTACTAATGAAGCGGATATAAAAAGTATTACAAATATTTTTTTAACCCAGCCACTTTTAATTTTTCCAGTTTCTTCCATTAAACTTAATTAGAAAACAACATTTATTAACCTTTTTTATTTAGAAATATAATGAAAGATGTGATTTCAAATCTTCTCCTAAATGCTCTCAAAAAGGAAAAAGTTTCTCTTAAAAAAGAAGAAATTGAAAAATTCATAGAGATTCCTCCTTCTCCTGAAATTGGAGATTATGCTTTCCCCTGCTTTTTTCTTGCAGGAAAATTAAAGATTGCACCAGAAGAAATAGCTGTTAATGTTAGAGGTGAGATTGAAGATATTCCAGAAGGATTAGAAGATATACAAACTCAGGGCCCTTACATAAATTTCTTCCTGGACAGAAAAACTTTAGCTCTTAATTTAATTAATGAGATAAAATCTTCAGGAGATAAATTTGGAAAACCAGATTCAGCAGTTAACAAAATAATTAATACAATGGTGGAATTCCCTTCTCCAAATACCAACAAGCCACTTCATCTTGGGCATTTGAGAAACATGACTATTGGGGAGAGTGTTTCTAGAATGTTGGAATTTAATGGAGAGAAAGTTATCCGCGCAAATTTAAACAATGACAGGGGAATACACATCTGCAAATCAATGGCAGCTTATGAATTTTATGGAAGAAAAAGAAAACCATCAAAAAAACAAAAATCTGACCATTTCGTTGGAGATTTTTATGTCATGTTCAACAAGAAAGAAAAGACAAATGCAAAGATGGAAGTAGAATCTCACAGGCTTCTTCAGAAATGGGAGCAAGGAGACAAGCATGTGCTTGCACTTTGGAAAAAGATGAACAAGTGGGCACTGGATGGATTTAAACAGACTTATTCCAAATTTGGAGTAAAACACGACGTGGAATTCTTTGAAAGTGAAATTTACACTAAAGGAAAAGAAATAGTTGAAAAAGCATTGAAAGATAAAATACTGATTAAAAAAGAAGACGGGGCAGTTGTCGCTGATTTGAAAAAAGAAGGATTTGGGGAAAAAATTCTTTTGAGGGCAGATGGAACTTCAATATACATCACCCAAGACTTGTATCTTGCAAAATTGAAACAAGAGAAATACAAACTGGACAAATCAATTTATGTTGTAGGAAATGAGCAGAATTATCATTTTGAAGTATTGTTTGCAATATTGAAGAAATTAGGATTTAATTTTGAAGGATTAAAGCATCTTTCTTATGGAATGGTTAATCTTCCAAGCGGAAAAATGAAATCACGGGAAGGAACAGTTGTAGATGCAGATGATTTGATTGAAGAAGTTCAGAATCTTGTGAAGAAAGAGCTCAAGTCCAGAGACAAGCTTTCAAAAAAAGAACTCGAGGAGAAAAGCTTGAAGATTGCAATAGCTGCAATAAAATATATTCTTCTGAGAGTTGATACAAGGAAAGATATGGTTTTCAATCCAAAAGAATCTATAGATTTTGAAGGAGACACTGGTCCTTACATATTATACAGTTATGCAAGAGCTTCTAGCATAATAAAAAAATTGAAAAAACCAAATAAATTATCTTCTTTAGGAGAACTTGAAGACCCAGAAGTTGCTCTTGCAAAAAAACTTTTAGAATTCAAAGAGATTGTATCCAAATCTCTCAAAGATTTGAATCCTTCAATAATTGCAAATTATTCTTACCAGCTTTCAAAAACTTTCAATGAATTTTATCATGCCTGCCCTGTGCTGAATTCAGAAAAAGAAGCTTTCAGAATTGATTTGGTTAATTCTTTCAGGCAGGTATTGAAAAACTCTCTTAATTTACTAGGAATAGAACAATTGGAGAAAATGTAAATGGGGATTTCTTAGAAAAACTCCAAGTGAAGATACACTTGTCGTAAGAAATCCTACAATGGCAAAGAACTAAAAACATAAAAAAATAAAATGGCAAGAAAAATATTAAATAATTTTCTAACTTTCATTGCATGGATTACAGGAGTTTTTGTATCTCTTGCTGTTGCTTTTGGAATGATTGATGGTGTTCTTTCAATAAGATTCATTCCTCATCTAGTCATGGTTGTTTTTGGCTGGATTGTTGTTGCAACAACCTTAATTGGGGTGATTATAGGAATAGCAAAAATGTTCAGTAAATATTAAAAAAATTATTCTAAAATTATTAACATCCGTGTCCAGCAACTCCATCCCATCCCGCAATTCTTGCCATCATCCACCAAGCAGCTTGTCCTTTAAGTGCACAATTCAATTCAGCTGTAGCAGACTCTGAACCTTCTGGAGAATGTGCACAACCACTTATATGATTATTTACAAGATCAGCACCAATAGAACTTGGAGCTCTTTGTATATATTCTGCTGACCAAGTGCATGTTTTTGTACCGCTATTATAGGGGGAAACACAATCATACTGTAATCCATCTTCTACACGCTTATCTAAGTAATAATAACCATCTGGACTATAATTTTCTATATCTGAAAAATCAAACAATATACATTGATGAGCACTACAAAATGAACTAGTTTTGACAAAATTTCTTATAAGAGTATTTTGGCTATCTGAACTATCTCCCACACCCCCTCCTTCTGCATGTCCAGTTATAAATACAAATTTAATATTAGGATAATCTGTTATAAGTGATTGCATGTTAGATAAATAGTTAGGAATATTATGTCCTGCAATACTACACCAACTCCACATTATAATATCAGTATTTGGATGCGAACTAAGATATGTTCTAGTTGCAGGAGCCCATGAAGTTTCATAACCTAAATCAGTACCAGAAGGCATAGCATAATCATCCAAAGTTAAATCGCTAGTAACTGCAGAAGTATCAGTCCAAGAATATAAAGAGTTATGTGCTTCTAAAGCGCTCAAACCTGTGACGATTTGACTACCATGAGAAGTATGTTGATATGCAATAATTAAATCAGATTTAACTTTATTTATACAACTAGAAGGTATCTTTGTAATGTCTGTGTCTGTATGATCAATAACTATTGCACCTGTGGTAGGACTTGGGCAAACCCCATTTGTGCAAGTACCAGAACTGCAAGCATTTCCACATGAAGCACAATTTGAATTTGTTCCCAATGTTGTTTCACACCCATTTGGATTATTTCCGTCGCAGTTTCCATAACCTGAGGAACAACTAGGAGAACATATTCCATTTAAACAATTATTTGTACCATAAGCATTTGTGCAACCTCCACAACTGGCTGTATTACAGGTGTTTGGTCCGCACTCTCTTCCAGAACAACTAGCAACGCAATTGTATGTGCAAATGCTTGGATGCGAGGCACTACAATTCCATCCACTTTCAATAGCACATGAAGAAGAACATCCGTCTCCTCCTGTTGTATCCCCATCATCGCAGGTTTCTCCTGCTTCCCTATATCCATTTCCACACACAATAGGGCAATTATTATCATTCAAAGAATTGCATCCGCTTGGACAGTAACCATCATTATGAAGACATAAGGTTATTGGAGTGAATATGCATGTATTATTAGTTAAACAAACATCTTTAGTGGAAATCTTATTATCATTGCACTCTGAAGAAGATGAACAACAATTAGCAGATCTAATATGTTGGCAGACATTATTAGAATTACATATATCTGTTGTGCAAACATCATTATCAGAAGGACAAGTACAAGAACTTATACATGAACTAGTATCAAATTGACAAGTAGATGAACATTTTAATGTTCCATTATATACAGCACCTAAAACCCCTGCACATGTTGCTCCACCCAAATTAATTCCATCACATTTTTCTGTTCCTTCTAGTTTTCCATTTCCACAGACAGTTGGGCAATCATGATCATTAGAGTAAGTACATCCAGTTGGACAGTAATAATCACCAGTTCCACATGAAGTCTTTTTAATATAAACACATTTACCATTTGTACAACTCTTAGTTGTGGAGTTATCTGTATCAGCACATTGAGAAACTGATGTACAATATTTACAACCTGATATTGCAGTATGTACACACACTCCATAACAATTATCTGATGTGCATGCATTATTATCATTGCATTGAGAAGGGGAAGTACAAGTCTTGCAATTAGCTACAGCTGTTTGTACACATGCTCCGTTCAAACAACCTTCTGTTGTGCAATTATTATTATCTTCACAATCAGCACCAGAAACACAACCCTTACAATTGCTTACATTTGCATATATACATTTACCTGCTGTACAACTTTCTGTTGTGCATCCATTATCATCTTCACATTGAATATCCAAAGTGCATGGTTGAGTGCAACTTGAACTTAATATTGGGGTATATACACATTTATTATTAGAACAACTATCATTTGTACAAGCATTATTATCATTACATTCAAGATTTATCATACAAGCAGTGCAGTTGGATATATTTGTATAAACGCATTTATTGTTTGTGCAACTGTTTGTTGTGCAAGGATTATTATCCTCACAATGATAAACAGAAGTACAAGGGGTGCAACTATTTATTCTAGTAGAAATGCATTGCCCATTTGAACATACATTATTAGTGCAGATATCATTGTCTTCACATTGAGAATTATTTACGCAAGTTTTGCATCCAGCAATTATATTATTAAAACATGCTCCATTCGAACAAGTGTCAGTTGTGCAATTATTATTATCCCCACATTGAGCAGCAGAATTGCAAAGTTTGCAATTATCTATTACAGAATTTGAACAAGCCCCTGCAGAACAAATGTCTGTTGTGCAATTATTATTATCATTGCATTGTGTTGTTAAAAAACAAGGTTTGCAATTAGCTGTTAAAGAACGAGAGCATACACCATTTGAACAATTGTCAACTGTGCAAGCATTATTATCATTACATTGACTGACAGATGTGCAAGCTTTGCAACCAGCAATTATAGGATAAGAACATCCATTTTCAGTGCAGGTATTATTTGTGCAGATATTATTATCCTCACAATCCGCAGCTGTTAGGCAAGTAGACTCTTCACAGTCTTCTGATTCAGGATAAGAACATCCATAATCTGAGCATACATTCTCTGTGCATTCATTGTCATCATCGCATTGTTCATTTGATGTGCAGGAAGTACAACCAGGAATTGCAGGATAAGTGCATCCATTATCTGAACAAGTGTTTGTTGTACAGGAATTATTATCTTCACATTGTTCATTTGATGTGCAGGAAGTACAACCAGAGACTACAAGATAAGCACATACTCCTTCAAAACATATATTTTCAGTGCAGGAATTATTATCTTCACATTGCTCATTAGAACTGCAGGCAGTGCAGTTAGGTATTGGTATATAAGAGCACCCATGATCTATGCAGACATCATTCGTGCATATATTATTATCTTCGCATTGGGAAGAGTATGCACAAGCTTCACAATTAGATATTGTAGAATAAGAGCATCTTTCCTGAACACATATATTAGTTGTGCAGGAATTATTATCATTGCAATCTGTATCTGAAGCGCAGAATTCACAACGAGGAATTAGAGGATAAGAGCATAAATTTCCAGAACATGCACCAATTGTGCAAGGATTATTATCTTTGCATTGTAAAGCAGAACTGCAATATACAACTGCTTCTTCTGCATATCCAGTATTATCTTCTAGAGGAGGCTCAAATATTTGCACATCACTTTTAGGTATTTTATAAACATCTTCTGTATATCCTGCAATTTTTTCTCCAGAATCTGAAATATAAAGAGGGACTACTGAAATTTTTTTTATTCTTGAAGTATTCCGAACAGATAAAACAACCTGAAAATCCATATCTTCCAAATCAGTCATGGAAGTTCTATGCCTTGAAATTTCATTATCTTCTCTGTCATAAACTACAAAATCCACACTTTCAATATCTTCTCTGTAAGAAGTTCTTTTTAATCCTACATTCACATCTTCATAATTAACCATTTTAACTTGAGATATCTCTAAGTCAGAACTAAATTTCCCAACCAAACTATTTTGTGAATCTGTTTTTATTAAAGCTCTCAAAACAACCCATAGTATTATAATTGATACAAAAACAAGTAATATTATTAGTGAAGCTTTTATAACTCTGGACATTCCTCTACGACTATTTGATATATTTTTGCAATTTAGGAAAATTTTATTCTACCTCTCTTTTATGTGCAAAATTGCACATTATAATGAACAAAAACCCATTTAAATACATTTTTATTTTATTATCTATGAATTCAGCGTTGGAGATTCTCAAACTTAAAAATAGAATATTTTTGGCTCCTATGGAAGAAATAAATGATGTGGCATTTAGAGTTATTTGTAAAAAAGCAGGCTGCGGATTAACTTATACTGGTATGATTAGTCCCTTGACAAAGAAAAAAATTTCCCTTTGTGATAAGCCAGTTTTGCAATTGTTTTGCACAGACACCAATGGAATAAAGGAATTTATGAAAAAGTATGATAAGAAAGTTTGTTTTTGGGATTTGAACCTTGGATGTCCTGCTAAAGCTGCAAAGAAACACAGTTATGGAAGTTTTATGAACAACCTAAAGACAATAGAAGAGATAATCAAAGAGATGAGGAAGTGCACAAAAAAACCGCTCACAATAAAAATAAGAAAATCTAGGATTTCTTTTGATACACTAAAGATAGCAGAAAAATACTGTGATGCAATCTGCATTCATCCAAGAACACAAGAGCAAGGCTATTCTGGAGAGCCAGATTTAAAATTTGCAGAAGAAATAAAATCAAAGACAAAACTTCCTATAATATATTCAGGAAATGTTAATGAGAATAATTTCAGGCAACTCCTGAATAAATTTGATTATGTGATGATAGGCAGAGAAGCAATAGGCAGACCAGAAATATTTGCTAGAATTACAAATACCAAATTCAAAAAATCGTTTAAAGATTATTTAAAATTAGCAAAAAAACACAACCTTCCTTTTCGCCAGATAAAACTTCAGGCAATGAATTTTACTAAGGGAGAGAGAAATTCAGCAAAACTGAGAAACGAAATTTCAACCTCTAAAAGCTTGGAAGAGCTTAAACAGCTCACAGTTCAGGAAACTGGAAGAGCTTAAACAGCTCACAGTTCAGGAAACTGGAAGAGCTTAAACAGCTCATCTTTCCAAAGACAAATAAAAAATATAAAAGAATTAGAAAACAAAAAACAAAATAATTTACTTTTTCTTGCAGTATTTAGCCATTGCAAATAGCATTAGTAGAAGAACTATTGCTAGGTATATTCCCCAATGAACACTCAATAATACTCCTCTTAACCAAGGCCAGACTGTCATCAAGAATAACAAGAAAGCCATGCTTGCAATTTTTACCAAGAAAATCTTACAGCCATGATGTCCATACAGGCTACCACATTCCTCTTTTTCAACTTTTTTTTCACCTCTTTTTTTTACCATTTCAACCTCCTTTCAAATTTAAAAAATTTTGATACAATTATATACTTTAAAGTATATTTCAGTTTTTATATGTTTCGAAAATGTTAAATTACTTTATTTTTTTATTCTTACCATCATAGCATAATTATAAGTATCTAATGGAATGAAAGATATCTTTTCTTTTGGAATTCTTTGTTATCTTAATTGGTCTTTTCAACAGATTTTTAAATCTCATTAAATTAAAGCTTCGCAAGAAATCCGTTTGCTTTAGCTAACGGATGAATTGCGTTAATTATTTATTTCTAAATTGATTATAAACAAAAGGCTAGATACTA
>Ga0066637_10001549_pt1 | contig 14945 bp, 19 predicted proteins | sample CryGeyCG2014_020_FD_62737 | JGI IMG/M metagenome (GOLD analysis project Ga0066637, IMG submission 62737) | Groundwater microbial communities from aquifer - Crystal Geyser CG08_land_8/20/14_0.20 | ecosystem: Environmental > Aquatic > Deep subsurface > Groundwater | place: USA: Utah: Grand County...
ATGATTCTTACGTTTTTGATATGGATGATGGTGTTTATCAGAGGTTTTTCCTCGCGTGCAGGGAGGTTTCTAAGATTTTGGAGAAGGGTTTGGGTGTGAAGCGCGTGGGAATGGTTTTGGAAGGTTTAGGAGTGAATCATGCGCATATTAAATTATACCCTATTCATGGATTAAAGGACACGTTTCAGGAATTGTTCTCGGAGAGGACTGTTTATTTTGATAAGTACGAAGGTTATCTTACTACTGAGATGGGTCCCCGTAAGAGTTATGATGAATTAAGGAAAGTTGCTGAGAAAATAAAACATAATTTATAATTCTTGAATTCACTTAGTTATATTGGTTTGATTGCTTTGTTTTTTTTAATGTTTATTATGCTCATTTATTTCTGCTTCTGTTATTAGGAATTCTGCTCTTGACTTGTCTGGTGTTTGTTTTTTGGCTGTTTTATCTGTTATGAATTCGTCAAAGTTTTTTACTGCGCTCATAATTCAACCCCTCCTGCGAGTGTTATGCCGTTGCATAAGTTTTCTTTTAAGTGCTTGTGTATTTTTTCCCATGAATCATAGTAATTAATGATTATTTTTCGCTCCAATAATCTGCTGAATTGGGTTAAGTTTAGGGTTTTTTCTTTCCTGCCTATTACTGCAATGTCAATGTCTGATGTTGTTGCATCCTCCCCTCTTGAGTACGAGCCGAACAGGATTATTGTCGCTCCTGCGAATTCTTTTTCCAAAAAATCTGCCAAGCTTGATTCATAAATTTTTTTAAGATTATCAGCTCTTTTTAACTGCATAACTTTATGATTATCCCTGTTTAATTTAATAGCCCACCTTTTTGACTCCTTGTCCTGCCCTGTTTTAATCAGGTTTTCTTTTTCCAAGCCTGGCAGGGCTTTCATCACTGCAGGGGGCGTTACTTTAAGAATTTTGGCCACCTGGTTTTGGTTCAGGGATGATTCCGATTTTGCAAATAACAGGCTCAGAATCTCCTGCTGAAGATTTGTTAACTTAACCTTATATATGTTTATCAAAGTAAATACGTATTAACATTAGTAAATATATAAATGTTTTGATTATATTGTTTTCCAGTAATGGTATATTTATTTTATTGTTGTGCTTTAGTCCTGAGCATATAATATCCTAACTAAGTATTAATTTTATTTTTTTGGAATCCTTTCTGTTCTAGCAATACTTTTAGTCTTGTCAGGCTTGCGTGATACTCTGAGAGGTGATTTATTTAAAATACTGTTTAATATATTATTTTATGGTTAAGCCTGTTAAGGATTTTTATGATGCTAATGTGGAGTATGAGTGGAATCGTTTATTTGAGTCTCCTTATCATAAGTTAGAGTTTGATACTACTTTATATTTTTTAAAGAATTATTTGCCTAAGAAGGGTTTAATTCTTGATGCTGGGGGCGGGCCTGGAAGGTATAGTGTTGAATTAGCTAAGATGAATTATGATGTGGTTTTGCTGGATTTGTCATCTGAGAATGTTAAATTTGCCAAGAAGGAAGTTGGAAAATTGGGTTTGGGCAATAATGTTAGGGAAATTGTTGAAGGTTCTATTCTTGATTTGTCAAGGTTTGAAAGTAATAGTTTTGATAGTGTTTTATGCTTGGGCGGGCCGTTAAGTCATGTTAAAGGTGGGAAGAATCGTAAAAAAGCTGTTAAGGAGTTAATAAGGGTATGCAGGAATAAAGGGACCATATTTGTTTCTGTGATTAGCAAGTTTGGAACAATGATTCAAAGCCCTAATTGGCCTGATGAAATTGCTGATACTAAACATTGGAATAATTTTGTTAAAAAAGGGGATGATAACATGTTTCATAAGGATTATTATGCTCATTTTTTCACGCCTGAAGAGTTGGAAGAATTATTTAAAAATGAAAGCGTTAAAATAGTTGATTTGGTTGCTTTGGAAGGCTTAAGCAATCCTCTGCATGAATTAGTTAATAATATGAAAAAGAATAATCCTAAAGCCTGGAAGAATTGGATTAAGACTCATTATGAATTAATCAGGAACCCAGTAATTGTTAATACCAGCGCGCACTTCATGATAATTGTTAACAAAATATAATTTTATGTAAACGAGAATACTTTATTAAAAATTATTATATATACAATTATATATCTAAAAATAATATTAATAGTAATATTTATATATTATTACTTTTCTTATATTATTAGATTTTTTGGAGGTGATTAGGGTGAAGAGTCCTGAAGAAGTTGAAAAAGAATTATTTAAAGCGTGGAATTTTGAACCTAAAAAAATATCTTTGAATCTTAACCGGAAAACATTAGACAATGTGGATGAATTGGCAAAAATTATTGGAATTACAAGAACAAGTATGATAGAATTGCTTTGCAGAACTGGAGTGGTTGAACAAATTGAAGTAATGCAGAAAACTTATGAGAAAATGCTTAAAATGAAAGAATGTGAAGAAAAGAAGAATATAATTAATCAAAGACTAAAAAGTTTAAAAGAATTCGAGAAAAAAGTAAAAATATAGAAATTAGAAAAGTGTTTTTTTAAAACATACAGTGCTTTTCTAATTTCTTTTTTTAGATTTTATTTAACATCAGTCAAAAATTGCTGCAGCTGCAACATAAGGAACAATCCCTGGAAATTTTTCTGGATTGCATCCGCAACCATCTGCTTTAACTGGATCTAATGGAATTTCTTCAAGCATTGTACTTTGATAAATAATATCTTTAATTGAATTATTAACTCCTCTTAAAGTATCTTTCTTATTGTACATAATTATTTTTCCATTGTTCATTTTCGATTTTTGATTCTAAATTCTGTTCAGATACAATAATATTAGTTTTACAATTTTTTTTGCATTTTAACCGATTTTATAGCAACTTTAAGTCTGTTATAATCAAAATTTCCATAAACCGAAAAAGTAACTGATACTTCATTCATAATTGTATGTTTACTCAAATAATTATATTTATTAATATAATTAATTTTAATTTTTACCAAAGAGTTTATATTAATTTAATTTTTTAATTAATTGTGAAAAGGATAATAAAAAATAACATAAATACTAAGGAGTATTGGGATGATTTGTTGGATTCCGGAACTTGGGGAAAGGGGCGATGGAAATTATATAAAAAATTAATTAAATATTTTCCTAAAAAAAGAAAAATGACTGCTTTAGATATTGGATGCGCTGTTGGACATGGATTGATAGAATTAGCAAATAAATTACAAAATATATCTTTTGAAGGATGTGATTTTTCAGATAAGGGTATTAAGCAAGCAAAAAAATTGTATGGCAATAAAATGAATTTTTTTGTTCATGATGTTTATAAAGATGATTTGATCAAAAAGTATGATTTTATTTTATTTATTGAAACTCTTGAACATATAAATAATCCTAAGAAAATTATAAGAAAGTATTTAAAATATTGCAATGAAAAAATATTTGTTACCGTTCCATATAAACAAGGTTTATGGAAAGAACATATTTATAGATTTGATGAATATTCTTTTAAAGAATTTAAAGAATTTAAAAAATATTACATTCATAAAATTAAAAATAATTCAAAAATAATCTTATATATATTTGAAAAATAAGCCTTTCTCGCTCTGAGAATTTTTTATCTTATTTTGTCATCAATGCTTAACAATTCAATGAAGTGGCTCCAATTCAATTTTCCAAACACTGTCTGGAAATTTTAGTAAGCAAGATAGAATCATCTTTTAAAGATAAAATTCCATTAAATAATTTTCCAGTATTCGCAGATTGGTTTTGTGGTGTCGTTTTTGTATTTTAGTCCTATTATATTAAATTCAGATAATTCGCAGGAACAAAACCCGCCACACCCTTCAAAAAAGACCTTTCACTGGTGTTTTGAGTGCAGCCTGCCACGAACACAATTAAGAGAAAGAAAAAGAGTTTCTTCATGAAAGAGCAAGGAAGAGATGGATTTAATGCTTTTCGAAAGTTTACAGGTTTTCATGGGAAGGGGAAGTTTAATCTTTCCTAAACCTTATTAAATATGATATCGTATTTTTTATTATATGGTTTCTAAAAGACAGAGGGTATTGCTTGAAGTAATACAGGAGCTAATTAATAATAATATTCGTTCCAGAGTTTATTTATTTAAGTCTTTGTTCTTATTGGACAAAGAGTATGGTTTAAATATTGGGTTTGATTTCCATCCTTATAAGTTCGGGCCGTATTCTATAGTAATTGACCGAGAAATAAACAAATTGATTAAGAATAATTATATCAGGAAAGAAGGTAATTTTTACAAAGTTAATAAGTGCGGCAAGTTAAGTAATGATTCTATTAAGCAAATAATAAATAAGTTTAAGTCGCAGAGGCAAATATTAGAATATGTTTATGAAAATTATCCTTTCTTTGCCTCCAGGAGTGAAAAAATAGCCTGTAAGAAAGAACAGATTAAGAAGGGTTTGTTTGATATTGGTTATGAAAAGAAGAGTATTGATTTATTCATAAGTTTATTATTAATCAATAATATTAATTGCTTGATTGATGTCAGGTATAATGCTTTCAGTATGAATTTTGATTACACTAAAAAGAAGCTGAAGAAGTACTTAAATGACAGGGGAGTAGAATATTTGCACTTAAAGGAGCTTGGAATTAACGGTTCATTAAGGAAGAGTTTAGAGTTGGAAGAAGATTACAAATTATTATTTAAGAATTATAAAAAGTCATTAAAGTATAAACAAGAATTATTAAATATTGTAATAAGTAAGTCAAAAGAAGAAGGAACTGCTATTATGTGTTTTGAAAAAGATAATAAGTTCTGCCATAGGGGCGTAATAGCAAAGGAATTAATGAGGCAGGGTATTGGTGTTACTGCAATTTAAAACTTGTCCGTGTTCTTGGGATATATTACCCCGACTATCATGAAAGAGTTAAACCTGTAATGCGTTCCGACAATGAAGTAAATTTCTTTCTTTTTAATCATATCATTAAAGAATCTTTGTTTGACCTTTTCAAACACTTCATTTTCATCTTTATACTTACCTGCTTTTCTGTATTGTTCACATCTCCGGTATAATTCTGATAATTCCCAGTCCTCGCACATCATGGTATGGCTTTTGCATTCGGGGTTCCCGCATTTGAAGACGTAGCTGTATTTTTTGGTCATAGGGTCAATCCTGACTGCGTCGTCCATGAATAAGTTCTTCTGCTCTTTCTTTTTCATTATCTTGTCAAGTCCCTGCTTCTCCCCTTCGATGAAGCCAATAATTTCGGGTTTAATAACTCCGAGTGACACTTTTTTATGTCCTTGTCTTACGAGTTCTTCAATAGTGGTTAATTTCTTTTCAAGAATTTTTCTTATATCAGCATAGTCTTCATTTTTTAACAATTTGATTGTTTCGTGCTCTATTTTCCTGCTCTCATTCCTATGGTCTGATGGCTCATTCTTTCTTAACTCGTATTCTATCCATTGTTTCTTTCTAAAGCAATTCTTGGATGTGCTCCAGAAGCATTCCCAGGGCACCGGGTAAACTCTTCGCCAATCGCCATTATCGGTTACTCCTGCTACGCAGACGAGTTCCTTGTATTTTTTGCTGACAATAGGGCACGCCTTTGCAAGCACTAATAATTTCTCTTTCATCAAATAATTCTTATTCTGAACCTCACTAATAAATATTTGCCAAAAGATTCCTTTATTAGCCTAAAGTAAGCCGATTGAAAGTAAAGGATAATTTATATCTATTACTTTTTTAAAGCGCGCCACGAACACGATAAGCAGGAAGGGGAAGATTTTTTTCATAACTTATTGGTACCATATACTAATTTTTTTGCAATTGGAAGTGCTTTTTCATATTTTTCTTTATGTTCTTTTAAAAACGTGATTAAGAAATTAATGCATTTTTGTTTGCATTCTCCGCATAATATTTTTCCTTTTTTGCATTGCTGGTATGTTTCTTCAAGTAAGTCATCATCTGGGTAATGAAATCTTAAAAGTTCGTATATTTTGCATATGTCTGGGTTTCCTCCCTTTTCTCTTTGCTCCTTTAGGCTTATTTTTCCGCCCGTAAATGCATTATTCATTTTTCTTTTAACCTCTTCCTCTGTGTCATTGAGGAAGATTGCAGTATCCGGCTCTGATTTGCTCATTTTTTTGCCTTGCTTTAAGCCTGATTGGTGCTGAAAATAAAAAAATGAAGGTTTTTCAAAATCGTATTCCATTCTTGCTGCCACGTCTCTGGTTATTCTTGCATGAGGGTCCTGCTCTAAGCCTATGCCTGTTATTGAAGGATTTTTTCCGAACATGTAGGGTAATTGTATGTGCAGTATGTCTCCTATTTGCAGGAATACTGCTGCCATTTTGCCTAAGTCAATATGGCCGTATATGGCTTCGAAAGCATTTTTTGTGATTTTCTTTGACACTTCAAAACAGAATTGAAAATATTCTTTATCTTTTTGTGACTGAACGTATATGTCTTCTGGCTTCACTCCCAACGCTATTATGTCTGCAACGTTCCGTACTGCAGTTTCTTTTGCTGTTTTCATGCTTGGGACTTTATCATCAGGCCTGCTAACATAAGCGTCAATGTCGCAAACGCAGAATTTGCTTTTTGCGCCTGCTTCATTAAAGACTTTAAAGAAGTCCACGTCTAATTTGTGCCCGAAGTGCAGGTCTCCTGAGGAAGCTATTCCTGTTAATTGAATGAATGTACTTTTATTCAAAATGGCTTTCTTTATTTTTTCAAAATCCCTATGGGCAACTATTATCTTCCTTCTGAATAAATAATGGTCAATTAAACCAAAATCATTGAATTCTGACAGCCCAAACTCCTTAAAAACGTGATCATACTCGTCAACGTTAACAGAACCCCAAGCATCCAATTTCATAATATCCTTATAAAATAAGTATTTTATATTTCTTTTGTAATCATAAGCATAAAAAGAGAGTAAATTAATGCTTTTCTGAGATTATTAAATGAAACACTAGAAAAAATAATTATTATTTTTTTAAGTATTCTGCTAGTTTTTTGAAGTTTTTGTTCCATACGTGCGTGTTTTCTTCTTCCGTGCTTTCTGCAATTGTTTTATTACTGTCTTTTAGCATTAGTATTTTGTTCCAGTTCCCTCTGTTTCCTTTTAATCCTTTGCTTATTTTAATAGGCACTTGGTAAGTGAATGTTTTTATTAGTCCTTTTGGTTCTGCATACGCGAGTGAGATTTCGAAGTATCCGGTGTAATTTTTTCTTATTAATTTCAGGAGTTTCTCTGCAGGTATATTCTTATCATAGTAGCTAGTATATGGTCCTGGAAACTTGCTTAATTCATTTATGAATAAACTGTGGTCTTCCCTTATCACTGGAATATTTTTCTCTTTTGCTACATTAACTGCTGTGTATCTTGCTATTTCCAGACTAGTATCTGCTTGTATTTCAGGAAAATTACTTTTTAATTGTTTTAATTCAATATTTGTATCTTGGAATGCTGATTTCGCTGCTAATAATTTCCCTGGGTTATTAGTTATTAAATAAATTGTTTTCATAAAAAAAATTGATAAATTAGTGTTTTAACTTTTTTTCGGAGATTATTTAAGTATTTTCTTACTTGTTTATTTTTGTTATGAAAGTTTATACTGTTACGCGTAATAAGTATAAGTTCAGGGATTTGAAGCGTGAGTTGGATAATTTTGGGGTGGAGTTAGAGTGGATTGAGGATGACAGTCCTGAGTTGCAGGCTGAGACTTGCGAGGAAGTTGTGAAGTTTTCTTCTAAGTATTTAAGTGATAAGTTTGGGAAGCCTATTGTTAAATTGGATTTCGGGTTTTTCATTAAAGCCTTGAGTGGTTTGCCTGGCGTTTATGCCAAGGATTTTAATAAGAAATTAGGTTTAAAGGTAATGGAAAGAGTTAGTGAAGAGGATTGAACAAAATATTTTAAAATGAGTATATGATTAGGTATATTATGAATATAAAAGATATCCAAGAATGGGAAAAGGAGTTTGCTAAAAAAAAGGGTCTTCCCCCAAAAGATAAAAGTGATGTTGGTGAATCATTGAATGTTAGTTTTCTAAAACTTAGTGAGGAGGTTGGAGAACTTGCTGAAACAATATTACGCAAACAGTACAAAGAGATGCAGAGTGAGGTTTCTGATGTAATAATTTTTGCTTGCAAAATAGGAAAAATTGCGGAAGATTACCTTAATCAAAAATCTTTAAGTGAAGTTCTTAAAGAAAAAATTGATTACGCTGAGAAAAGAGAATATAATAAAAAAACATTAGATTTAGATAAACCTAAGGGTGGATTTTAAAAATAAATTTTATTCTTTTAATAAAACATTCGATCCTTGATTGTCAGGTTCTGTTTTAAAAGTTTTAAAATTATATTTTTCAAATATTCTTTCTGCAACTTCTTCTTTATCTTGCGTTAATGCCACTAGAGCGGGACCTGCTGAAGACATAAAACATGTTTCCACTCCTGAAACTCTTTGTTCAAAAATAACACCTAATAAATCTCCACCATGCATTGGAGCTAGAGGAGCTCCTTTTGACCCGCAAAACATTGTGTCATACAATACATTTCCCATATTTTTTAGGTTACCTTGATTCATTGCAGGCATAAAATCCATTAAAATCCAATAACATACCTTTGCAGCATTGAATCTGTCAATGTGTCTAATCCAAGACAAAGAATGAACATCAACATCTGATGTTTCGGGTCCTTTACCTCCACTTTCAATTGGTGGAACACCATAAACAATTTTTGTTCCTTCAGGAATTGGACGACGCATTATTAATTCACAATCAGAAGAAACAACTGTAATTCCTCCTTTTTGAGCTATATGACCTGAGCTACCTGTAGAAATGCCAGGAGTAAGATATCCTTCTTTTAATTCACTATCTTCTGCATAATTATGTGCAACAAGTTTTACTAATGAATCATCAGTATATGGATTTCCTAAAAGAATATTTATTCCATTAGCAACTGCACTACTAAGTGATCCTGTAGAAGAAAAACCCATATGTTTATAATTGTGACTTTTGCAGGATATTGAAAATCCTCCTTCATATTTAGTAGTTTGTTTCATAATTGAAGCAATGTGTTTTGCTACAAGAGGAGAATCCCCTTTTGCTTCAATATCAGGATTATCTGTAAGCGTTATTTCCGCAAGAGTATAAAGTCCTACTCCAAAGCCAACAGCTCCTGCTTTATAATCATTTTCTTCAGAAGTAGGATGCAATTTAGCGTAGTCAAGTACTACTGGATCTAATCTACTAGGAACTTGTAGTTTAATATAATTTTTATCACTTTTTATTTGTTTTAAATTATTGTCTGGTTGCCAAAATAATTTACCTGGTAAAAAAGGCTGGACATTCCATTCAACATAATCATATGATGTTGCTCTTACTTTCATTTTTTCACTTCGCTCCAGTTATATCAAAAAAATTTGCTTCTAAACTTCCTTCTCTAAACATTTTCAAAATAGTTTCTTCTACTTTCAAATATACTTGAATAAAATCTTTTATTTGCCGATCATTAAAGATTGCATATTCAAATTTACTTAACTCATTTTCTAAATTTTGGAAATTTTGAATAATATCTGATTCTGATATTTTATCATAATTGATAAAATCATTTGAATCTGAAATAAGTTCCCCTATTAAAACTTTTTTAAGATCATTTGCATGTACTCTTGCTTTTTCAAGAGAGTCACCCCCATTAATAACTATTACATTGGCTTTTTTAAGACAATTATGTAAACCCGCATCAAGCACTTCATCTGCACATCTTTCTATAAATGATAAGTAACTCATATCATTTTTTTCTCTTTGAATAATTCTTTGATATCTTAATTTTTTCGGAGCAAAAAAACCAACAACATTAACTTTCGAATAGTTTTGAAGAAAATAATCTATTTCATAAGGGCTTCTTGGTCCATCAAATATGAAAAAATTCTTATTTTTTGCTCTTTCAACAACTTGTTTGGCTTGCCATGCAGGATCCTCCATTATTTTCTCCATTCCAACTTTATGAAAATTATCATGATTAATTTCAAGACATCTCTTAACAAGCTCTTCTTTCAAAATAGTGCTGGAAGCAATTCGATAATTATTATCAACAATGAATTCAGAATACGTTGACTTCCCAACACCAGATTGGCCGACAAAGATATTGTAAATTTTTTCCTTAAACATATATACATGTTTTCTAAAAATCTTTATTTAAAAACTTATTCTTCCTTCGCTTGTACAGATAGGGAATAATAAGTTTTGGGATACTAATCTGTTACTTTTTAGAGAATATAATGAAGTTAGTGAAGGGGTTACAAATATTTAAGAAAAGAAAGACTGAATATAAATTTTTATGAGATGGAGGTAATAACAAAAATCATGGATTTGAAGCTTATTTAAGCCTGATAAAACTACTATAAAAGATATAGAAGAGCTTTTATTTCCTCTTCTTATTTACTATTTTATGCCAATCTATTCCCACTCGCGCTTGTCTTCGTTTGAGAATTGTCCTTTGCAGTTCAAGTTTCATTACGTGGACAGGGTTAAGACTGACGTTTCTACTAGTATTGAGGCTTTCATGGGTGACATGGTTCATCAGACTTTGCAGAAGTTGTATACTGATGTTAAGTTTCAGAAAGTGCCGAGTTTGAAGGAGTTGCATAATTTTTTCAGGGTTTTGTGGGATAAGAATTGGAATCCCGGCATTGTTGTTGTCAGGAAGGAGTATGGTCCTGAGAATTATTTTAATATAGGTTTGAAGTTTATCAGTGATTATTATGAGAAGTACTGCCCTTTCAATGACGGTGTTACTATTGGTTTGGAGAGCAGGGTTGTTATTAACTTGGACAAAGAGGGTGAGTATAAGCTTCAGGGTTTTATTGACAGGTTGGTGTGCGTGAATGATACTGAGTACCACATTGTTGATTATAAGACTAATAGTCATCTGAAGATTCAGGACCAATTGGATGGTGACAGGCAGTTAGCGCTGTACCAGTTGGCAGTGATGAATGATTACAGGGATGCGAAGAAGATTGTCCTAAAATGGCACTTCCTCGCATTCAACAAAGCCGTGACTTCTACCAGGACTAATAAGCAGTTGGAACAGCTGCGAAAAGACACTATTATTTTGATTAAGAGGATTGAATCCACCACTGATTTCAGGCCTAATAAGAGTGCTTTGTGTGACTGGTGCCAGTACCGGAGTATTTGTCCGGAGTGGAGCCATCTTGCGAAGCTGGAATGTAAGGGCGTGAATGAGTATTTGAAAGACTCTGGCGTGAAACTCGTTAATAAGTATGTTGAGTTGTCGGAGAAGAAGCGGGAATTGACTAAGGGGTTGGATGCTGAACTGGACAAGCTCAAAGACGCGCTCGTAGTGTTTGCGAAGAGGGAAGGCGTGAACGTCGTGTTCGGCTCCAATAATAAGATTCGTGTGAGCATTTTTGACACGTTCAAGTTCCCTGCCAAGGGCAGTGCTGAGCGTGAGGAATTGATTGCCTTATTGAAGAGGCTGAGGAAGTGGGATGAGATTGCTGACATTGACATTTACGGACTGAACAAGATAATGCAGGACAAGCTCTGGAACAAGGAAGAACTTGATTTAATAAAGAAGTACGCCGAGAAAGAAGAAGCCAACAGGCTGTACCCCAGCAAGATGAAAAAAGAGGATTAAATATAAATAATTACTTTATTCTAATGTTATGAAATTTGTCACGTATAAAATTATGAAAATAAGTTCCATGAGAACCAGCATTCATAAGTCCATTAAAAATTATAAGCGAAACACCTGTATACTGGTACACTGCCCCGCTAATAAATTCAACTTCTAAAACTTTTGCTTGTTCGTCATAACCTATAGACCTTATGTTACTGGATGTTACATTTTTTCTATTCATTTTATTCACCTCTTTTTAGTATATTACATCAGCTTAAACTATAATCTCTTTGGGTAAAAGTTCCTTTATTTTCAATAAAATAACCAAAGTATTAAATAATTTATTCGTACTCAACCGCTCCCTCTTGTGAGATTCTTGTTACTTGCCAATCATATTGTTTTTTTTCTATTATTGTTTTAATTTGGTTTCTAAGACAGTTTAATTGTTCATTTGATGTTTCCTTTGAGAGTAACATTATATTATCAACAGTTTCTTTTGTGTTCATCCCGTTAAAGACCAAGAAATCTATTGGATTAAATACTGGTTTTATATCCACAGGATCTAATTTCAATTTTATAAAAGCAGGAGTCATATGATCATTGAAGAACTTGTTTAATATTTCCTGGCTTTGTTTTCTCCCTCTCTCTTGAGCTTTTCTTCTTAAGTCTGCTTCTTGTTCTTCAAATTTATTCTCCTTAGTTCCAAATTTATAATTTTTATCTTCAAAATTATCCAACCAAGTATTGATTATTGGCTTCTTTGCATAAATGTGTAAATCTGAAACTCTGACTATTTCACCGCAACAAGGGCACAAACAGAGTATTCTTCTGAATTCGCTGAATTCTTTAAATAATTCCTTCATTGGTAAACCTCATAAATTATTCTTTTATCTTCTACTGCATCTTTTACGGCCTTCTGGTGACTGTTCAATCTTGCGCCTCCGCTTTTAACCTCGACAAAACTTATAGAATCAATCTTGTTTATTGAAAGGCCGTTAAAGATAACAAAATCAATCGGGTCATTTAAGAACCTTGAATCATTTAATCTCCATTTAAAATCCTTCAAAGTAGGCAAAACTTTCTCTAACTCCTTGCCTATATTAACCGCAGCAGTAGTAATCTGAGCTTTTTCATTAACGAGCTTCTTCCTCTTCTTTAAATTTGCCTCCCTATCCTTCAAATCTCTTAAAAGCATTTCCTGAACCTCTTTTGCCTCATTAGGGAAAGGTTTCATGCCATCAAAAAGAAGAGCATCAGACAGTTTAAACTCCTCACCGCAAGAGCATTTAGCAAATAAGTTAGAAGACTTCAACTGCCTAATCAAACCCTCAGTATCCATACTTAAAAAGGAATAAACAACATAAAATAAAGGTTTCTAAAAAGAAAAAACAGTATATTATACGCAAGCAATAAAAAGGATTAATAAAGGAATTTTTATAATATTATTTATAAACAAAGAAATTATATTATGACTAAGATGGCTGAACTGGTTAATACTAAAAAGGCTGCTGAATGGGCTTCGACTTTCTTAGAAAGGGAAGTAATACCTTCTAATATTTGTTATCTTGTTAACTATGCAAAGATTTCAAAGTATTCTGATGATTTTAATAATATTCTTATTAATATTAAGGAATTAAAGGAGTATTATGAGAATATATTAATGAAAGAAAGAGTATGGAAAAGAAAATTAGGAGAGGATTTAAACTGGAAATTGTCTTTTGAACACTTAAGGGAAGCCAGTACTACAAAACATGTTCATAGATTGCATCCTTATAAGGGGAAATTCATTCCTCAATTAGTTGAGTATTTTCTTAATGATAAAACGGATAATTTTAAGACCAAAGTGTTATTTAAGAAAGAGGATATAGTTCTTGATCCTTTTATGGGCAGTGGAACCACTTTAGTTCAATCAAAAGAAATAGGAATCCATTCAATCGGTGTTGACATATCAAATTTTAATTGTTTAATTTCCGAGGTTAAATTAAATAATTATAATATTGAAAAAATAACTAAAATTTTGCTGGATTGTTTAGAAAAAACTAAAGAGTTTAGTGAAGAACACTTTGATGAGTCTAATTATCATTTATTAAAAGAAAAAATGTCAGATTTTAATAAAGATTTTTTTCCCAATCCTGAAATTAAACTCAAATTTATAAACGGAATAATGGATGAGGAAAAATACAGCGAGTTGAGATTAAACACGTTTTTGAAACAAAATGAATCATTAATTATTAATGAAATTAAAAAAAATGGATTAGCTAATGAAAGTGAAATGCCTTCCTTCCTCAAAACTTGGTTTTCTAAACAGATTAGACAAGAACTTTTCTTTTACTTAACTCTAATTAATAATATCAAAGATTCTAAAATTCAGAATTTATTAAGGGTTATTTTAAGCAGGGTTGCCCGTTCCTGCCGTGCTACTACCCATTTTGATCTTGCAACTTTAAAGAAAGTGCAGGAAAAACCTTATTATTGTTTTAAACATAAAAAAATATGCACACCCATAAACAACATAATAAAACACTTGGATAGGTATACCAAGGACACTATCAGAAGACTGGAAGATTTTGATTCGTTAAAAAAAGATGTTTTTTCAGAGGTTATACAAGGAGATTCAAGGAATATAGACATAGTTAAAGAAATTAAAGATAAAAATTCAGAATTTGCCAAAATTCTTAAGAGTAAAAAAATTGATGGCATTTTTACTTCTCCTCCCTATGTCGGCCAGATTAATTATCATGAGCAGCATGCTTACGCTTATGAATTGTTTAATATTGAAAGGTTTGATGATGAAGAAATTGGTCCTTTGTTTAAAGGTAAAGGGCAGCAAGCGCAAGACGAGTACGTTGAGGGTATTAGTAAAGTATTACTAAATATAAAGAGATTTGTGAAAGAAGATGGAGATTTTTTTATTGTTGCAAATGATAAACACAACTTATACGAGAAAATTGCAGAAAAAAGCGGGCTCAAAATAGTAAATAGATTCAGAAGGCCCGTTCTTAACAGGACTGAAAGGGACAAGCAACCTTATGCAGAAACAATATTTCATATGAAAAATAAATAACTAATCTGTTTTCGTGGCTGCTTCTTTTATTTTGTCTTGTATCTTAATTTTAAATTCTTTTCCGATCTCATCAAATATTTTTAGAATTTCTTCATAAGTTCCTTCTCCACCTAATAAATTCCAGAATTTTTCAGCTACATATAATTCTTTTTCTTCATCTAAAACACCTTGTATTGTAAATCTAATGTAGGGTTCTGGGTGATACGGATTGTAAGGTATTGCTAGAATAGTAATTACTTCTTTTTTCCTTAAAGCAACCC
>Ga0066637_10001552_pt1 | contig 14933 bp, 12 predicted proteins | sample CryGeyCG2014_020_FD_62737 | JGI IMG/M metagenome (GOLD analysis project Ga0066637, IMG submission 62737) | Groundwater microbial communities from aquifer - Crystal Geyser CG08_land_8/20/14_0.20 | ecosystem: Environmental > Aquatic > Deep subsurface > Groundwater | place: USA: Utah: Grand County...
CCTATTGGTGGATTTTCATCTTGTAGCATTTCTTTATCTTTTATGTAGTTTAGATAAAAATTCAGTAGAGTTTAGCATTTTCAGATTTGGCACGCATTGCGTGCCGATTTTGTAGTACAAGAGATTTGGCACGCACTGCGTACAGTTTTGGATAAACTAAATAAAATTGTCTAATCGCTCTCAAGTTTCGCTCTGTAAAGCCTTTGCCAAATCTCTTGGTTAAATCATTTGAAAGTTTCTTAATAAGTTGTTCTCCATATTTTGCTTTTTCTTTCCCCTTTTGTTCTTCCTCTACAATAAGCCTACCAACCTCCCAATAAGTCCGAGTAATAATTGTATTTATTTGCCTGACTGTTCTCTTTCTTGCCTCTTCAATTATGTTAGAAACCCTTTCAAGGAGGCTTTTATAATCTGTTTTCTTAACAATTTTTAACATTTCTAAACCCTTATGAAATAAAATCTACACCAATGAGTTTTAGTTTGTTTTCATCAAATTCTATTGGTTCTTGTTCATTGGTTATGAGTTTCTCTTTTAAGAATTCATTAAGTTGTGCAATCATAACATGCCAATCTTTTGAATTCTTATAATTTCCCCATATCCTTCTTAATCTCTGCATCCTCTTTTTTGTAAATGAAATATTTGAAATAGTGATAATTATTTCATCAATCCTTGATCTTAAAGAATCTTTTTCATCAAGATATTCATCTCTTATAAATGATAATTCATCTCGCATATCTCTTAAAAATCTTTCTAATTTTTCTGGACGAATCCCTTTAGTTTTTAATTCTGAGAAAAATCCCTTAATTTCATCTCTTACTTTATGATGAATTTCAAATACATCTAAATCATCTGGAATTACTCTTGATTCATCTTCTTTACAGGAGATAAAATTTAATATTTCTGTTTTGTTAGTGATAAAATTATCATTTGCAACATCATATAGATACCAGAGATGATAATCTTCATCATATTTGTAATAAAAGAATAAACCTTTGAAGTCTTTCTTTAAGCCACTTTGTATACCGTAAGGCAGAGCATCACAGAATTCTTTTAATCTCTCAAGACCAAAATCTTTAAGTGGTTGCCAGAATGCCTCTCCACCACCAAACTGTTCTTCTTCAAGTTTCTTCATTGCTTTTTCTTTATCTTCTTTACTGCCTTTTAAATCTCTTATAATACCAAATGCTTTTGGATTTATTTTTTCGCCTAAAACAGAAGTATCTAATCCTATAATTTCATTTATCATCTCAATTTTTGTTTGCAATATTCTAACAAGTTCTAATAAACTTTCCAATTCCTTTTCAGGATAGAAATTATAGATATATATCTCTTTGTAAGGTGAGCCAATTCTATCAATTCTTCCTGCACGTTGTATCATTCTGACTGGATTCCAATGCAGGTCATAATTTACTGCAATTCTTGCTTTTTGTAAGTTCTGTCCTTCAGATAGAATATCTGTTGAAAGCAACAAATCTGTATCATAATTTAAGAATTTATCAACAATTTCTTTCCTCTTATTAGTTGGAAAACTACCGGTAATTTTATCAATTTTTCTGCTAAACATAGATTGAAATTCTTCATCTTCACTTAATGCTCGACAAAGATAATCAATAGTATCAGCATAGAAAGAGAAAAGCAGTATTTTACCTTTATCTTTTAGAAGAAGAAGTTTATTCTTTAATTCATTAAGTTTTGTATCTTGTTTTTTATCAATAGTTTCCACTATCTTTTCTAAATCATCAAATATTTGTATATCTTTTTCAATATCTTCAATAAATTTTTCTTTATTAAATTCATTGATGTTTATTGTTTCAAGGTTTTGTTCAAATTCAAATTGTTTTTCTTGTATCATTTCGTTATCTTGTTCAAGATATAGAAGATATTTATTATAGAACTTTTTTCTTAAAATTTTGCTTTGCAAAAATAATTCTTTAAACTTTTTTAAGAAATCTATTTGCGTCTGAATACTTATCCTGAATGCTTCAACACTGCTTTCTAATCTTTTCAATAGAATTGTTTGTAAAATTCCGCCAAGTGCCTTCATCCTACCAAGTTCCATCTCATCTTTTTTACCCACAATTCTATATTCTTCAAGTCTATAATAAGCAAGTGTTAGCTCTTTTTCTATTTTATCTGCAATCTTGTAATAAAGTCCTTGATAGGTTTTATCAAGTGAATAATTTATCTCATTTAGTTCTCTTTCTGGGAAATCAATCTTCACCCAGTTACCTTTTTCATCTTTATATTTTGCATCAGGATAATTCTGTTTTATGTATTGTCTTGGTCTTCTAATAGATATAATCTGTAAGATGTCTGCTAAATATGAAAGGTTACCTTTATCTGCTTTTTTAAACTGCTTCTCTAAATCAAAAATACCTTCTTTAAGAAAAATTCGTTTATTATTCTGTGCAATAAGTATAAGTTGATGGTATAAATCCCAGTAGGTATTATTCATGGGTGTTGCTGTTAGAAGTAGAATCTTAGGTTTATTTTTAATGCTTGATTTTTCAATAAGTGTGAAGAGATTTTCGTATCTATTAGATATTGGATTTCTAAAATTATGTGATTCATCTATAACAATAAGTGCTACATCTTGCAATTTAAAATTTAATTCTCTTTCTATATTTTTGAAATCAAGGTCTTCTTTACCAAGTGCTTCCATATGAATTATATTTTCTGAAACACCAATTTCTTTTAATGCAGGTTTCCATAATGGCTCATCTACACTCGCTGGACAGATAACAATAAACCTCCTTCTTCTATAAAATCCGAAATCTTCAATAACTTTTTTAGCAATCCAAGTTTTACCCAATCCAACTGAATCAGCAATTAACACACCATTATATGTTTTTAATCTTGAATAAATTCTTTTTACTGCATCTTCTTGAAAATTGGATAAGTCTACTTCAGTTTCAGGAAGTGCCTCTGGTATTTTATATTCGTAAAGGATATCTTCTTTTTGTAATTCATATAATGATTTTATAAAAATATGATAAGGTAGATATTCTTTTGTGCCAAATTTTGATTCGTCAAGAATCTTTATCAGTTCTTCTTTGAAATTTCTTGCATCCTGCCAGAACTTTTCAAACCATTCTTCTCTTATATATCTTGAATGAGCCTCATCTAAGACTGCATTGAGTTCGGTATTGGAAGTAAAGCCTGAATATGTAAAATTGCTTGAGCCAATAATAGCCAGCTTGTCAAAAATGTAAGCCTTTCCATGGAGAAACCCTTTATCATAGAGCCGAACTTCCCAGCTGTGTTTCTTTAAAAGTTCAATTAAAGATACTACCGCCTCTTTTTTGTCTCTTTCAAAAATTTCCTCTTCTAAATCTTCTCGGAGCTTTTTCTGGTATAGTTCTTCTGGCTGAAAAATGTCGGGCTTTTTCTCATCTACTTGAGGAGAAGTGCCAATCAATAGCCTGAATTTTTCAGCACCGGATAAGGAATCTTTTATGAGTTGGAATCCAGCAATATTAAAGTAAGCACTGGCTACATCTAAAGATTTCTGCTCTTTGAGAATGTTATTTAACTCATCAAATAGCCTGAGTTTATCATTATCAATAATCAAACTTTCAGGTCTATACATAAGGATTCTCCTTTATTCCAGGCAAAAACATTTGTAATCATAGCCCCACCTCTCATAAATCATAAACTATAAGATGCGGAGTATCAAGTAGGGGGTTAAAGCCCAGCAGGTTACAAGAATAATCTTTTGCCTTCACTATCTACCACAGTAAAAATTAGGTGTCGGGCTATGATGTTCATAGGGGTTGTTAGACCTTGACCTCCTCAGGAAATCTTATTTGCCGTTTGAAATATCAACTCACCTGAGGGGATTCCCCCCCCATCCCTCTCACCTATTAACACTTCACTACCCCTTGCCTATAAAAATGTTTTCTGACCTCAAGACATTGGGCTTTTAGAGGCAAGTTGAAAAGTAAAGCTAAACCTTTCCGACTGATACAAAGTATCATTGTGAGCCCCCGCATATAAAAACCTGCTGGTTCGGGTTTCCTAACCCGAACCTTTTTAAATAGATGAGATTCTATCTCTTCTACTTTCGTAAGAATTTAGCTATCAGATGTAAATCGCCAATTTCAATTGACGTCTTTTTGGCGCTGATACCTGCCTGCCGAAGCCTCGGCGCAGGCAGGTAAAATCAGCGAGAACAACCCACTGCATTGTGGGAGCAGTCCCTGATTTAATCAGGGACTGCCCCAGCAGTCAAACTTTCGTTTGACACTCCGAAGATGAGCCAAGGAGTGTTCAGCGAAAGCAATGTCATTTGTCAAGTTATTTTGTTACTTTTTTCTTGCCTCATCTATACTTAAAATGGGTCAATGACCTGAGGTCAGAAAAATGTTTTATCTAATCGTCTTTTACTCCTGTGGGGAAAAGATTTATTCTCCCCCCTTCCCCCCAACACAGCCAATCATGAGCAGTCTGGTAAGATTTTATGAAGGTTTATTCCTTATTTAACTTCACCGGCATCACCACATTTAGCCAATCTTCCTCTCCCTCAGGCTTAATTACTGCAGCTAAAAGCTCCCCACTCAGATCAACCTCAACTCTTTCACTCTCAATCCGGGTCAGGATATCCAAAAGATAATCTACATTAAAAGCTACCTCTAAATCCTCCCCCTCATGCTCAATCCCAACTAAGTCCTCTCTTTGTCCCACATCCTGGGCGAAAGTGCTAATACTTAACTGCTCCCCCTTCACCGCCACCTTAACGGTATTAGTCCCCTCTCGAGCTACAGTCACTGCTCTTCTCATCGCCCCCCTCAACTCCTCTACATTAGCTCTCCACTTCGCCTTATAGTCACTGGGGATTACCTGCCGGTAGTTAGGGAACTGCCCATCAATAATCCGAGAGGAGAATAACTTACTCCCTAAATTAAATAAGACCTGATACCCAGACATAGTTACTTTCATTTTTTCCTTCCCCTGGTTAGATAAGATCCCCGAGAGTTCTAAGAGTATCCGGGTAGGCACAATTACACTTGCTTCTTTCTTGGGTAAACTTTCCAAGGTCCTCTTAATAAAGGAAAGTCTCTGCCCATTAGTAGCTACCATCCTAAGACCCTCACCCTCCACTTCCAGTAAAACTCCAGTCAAGGCAAACCTACCCTCGGTAACCGAGGCATCGGTAACCGAGGCAGCAGAAAAGAAAACCTTATCAATCATCTTCTTGAATATCTTCTGCTCAATCTCCCAAGATATTATTTCTTCCCCTACCTCTGGAAGAAGAGGAAACTCCTCTACACTCGATCCATTTACATCGTAAGATAACTTCCCACACCTCAACTTTACCACTACCTCTCCCTCTTCTACCTCCAACACCACCTTCTCCTCAGGAAAATTATTTGCTAAATTTCTAATAACTCTGACTGGTATAGTAATTGAGCCTTCATCTAAGACCTCTACCGGAATAAAGCATTGCATACTCATCTCTAAATCAGTAGCTACCAACTTTAACTGGTCTCCCTTAGCCTCAAGAAGTAAATTACTAAGAATAGGCAAAGCAGGATGAAGAGGAACAGCTCTTTGCACTGTCTGTATCCCCTCCCTCAAGATTCCCCGATCACAGATTATTTTCATCTTTTACCTCCCTCGTATAATATCCACTACCGATTACTCCGAATAAAACAATAATACCTATTGCTACAAAAATAATCTTCGCTTGTTTTTTGATTTTATCAAGCATAATTTTCGACCTTTATTTTTAACTTCCTGTAATTGTAGTAAGGTTATACCAGATTTCGTGGCTCCCTTTAACCTGTCTATCAAAAACAAAACCTGCTCTTTTTAATTTCCTTTATTTAATTCCTCTTGACTCGTGAATTACTTTCTCTATATCTTCTTCCGTATACATAGAAAATTCCTTTTCTTTTGCAATCCTCCTTTCAAATCTCCTGTTTTAAGATTTTTTATTTATTATTTCTTCAATCTCAGTTCGGATAGTCTTAATTAAACTTTTTACTGATTCAACATCCTTATAAGTTAAAGCATCGTACAATATTTCACCAATCCAGATATTAATAACCTCGGCCTTTTGTTTGGCAGTCTTTGCCTTTGAAAAATCATAACCTTCTTTGGGATTGCCATATTTTTTTAAAGGATCCATAAGCCTTTCAGTATAGACAATGATCTTATCTTCAAGAGAGGGAAACTCTTTTAAAACATACCGTTTACCTGTAATCTTTCCCAAATCCTTCAGGGCATTCCTCACAACCTCATTGTTAATTTCTTTTGCATAGACAATAATATCATAAATACCGTCTTTCCCTTTAGTAATGCCGGGTTTAAGATTATCTTTTTCTCCTTCTTTACAGGTATATATTGTAGCAATGACCTTTCTGCCTGCGTCAATTAAATCATCCCACTGGCAGGGGTATTCACCAGTCGGTTTAATTTTTATGATTTTCTCATACTTTTTCATCATAGACCTCCATACCAAGTACTTCCCAATCTTCTTTTAATATATTAAAAGTCTTTAATTTAATCTTATCATATTTTTAAACTTTCTTCAACAATCATTATCTCCTCATCTGTTAATTCATACAGTTCATAAACCATTTGGTCGATTTCCCTTTCAAGTTCTTTTACACATCCCTTGCTTTTTCAAGGCGATTTTTGACAAGTTCGCAGACTGCCCAGTAGACCTCATCTCGCTCTGCCTGTGTAAGCCCGAGAATGTCAAAGACAATATCATCAAGTTCCTTGCAGTCAGGGAGTAGATTCGGAATCTGTTGGCGGATAGGTTAGTTCTTATTTATAAATGTCTTTTCTATGTCCTATTAGGTGGATAGTTATAATATTCAAATTATAATTAACACTATAAATCACTCTGTAATTGCCTACTGTCAATTTAAATTTTCCTTTCCAATCTCCTTTCAATGCTTCTGGTGTTATGTATTCAAAATTCTCAGATAACCATTTAATTTTTTGGAAGATTCGTTTAATCACTTCTTTATCTAAATTTTGTATATCCTTTTCTACTTCTGGTCTAAATTCTACTTTGTAAGTCATTACCATTCAACTCCAAACTTTTTTGCAAATTCCTCTGCAGGTATTCCCCTTTCTCCTTTTTCTTCTGCTTTAAATGTTCTTCTAAGTCTCTTTTTAATTCCATCTTTTAATTTCAGGTCATAATCAGGCTCACCAAGTATCTCTTTCAATTTTTCCTCTACTACTTCCACTACAAAGTCTTTCAACTCCTTGGTTGGCATAGAAACTTTAGCCATAATTCTCACCTCCCGAAACCATATTATAACATTAAACTATTTAAATTGCAATTTTTATTTTCATACACTCCTTGCCTTTTCTAGGCGGGTTTTTACTAACTCACACACAGCTCAATAGGGGCGATTCACAAATTGCTCCTACTCTGCTTGTCACCTCATTCAGGTTTTTAAACCCTGGGTTACCCTGAGTTTTATTTTTCATATCAAAAATTTTCCTTTTACTTGACATTTTGATTATTTTTAATTATAATATATTAAATTGCTTTTGATTGTCTTGAATTATACGGTAAGCGAAGAAGAGATTATATGGAGGAAAAGGCTCTAACAGTAAAACAGATTGCTGAATACCTTCAAGTAAATGAGAGAACTATTTATAAGCTTGCTCAAACTGGTAAGATTCCATGTTTTAAAGTTGCCGGCACCTGGAGATTTTGGAAAAGAGACATTGAAGAATGGACACGGAACAGAACAACTAAATTGGAGAATGAAGATGATAAATAAATATCCTATACAACAAAATTCAATTGCAAAAGGGAATATTTTGCCAGAGCCATTACGGGTAGTTTTGGTTCAGCGGTTAGGCAATCAATGGAAAGTGGGTGGAGTGGGTTTACATACAGGTCAATATCATGAACGAATACTTGATGAGCCTCAGATCGCTACTCTTCAAATCTCGCCCATTATTGAACCTATGGATGGCAATCCCGATAGATTTCGCTTAGGTATTGAAGCTTATCGCTTGGCTCTGGCACATGAATATGACCCTTTCTTTTCCCTTTCAATTGCCAGAGTTGACCCTCTACCCCACCAGTTAGAAGCAGTCTATGACTATATCCTGCCTTTACCCAGAATCCGTTTTCTTTTAGCTGATGACGCTGGAGCTGGGAAGACTATTATGGCCGGACTCCTTTTGAAAGAGCTGAAAATACGCGGACTTGCCCAGAAAACTTTAATCATTACTCCTGCTAATCTTGCTTTTCAGTGGCAACGGGAAATGTTGGATAAATTCAGGGAGAGATTTGAGATTTTACGGGGTATAGATTTAAGAAATGCATATGGCACGAATCCGTGGCAAGATAAACAGCAAATTATAACTTCAATGGATTGGGCTAAGAGAGAAGAAGTTCAAGATAGCTTACAAAAAGCCTCCTGGGACCTGGTTATTGTAGATGAAGCTCATAAGATGAGTGCCAGCGATTCTGAGCATAAAAGCCAACGTTATAGATTAGGTGAGGTTCTCTCCAAAAAGACAGACCATTATTTGCTGCTTACAGCTACACCCCATAAAGGAGATCCTCAAAACTTTTGCTTATTCCTTCAACTTCTTGATCGAGATGTTTATGGTGATGTAAAAAGCCTTGAAGATGCAATGGAGAGAAACTATGCACCGTTCTACCTTCGCCGGATTAAAGAAGCACTGGTTACTTTTCCTAACCCAGAGTCAGGAGAAGTTAAAAAGATATTTACCAAACGAGAAGTCCACACTGCTCAATTTGATTTGGATGAAGATGAATATGATTTTTATTATGACTTAACCCGATATGTTGAAGACCAATCAATAAAGGCAGCTAAAGACGAATCTCCAAGAGGTAGGGCACTTGGATTCATCATGGCTATGCTTCAACGTCGATTTGCTTCCAGTATTTATGCCCTTCGTCGTAGTCTTGAGAGAAGAAAAGAGAAACTTGAGGAGCAATTAAAAATTCTCCGCCTTCCACCTGGTTTTGATGAAAGTAAGTTGGAAGACCTTGATGAACTTCCAGAGGAGGAAGCAGAGAAGCTCATAGAACAGATTGAAGCCGCATCCTTATCACCGGACAGAGAAAGCATTCGGGAGGAAATCGGAGAGTTAGATACTCTTATTACTCAAGCTAAAGTATTAGAGAAGAGAGAAATAGAATCCAAGCTTAAGAAATTAAAAGAAGTTTTACAAGACCAAAATATATTTGGAAATCCTAAGACCAAACTACTTCTCTTTACCGAACATAGAGACACCCTTTACTACCTTGCTGGAAACGAGGCTTTAGGTATGAAAGGGAAACTTCAAGAATGGGGTCTTACAGTAACCAGAATCCATGGTGGAATGAGAATTGGCGACCGCGATAGCAAGGGAACAAGAATCTATGCTGAACGGGAATTCAAAGAGGAATCCCAGGTACTTGTAGCTACAGAAGCCGCAGGCGAAGGAATAAACCTCCAGTTCTGCTGGCTAATGATAAATTACGATATTCCCTGGAACCCGGTGCGACTTGAACAGCGTATGGGACGAATTCATCGTTATGGTCAGGAACATGACTGTTTGATATTCAATTTTGTTGCTCATAATACAAGAGAAGGAAGAGTCCTTGATAAATTGCTTGAACGTCTGAGAGAAATTCGGAGTGCCCTTGGAACAGACCAGGTATTTGATGTGGTTGGAGATATATTCCCTGCTAATATGCTTGAAAGACTGATTCGTGACCTTTATGCCAGAAAAACTACATTGCAGAATATATTAGATAGGGTGGTAAAGGAAGTTGACATAGAACGATTCAAAAGAATTTGTCGGTCTACCTTAGAAGGGCTGGCTAAAAAGGAATTAAACCTAAGCGCCATTGTTGGTAGATCTGCCGAAGCGAAGGAAAGACGACTTGTCCCGGAAATAGTCCAGAAATTCTTTCTGGAGGCAGCGCCTCTTACCGGCATCCATCCTGCAAAGGGCAAGAGTGAATCTTATCGTATCGGAAGAGTGCCACGAACCCTGTTCCCTATAGCTGAAAGATTGCAGGGCAGATTTGGTCCTTTAGGAAAAGAATATAAGTATGTAGTCTTTGACAAAAAGGAATTAACTGAAGACCCGACCTTAGAATGGGTAACCCCGGGTCATCCACTATTTGAGGTAGTCAGAGAGGATGTCTGGGATAAGGTTCAGGATGATCTTCACAGAGGAGCAGTTTTCTATGACCTGCATCACAAAGAGCCTTATCGGCTGGATGTATTCGCTGCCTCTATTAAAGATGGTCGTGGCAACACTCTTCATAGAAGGATATTTGTAGTAGAAACCGATATGAATGGAGCACTTACAATAAGACAGCCGACTCTATTTCTTGACTTAACTGCTGCTCCTCAAGGCACAAAGGTTCCTGATGATTCTGACCTGCCTGCCGAAGCCTCGGCGCAGGCAGGACTTCCTGATCGTTCTCAGTTGGAACTTTGTCTTGTAGAGAAGGCATTAACACCTTTTCTCAATGAGGTAGCTACTCAGAGATTAAAGGAGACAGATACGATATCAAGGCACATAAGAATCAGTCTTAATGAGCTCATTAACAGACAGAATTTAATTTTTGCCAATTTTATGGAGCGCCAGCAAAAAGGAGAGGAATTGTCGGGGTTAATTTCCCAATCAGAGTCACGGCTTGATGAGCTTAATGGAAGGCTTGAGAGAAGAATTGCGGGGATTGGAAAGGAAAGGCAAATGACTATTGGAGATATAACTCACCTAGGATGTGCCTGGGTGTTGCCACATCCTGAAAGAACACAGTTCAGTCGGATGATAAGAGATGATGAGATTGAAAGAATAGCAATGGATAAGGCAATGGAATATGAGCATTCCCGTGGATGGCAACCAGAAGATGTGTCTGCAGAGGACCGAGGGTTTGACATACTATCTAAAAATCCTGTGAGTGGTGATGTTAGATTCATAGAAGTAAAAGGACGTTCCACAATAGGTGAGATAGCCCTCACTAAAAATGAGTATGAGACTGCCCTTCGACTTAAAAGAGATTACTGGCTATATGTTGTTTTTAACTGTGCATCTACGCCTGAACTTCATTCTGTTCAAGACCCATGTCGGCTTGGATGGAAGCCGATTGTCATGATAGATCATTATCATGTGGGCGCAGATGCGATTTTGAAAGAAAGTGGTCAGTAAGCAGTGGACAGTGGGCAGTCGAAGGAAGAAAAATGGATAAGAAAATAATGAAAAGAACTTACAACAATTTGATTGCGAGAATTGCAGAAATCCTTAATCAGGCAAGGACTAAAGTTTTTAGAGAAATAAACAGATCTCAAGTTTTGGCTTACTGGGAGATTGGCAGAGAAATAGTTGAATTTGAGCAAAAAGGTAAATCAAGAGGAGAATATGGCGAGCGATTAATAGAAAAATTGTCAGAAGATATGACTCAAAAATTCGGAAGAGGTTTTTCTCCTACTAATTTGAAAATGATGAGACTATTCTATCAAGCATTTCCAATTCGTCAGACACTGTCTGACGAATCTCAAAAATCGCAGACACTGTCTGCGAAATCTGAAAAAGAGCAAAAATCTAAGACACTGTCTGCTAAATTTGAACCTATGCTATCATGGTCCCGTTACTGTGAGCTATTGAAAGTAGAAGAGCCACTTGCCCGCTCCTTTTATGAACAAGAGTCTATTCAAAATAACTGGTCTGTCCGAGAATTAAAAAGACAAATTAACTCAATGCTATTTGAAAGAATTGCATTAAGCAAAGACACCAAAGCAGTAATGAAAATGGCAGAGAAAGGACAGATAGTTGAGAAACCAGAAGATGCAATTAAAGACCCTTATGTTCTTGAATTCCTTAATCTTAAAGAAGAAACATCTTATAGTGAAAGCCAGTTAGAGCAAGCTCTTATTGATAAACTACAATATTTCTTATTAGAACTCGGTAAGGGATTTACTTTTGTTGCGCGTCAAAAGAGAATTACAATTACCAACCGTCACTATTACATAGATTTAGTCTTTTATAATCGCCTGTTGAAATGTTTTGTTTTAATTGACTTAAAAACAGACGAACTCGACCACTCAGACATAGGTCAGATGAATTTCTATCTAAACTATTTCAAAGATAATGAAAAGAGAGAAGATGAAAATAACCCCATCGGTCTTATCCTCTGTGCCAAGAAGGATGATATCTTTGCTAAGTATGTCTTAGGAGGACTGAGCAATAAGGTTTTTGCTTCCAAGTATAAACTGGCTTTACCGTCAGAGAAGGAACTCAGAGCAAAACTTAAATCATTGCCTTTGTTGGAGAGCAAAACTGAAAGGAAGGGGTGATTATGGGAAGTTTAGGGAAGCTAAACAAGGATGAAAGGGCGATTCAAAGTAAGCTGATTGTTCGATACGGGCATGGGGGGGCACCGATTTACCCCATGCCTGATCTACCAAATAGATTAAAAGAAGCGGTTGAACATATTAAGGCAGGGGGGGAACTTCGTGATTTGATTAAACCAATCAGTGATGGGATCGGGCGGGGAATTCATCAAGATAGTACTTGGTTCCAACTTATAAAGGAAGTCATAGGTGTCTTTGAGCAGCCTACTGAAGGGAAAACAGACCGCGAAAAAGTAGTTTTATGTGTTCTCGAAGCACTCTACTCAAGTAACAAAGATATAGAAATTTGGCATGTGGTTAAGACTCAAATCCTCGAACATATAGATCTCCTCTCTGGGTGGACTCACAGTCATTTCCGTTGGTCTCATCAAACGGAGCCTGTGTTAAGAAAAGAAGGAAAGTACTATATCCATCTAAACGGTCAAGTTTGTGAGGTAAGTGGCAAACGGACAGAGAAAGAAGAGAGATGGGATTATATTGCTGATAGTTGCCTTCAGACTTACAGGGCAATTCAGTCTCTATTCAAATTAGTTGCTTTGGTGAATATCTGCTTGGATTTTCAGGCTCATCCTGAGCAATATCCATCAAGTATGCTTCTTGTTTTACCGGAGAATGGCGGTGCAGGTTTTCTTCACTGGCACTGGCATGTCAAATGGCCTTATCACCCAAGACCTACCAATTGGAGGCCTAATAATAATTTATGTGACCCAAGTTGGCTTGCGTCAGACCTTTTATGCTCTTTTTCTGAAAAAGAAAGTATCCCAGAAAAGGACATTGAACCAGCAGAATGGAAGGGGCCTGAAAAGAAATGGAAAGAAGAATTCGCAAGCTATCATAGCCAGATTGAATTTGCCCTTGATACACGTCTCAGATTTGGGGATGCAGAAAGAGTTTGGAGAAAATTTAGAGGTAAGACACTTATATGGATCAATCAGACTGAAAATCTATACACAGTTCTCATCGTGCCAGTAACCGATCGCAATAATTACATGGAAGAATATGAATTAGCAATGAGGTTCTTGAGTCGCTTGGCCTTTGATGTAGACATGCCTATTGGTGTAATTACATCAGTCGGTGGCCCGATGCGATTCGCTCCTATACTACGTCAACCAAAAAGAATGGGAGGAATCGTGCATTCAGCAGATTATAGGCTAAAATCATCAGAAGCTTCGTTTAATAGTGGGGATAGTGGGGACCTTGCATATGCTTTCTACAAAGAGGGACTTAGCAGTTCGAGTGTTTATTATTCTTTTTTAAGTTATTACAAAGTTATTCAGTTGGCTTTTGGTGAAAATCCCGATAAGATCACGAATTGGATTAATGATAATTTAGGCAAAATTCGCTACCCAGGAGTCTCAGAACGAATAGCAGAAATAAAAAATGAAGAAGATGATATTGTAAAATATCTCTTTCGTTCGGGTAGGTGTGCTATCGCTCATGTCAAAAAGGATCCGGTAGTTGATCCTGATAATCCTAAAGACCGATATCGCTTGAATAAAGATCTTCCGATTGTAAAAGGATTAGCTAGGTATGCAATTGAGTCAGGACTTTTTAACTCACTAGAAAAACAAAATGAAGGAGATTCTGAGGGATGGAAAAATATTGCAAGCGGTTAATTGAAGTTGATTTGCCGATAAAGAAGATTTCAGAACATTCAAGGCGAGAGAAATCTATCCGCCATGGACATATTTCTACTTTACATATCTGGTGGGCAAGACGACCTCTTGCAGCCTGCCGTTCTGTTATTTTAGCATCACTACTTCCAGATCCAGCTGATCCTGATTGCCCAGAAGAGTTCAGGAAAAAGGCTTTTGAATTATTGAGAACCGCAAAAGAAAATCTAACTTCCAGCCAAATAAGCGATCAAGCATTACAAAGAACTTATGCAGGTCTTTCGCAAATAAAGCTTCCAGATGCCCATCTACCACCTACTACCTACAACCTGCAACTAAGAAAAGCACTTCTTGATTTTATTGCTGACTTTTCTGCATGGGAGATGTCAACTAATGAGGTTTATTTAAAGATTGCGAGAGAACTCGTCTCATCGGCACATATTGCCCTTGGAGGAGAACCAGGCACACGACCACTTGTTGTTGACCCTTTTGCTGGTGGAGGGTCGATACCGCTTGAGGCATTACGAGTGGGAGCAGATGCCTTTGCAATGGATTATAACCCTGTAGCGGTTTTAATATTGAAAGTGCTTTTAGAATACATACCAAAATACGGATATAAACTTGCTGAAGATGTTAAGAAATGGGGAGAGTGGATTAAAAAAGAAGCAGAGAAAGAATTGTCAGAATTTTATCCTAAAGACGCTGATGGTTCAACTCCAATCGCATATATCTGGGCAAGGACAATTAAATGTGAAGGACCAGGTTGTGGTGCAGAAGTGCCGTTGATGAGGTTGCTCTGGCTTGCCAAGAAAGGTAAAAATTCTGTCGCCTTAAAAATGACACCAAACAAAAAAGAAAAAAGGTGGATTTTGAAATTATTAAAGGTGATTTGAAAGAAAAAGATGTGCAATCTGGAACGGTAAAAAGAGGCTCTGCCACTTGTCCTGTTTGTGGGTA
>Ga0066637_10001555_pt1 | contig 14928 bp, 17 predicted proteins | sample CryGeyCG2014_020_FD_62737 | JGI IMG/M metagenome (GOLD analysis project Ga0066637, IMG submission 62737) | Groundwater microbial communities from aquifer - Crystal Geyser CG08_land_8/20/14_0.20 | ecosystem: Environmental > Aquatic > Deep subsurface > Groundwater | place: USA: Utah: Grand County...
AGGTGAGCTATGAAACTATTATTTATAGGCGATATTGTAGGCGAACCCGGAAGGCACGTAATAAGAGAAGCCGTCCCGCGCATAAAAAAACGAGAATCCATAGATGTTGTCGTGGCCAATTGCGAAAATGCGGCAGGCGGCAGCGGGCTTACCCCGGAGATCGCGGATGAGCTATTCAGGTACGGGGTAAACATACTCACCTCGGGAGACCATATTTGGAAAAGAAAAGAAATAGTCGATGTCTTAGACGTTAACCCGTACATATTACGGCCGCTGAATTATCCGCCGAATGTGCCGGGTAACGGTTCATGCGTTTATAAGACAGAGGATGGTTTGCAGATAGGCGTGATAAATCTGGTCGGAAGGGTTTTTATGGAGGCTGTTGATTGCCCTTTCAGGGGAGGCATGGCAGAAGTGGAAAAATTGAGAAAGAGAACCCAGATCATACTGGTTGATATACACGCGGAGGCTACAAGCGAGAAGATAGCGTTGTCCTATTATTTAGACGGGCTGGTGAGCGCTATATGCGGGACGCATACGCATGTGCCCACTGCCGATGAAAAGGTCACAGCGAACGGGACAGCGTATATAACCGATGTAGGCATGACAGGGCCCCACAAGTCTGTCATAGGAAGGAAACCCGAGCAGATCATCACCCGGTTTATCACGCAGCTTCCTACAAGGTTCCAGATGGCAGAAGAAGACCTGAGGCTGCAAGGCGCTATTATCGATATAGATGAGAAGACCGGAAAAGCGAATTCTATTAAGAGGGTCGAAGAAAAGGTAGGATAAGTATATATGCCATTTAGAATTGTCGAAGCGAAAAGGTTAAGTTCGATAACAAATCTTTTCCAGATAGAAGCAGCCACAATAGCCAAAAAGGCGAGAGCCGGACAATTTATTGTTTTACGCCTTGATGAAAAAGGCGAAAGGATCCCCCTCACGATTACGCGAAGAGATCCGGCAAAAGGCACAATAACAATTATATTTCAGGAAGTAGGTAAAACCACAAAAAAACTCGCCTCCCTCAAAAAGGGCGATAAAATCCAAGACATAATAGGCCCGCTCGGAAAGAAGACGGATTTCGGGTATGTCGGAAAAGCGATCTTCATAGGAGGCGGGGTCGGGGTAGCCGAGATCTTGCCTGTTGTGGAGTACGCGAAAGAATCCGGTAATGGTATTACCGTAATAATAGGTGCGAGGACAAAAGAGCTCGTGATATTGGAAGAAGAGCTGCGCAAGCTCGCCCCACGCCTTATTGTAATGACTGATGACGGGAGCCACGGCAGAAAAGGTCTGGTCACAACACCTTTAAAAGAACTGTTGACCGCGGAGAAATTTGATCTGGCTTATTGCGTCGGCCCTGATATCATGATGAAAGTCACATGCGACGTTACCAAAGAATTCAAATTAAAGACGCTCGTGTCTTTAGACTCAAATATGGTAGACGCTACAGGCATGTGCGGCACGTGCAGGGTCAGCATTGGCGGGGCGACAAAATTCGTGTGCGTTGACGGACCGGAATTCGAGGGCCATCTTGTAGATTGGGACCTTTTTTTAAAAAGGCAGAAAAGATTCGTGAACGAAGAAAAAAAGTCTATAGAATGCAACGAAGCCAATGCGCAATGCAGGTGCCGGGCATGAAAAAGCAAGAACCTAAAGGAAGAATAAGAAATTTTGACGAAGTAGCCTTGGGATATACGGAAGAAGAGGCCATAAAAGAAGCAAAGAGGTGCCTTAATTGCAAGAAGCCATTGTGCGTGCTGGGCTGCCCGGTCGAAATAAACATCCCGGGATTCATTACCAAGATAAAAGAAAAAGATTTCGAAGGCTCGATCAAGGTGTTAAAAGACAAAAATAGCCTTCCGGCCGTTTGCGGAAGAATCTGCCCCCAGGAAGACCAATGCGAAAAGAAATGCGTCCTCGGTAAAAAAGGGTCTCCTATAAACATAGGTACCTTGGAGCGATTCGCCGCGGATTGGGAGATAAAATATCATCCGCCTTCGCCAAAGGCTTCGGCGGATGTCCGCCGAAGTTTCAACGAAAGCGGACAAAAACGGGAAGGCAAGAAGGTCGCCGTTATAGGGAGCGGACCCGCCGGGTTGACATGCGCGGCGGATCTGGCAAAAATAGGATACAATGTCACGATATTCGAGTCGCTTCATAAGCCGGGAGGGGTCCTTGTTTATGGGATACCGAATTTCAGGCTGCCAAAGAACATAATCGATCTGGAAACGGATTATATACAATCCCTAGGCGCCAAACTAGAGATCAATTTTTTAGCCGGGAAATCTTCTACCATAGAAGAATTACGCGAGGATGGATTTAAGGCATTTTTTATAGCGACAGGCGCCGGGCTCCCTTACTTTTTAGGCATCGAAGGAGAAAATTTTAACGGCGTATATTCGGCAAACGAATTTCTTACTCGTGTAAACCTGATGAAGGCATATCGTTTCCCGGAATACGATACGCCGATAAGGATAGGAGATAAGGTCGGAGTGATCGGGGCCGGCAATGTCGCAATGGATTCGGCCCGCTGTGCCCTGCGATTGGGCGCGAAAGAGGTTACTATAATTTACAGAAGATCCGAAGCGGAAATGCCGGCCAGGGAAGACGAGATCGAGAACGCGAGAGAAGAAGGCGTGCGATTTGAATTATTGACAAATCCTATTAGGATCTTCGGGGACGATAAGGGTTGGGTGAAACGAATGAAATGTATGAGAAATGAGCTGGGGGCCCCGGATGAAAGCGGCAGGCGAAGCCCTGTCCCTATAAAAGGCTCTGAGTTTATAATGGATATAGACACGATAGTATGCGCAATAGGTCAGGGGCCGAATCCGTTATTATTAGCGACCCTTCCGGACCTGAAACTTACAAAAAAAGGCAATATAGTTGCGGACGAGAGCGGCCGCTCGTCGATACAAGATGTATGGGCAGGCGGGGACATAGTAACGGGGGCCGCTACCGTAATAGAGGCGATGGGCGCAGGTAAAAAAGTGGCGCGCTCAATAGATGAGTATTTAAGAAAATGACAGAGACCAAACGCATATATTCTGTAAGCGAAATCACTCGGAACATCCGTATAATTTTGGAAGATACTTTCCAGGCGCTGTGGATCGAAGGTGAGGTTTCTAATTTCACTAAGCACACATCCGGCCACATGTATTTTACCCTTAAAGATGACGCAAGCCAGCTTTCGTGCGTTATATTCCGGAGCGCGAATCAAAATCTAAAATTTAAAATAGAAGACGGCATGCAGCTTATATGTTTCGGCAGGATAAGCGTGTACGATAAGAGAGGCGCCTACCAGCTGTATATAGAAAATGTAGAACCGAAGGGGGTTGGCGCGCTGCAGCTGGCATTCCAGCAATTAAAAGAAAAACTTTCCAAAGAAGGGTTGTTCGACAAGGAGCATAAGGCAGAGATACCGTTTCTACCGACGCGCATAGGTGTCGTTACCTCTCCTACGGGCGCTGCGATAAAGGACATCTTAAACGTGACAGAGAGGCGCTTTTCAAACGTGGAGATAATAATAAACCCTGTAAAGGTGCAAGGTGAAGGCGCGGCCGAAGAGATCGCCGAGGCAATAAAGGAATTCAATGAACTTAATGATTCTCTTTTTTTAGGAAGAAAGATCGACGTTATGATCGTGGGAAGGGGCGGCGGAAGCCTTGAAGACCTCTGGGCCTTTAACGAAGAGGCCGTAGCCAGGGCAATATACGATTCTAAAATACCGGTAATAAGCGCGGTGGGCCACGAAATAGATTATACAATAGCCGACCTTGTAGCCGATCTCAGGGCGCCTACCCCGTCAGCCGCCGCAGAGCTGGTTATCCCGAAAAAAGAAGATTTAGAGGAGCAGATCGGCGTACTTGCCTTAAGGCTGAATACCGCCATGTCTACCAGGCTTCGACTTTTGAAAGAAATAGTCAGAAAACTTAAAAATAGCTATGTGCTCAGGGAGCCGCTCAATCTGTTCCGGCAGGTCAGGCAACGATTAGACGAGCTTGAAAAAGGCCTAAAGACAAACCTTAAGATTTTTCTGGATACCAAAAAAGAGGAGTCGAACGTGCTCATCGGGAAACTGGAAGCCTTAAGCCCTCTTTCAGTGCTGTCCAGGGGGTACAGCATAGCAATGCTATTGCCGGGCGGCGAAGCTCTAAAGAGCTCTAAAGGATTGGGCCAAGGCGATATGATAAAAACAAAACTCAAAGACGGTGTGTTTATAAGCAAAGTTGATAAAATAGAAGAATAATTAATGGTTGGGCTGGAGGCGCGATATGGCAGAGCAAAATTTTGAAAAGGCGTTGAGCAAACTTGAAAAAATAGTCGAAGAACTGGAAAGCGGCGACCTGCCGCTAGACGAAGCTTTGAAAAAATATGAAGAAGGGGTAAGGCTCGCCGGCTTCTGCAGCAAAAAATTAGAGACGGCGCAAAAAAAAGTCGAGATTTTGATTAAGACAGACAAGCGCGGGACGCAGCTCGAACCTTTCGACGGGAAAAAAGTGTTGGATTCTGACGGGGAATGATGAACATTAAAGGATACCTTAACAAAAAAGCAGCGCTTGTGGATAAGAACCTCGACAAATTTTTGCCAAGCTCCAAAACTTATCCGAAGGTAATACATGAGGCCATGAGATACAGTGTTTTCAGCGGTGGAAAACGCGTCAGGCCGATTCTTGCGATCGAGGCAGCGGGCGCGTGCGGCGGCAAACTCTCGGACGTCATGCACACGGCATGTGCGCTCGAACTTATACACACATATTCTATTATTCATGATGACCTGCCGGCGATGGATGACGATGATTACAGGCGCGGAAAGCCGACACTGCATAAAAAGTTCGATGAGGCCATCGCGATTCTTGCCGGAGACGCGCTTCTGTCTTTGAGTTTCAATTTAATAGCCGGCGGAAAACATATATCAAGACAAAATCGTATAATCCGCGAAGTTTCTAAGGCAATAGGTACTTTTGGGATGATAGGCGGCCAGGTTATGGATATAGCCAAAGAGAAGAAAGACGGTTTTATCCTTAAGTACATACACGCTACCAAAACAGCCTCGCTTTTGGCCGTTTCGGCCAGGTCCGGGGCAATAGCGGCCGGCGCGGGTAAGAAAGATGAGGACAATTTAGCCAACTTCGGGAAATATCTCGGGTTGAGTTTTCAGATAATAGACGACATTTTAGACAAAGAAGATTATTACACCCTGTTCGGCAAAAAAAGATCGCTGACAGATGCCAGGATATTGGTTAAAAAAGCCGAAGATTCATTGAAGCCGTTCGGTAAAAAGGCCGATACCTTGAAGGAAATAGCGATGTTTCTTTTAGCGAGAGAAAAATAAAATGACCAAAATCCTAGATACGATTAATAGCCCCAAGGATCTAAAAAAACTCCCGATCGATGAGCTTCCAAAACTTGCCTCTGAAATAAGGAAAGAAATCATCAGCGTAACTTCTAAGAACGGCGGCCACCTTGCAGCGAGTCTCGGGGCTGTGGAGCTGGTAATAAGCCTTCATTACGTGTTCGACGTGCCGCAGGATTCCATTCTCTGGGATGTCGGCCACCAGGCGTATGCGCATAAGCTTTTGACCGGTAGAAGAGAGAGGTTCAAGACCTTGCGGCAACTTGGCGGAATAAGCGGTTTTCCTAATAAGAATGAAAGTAATTACGATATATTTACCGTCGGGCATAGCGGGACATCGATTTCCTCAGCCGTGGGCCTTGCCTGTGCCAGGGACCTTCGAGGCGGCAATGAAAAAATAATAGCTGTAATAGGTGACGCTTCGCTTGCCAGCGGTATGTCTTTTGAGGCATTGAATTATGCGGGCCACGTCCAAAAAGACCTTATTGTAATATTAAATGATAACGAGCTTTCTATTTCCCGGAGCATAGGCGCTCTTAGTAAGTATTTAAGCAGGCTTACAACAAGCCATATGTATAATAAGATAAGAACCGATATGGAAAAACTGGTTAAAAGAATCCCAAGGTTCGGTTTCGGCGCCTACAGGGCCGCCAGAAGGCTTGAGGAAGTCGTGAAGAATTTTTTATCTCCCGGCATGTTGTTTGAGGAACTCGGATTTAGGTATTATGGCCCCATCAGCGGGCACGACATTTCACTTCTTATCCATACGTTAAAGAACATTTCTACGGATATAAAGGGTCCAGTGCTGCTTCACGTGTTGACCAAGAAAGGCAAGGGGTACAAATTTGCCGAGGAGCTACCTACAAAGTTTCACGGGATCCCTCCTTTCGAGATAGAGAGCGGCGAAAAACTTTCAAGTTCGGGAGAAACGAGTTTTACCGAAACATTCGGTAAGAAAATTGTAGAGCTGGCAGAACGAAATAAAAAAATAGTCGCCATTACGGCCGCGATGCCTGACGGCACCGGGTTGGTTGATTTTGCAAATAAATTTCCTGATAGGTTTTTTGATGTCGGAATAGCGGAACAGCATGCGGTCACATTCGGCGCCGCTATGGCAAGGGGCGGATTCAAGCCTATCGTCGCTATATACTCTACATTTTTGCAGCGCGCTTACGATCAGATTATCCACGATATATGTTTACAGGATCTTGGAGTCGTGCTTTGCCTGGATAGGGCAGGCGTGGTCGGAGAGGATGGTCCTACCCACCACGGCTTATTTGACATAGCATATCTAAGAAATATGCCAAGGATCGTTTTTATGGCGCCTCGGGACCAAGAAGAACTTGAGGCAATGCTTGAATTCTCGGTACAGCTGAACGGACCCGTTGCAATAAGATATCCCCGCGGAGGAGTTATAGGGAAGCACGACAAGTTATCGCCTGGTTCGATAAAATTGGGAAAAGCAGAAGTTTTGTCGGAAGGGAAAGATTTAGCCATATTCGCTATCGGCAGCAGCGTTTATCCGTCCCTTGAAGCGTCCAGGAGGCTTGCCGGCGAGGGTATAAAAGCGGGAGTGATCAACGCCAGGTTTATAAAACCGTTAGATGAAGAGCTTATTTTAAATGTGTTGAGGAATACCAAAAAAATAGTCACGGTTGAAGAAGGTATAGTCGAGGGCGGTTTCGGCAGTGCCATCTTAGAGCTGATGGAAAAAGAAAATATAAAGGGAGTAAAAGTGAAGAGGATAGGCTTCCCGTCGGAATTTATCGAACACGGCGGCCGTGTAGAACTTCTTAAAAAATATAATCTCACAAGCGAAGGCATTTATAATATAATAAAGGGAGAGATGTTGACGCTGTGAGAGTAGTTAGTAGCTAGTAGTTAGTAGTTAGGGGTTAGGGATGGGAAAGATAAAAATAAATAAAGAGAAATGCAAGGGCTGCGGGCTCTGCGTTATTTATTGCCCCAATAAACTTGTTCGCATCTCTGAAGAACTGAATAAAAAAGGTTTGTACACGGTGAAGTTTGAGGACAATGGCAAAAAATGCACCGGGTGCAGCATGTGTGCTCTTATGTGTCCGGATTTTGCTATAGAGGTATATAGATAGATGAGCAAAGTCGTTAAAAGAATACTTATAACAGGTAATGAAGCTTGCGCCGAAGGCGCGATTCGCGCGGGATGCAGGTTTTATGCGGGGTATCCTATAACCCCCCAGAATGAATTGATAGGATACATGTCGAAAAGAATGAGGGAAGCGGGCGGTACATTTATACAGGCCGAAAGCGAACTGGCGGCTATCAATATGGTTTTTGGGGCCGCTGCCGCAGGCGAGCGAGCCATGACATCTTCGTCAGGCCCGGGGATAAGCCTTAAGCAGGAAGGCATCTCTTATCTTTCCGGATGCGAGCTGCCGGCTGTTGTGGTAAATGTCATGAGGGGCGGGCCGGGACTTGGCAATATCGCGCCTTCCCAATCAGATTATTTCCAAGCGACGCGCGGCGGCGGGCACGGGGATTATAGAACGATAGTTCTTGCTCCGGCCTCGGTTGAAGAATTCGCGACATTTGCGTTCGACGCATTTGATTTGGCGGACAAATATAGAATTGTAACGCTTGTTCTTACTGATGGGGCCCTCGGTCAAATGATGGAGCCCGTACCAGGGTCACTTTTCAGCGATATGAAGCCGGCAAAAAGGCAAAGCAAGAAAGGCTGGATACTGGACGGATGCAGGGGGAGAAAGGCGCGGTCAATCAAATCCCTCTTCTTAAAAGACGGGGAATTAGAGGAGCTAAATAAAAAGCTTCAGCGAAAATATGAAGAGATAAGTAAAAAAGAGGTAAGATGCGAAGTTTTGTATGAAAAAGACAGCGAGATTTTTTTGATCGCATACGGGATCGTCGCAAGAATTGTTAAGTCATGCGTCGAGAAAATGAGAAAAAATGGGCTGAAGGTAGGGGTCATAAGGCCTATTACATTGTGGCCTTTTCCCAATGATATTATTTCAAAAGCGGTTTCAAAAGCAAAATCCATGTTGGTTGTGGAAATGAGCGAAGGGCAAATGGTTGAAGATGTTAGGCTCGCCGTCGGAGATAAGTGCAAGGTTCGATTTTACGGAAGAAGCGGCGGAAATATCCCGACAGAGGACGAGATCACTAAAATATTAATAGACAGCAGGCGGGGGAAATGAAAAAAGTATTTAGCCGTTCTAAATTATTAAAAGATGTTCCGACGCACTATTGCCCGGGTTGCGGTCATGGGATAGTTCACAGGCTGATCGCCGAGGTTATCGAAGAACTTGGTATTAGAGAAAAGACGATAGGCATAGCGCCGGTTGGCTGCGCCGTTATCGCGTATGATTATTGGGATTTTGATGTATGTGAGGCAGCCCACGGCAGGACTCCGGCGGTTGCCACAGGTATAAAAAGAGTTCTTCCGGACAGGATCGTGTTCACTTATCAGGGGGACGGCGACCTTGCGGCGATAGGCACATCTGAAATACTTCATACTGCCAATAGGGGCGAAAATATAAGTGTTGTATTTGTGAATAACGGCGTCTATGGAATGACAGGCGGACAGATGGCTCCTACGACGCTTATTAACCAACGGACAGCTACGACGTACTCAGGCAGAAATCCAAAGCTTGACGGTTATCCGCTTAATATCACCGATTTATTGAAATATTTAAACGGGGCTTACTATTTGGAAAGATGTTCCGTCCATTCACCTAAAGAAGTTTTGAAAACAAAGCAAGCCATAAAAAAGGTACTGCAAAATCAAATAGAGGGCAGAGGTTTTTCTTTAGTTGAGGTACTTTCAATGTGCCCCACATATTGGAATATGTCAACACAACAAGCGGTGGACTGGATAGGTGCTAATGTAGTAAAACAATATCCGTTGGGAATAATTAAAAATGGCGATCAAGCGTAAAAAGGCTATAGTTAAAGAGAAGACAGCGATTCACGAAAGTATTATCGCGGCCGGATTCGGCGGGCAGGGAATAATGCTTCTGGGTAAGCTTATCGGGCTTTCCGCGATGAATGAGGGGAAAGAGGTTACGTGGATATCTTCTTATGGCGCAGAAGTGAGAGGCGGGACAGCGCACTCTATGGTGATAATCAGCTCCCTCCCAATATCATCTCCCACAGTTAAAGAACCCGATACCTGTATAATTATGAATGTCCCTTCTTTTATAAAATTTGAGAAAAAAATAAAAAAGGGCGGCTTGATCGTCGTGAATAGCTCGATTGTAAAGGGAAACTCTAAGAGGAAAGATATCGAAATCTTAAAAGTCCCGGCCACTGATGTCGCGAAAAAGCTCGGGAATGTTAGGGTTGCAAATATGGTTATGCTGGGTGCATATTTAAAGAAAAGAGGGTTTATTTCTATCGAGACAGCGATCAGTTCTTTAAAAGAAATTTTCACATCAAAAGACGAGACAGTAATAGAATTAAATAAATTAGCGTTAAAAAAGGGATGGGAGGCGGCCGGTGGCAGAGGTTAGAGTCAGGTTCGCGCCCAGTCCGACTGGGTATCTTCATTTAGGAAGCGCAAGAACGGCCTTATTCAACTGGTTATACGCCAGGAATAGGGGCGGGGAATTTATATTAAGAATAGAAGATACCGACGCTGTCCGGTCTAAAAAAGAATATTTAGACGAGATCCTCGACAGTCTGCAATGGCTTGGCCTCAATTGGGACGGGGAAACGTACTTCCAGAGCAAAAGGTTTGACATTTACCGTAAGTACGCCGACAAGCTCTTGGAAGAGGGCAAGGCCTATAGGGACGGAAACGCGATAGCTTTTAAAATGCCCAAGGGCGAGTGTGTGTCTTTTTATGACATGGTACACGATAAAATAGAGATCAATACCGACGAGCTAAAGGACGAGGTGTTGATAAAATCGGACGGTACGCCGACATATAATTTTGCCTGTGTAATAGATGATGCAGACCTTAAGATTACGCACATCATAAGAGGCGACGACCATATACCGAATACGCCGAAACAATTCATGCTTTATAAAGCCTTAGGCCTCCAGCCGCCCAAATTCGCCCACATGCCTCTTATCCTAGGGCCTGATAAGGCGAAGTTATCAAAACGCCACGGCGCAACGGCCGTAGCGGAATATCGAAGAATGGGTTACCTGCCTGAAGCGCTCGTTAATTATATGGTGCTTTTAGGTTGGTCCCCGGGAAATAACAGAGAACTCATTTGCGGCGAAGAGCTTATAAAGAAGTTTTCCATTAAATCCGTCGGAAAAGTACAGTCTATTTTCAACATAGACAAACTTAACTGGCTCAACTCCCAATATATCCGCAATTATGATCCGAATAAACTTTGTGATATAATTATGCCCCGCCTCGTAGAGGCAGGGCTCGTAAAAGAAGATTTCGATAAAACGCGGTTTAAAAAAATAATAGAGCTTTTTAAGACGCGTTTCTCCAATGCAGAAGATTTTATACAGAAATCCGCATACCTTTTCAGAGAGGATGTTGCGTATGAAGAAGGAATGCGGGAGCAATTTCTTAATGACAAGAGGATACAAAAGATTTTAAAAGACCTCGCCGGAAGATTTGACGGTATCAAGGAAAAAGATTTTATTTCAAAGACCATAGAAGAGGCAACCCGTTCTTTTATAGCCGAGGTTGGCATTGAAGGAAAAGATCTGATCCATCCGCTTAGGGTGGCTGTTACGGGGCAGACGGTATCGCCCCCTGTTTTTGATGTTTTAGAAGTTATAGGAAAAGAGAAAGTCGTAAAACGCCTTAGCTCTTTATAGTTTTTACCATTTGCTATTTGCAATAAGCTATTTGCCATACTGCCCGGTAGTGTAACGGTAACACACGTGGCTCTGGACCACGGTTTCCAGGTTCGAATCCTGGCTGGGCAGCCAACCTTGACGCTCAGGCGAACTTCGAGCGTTCGATGCAGTAACAAGCGCCTTACAGGCTTCCCCTGTAGGGCGCTCTTGGTTTTTAGGGGTCTTTTGGGCCTCCGGGGCAGGCAGGCTGCATGAAAGGCTGTCTACCGTGGGCTGATCCATATGCATCTTGATTTCGATATAATCCTGGTAAACGATAATCTCTTTGATCAAAGCTTGTATAAGGCCTTTCTGGGCTTCCGGAGGGGCCTGTTCAATATACTGCATGGCAAACTTGAGGTTTGAGTGCAGAAATTCCCCGGAGTGCGCTGACATTTGAGCGATGTTCTTTTTGGCCTGCAGCTTCTCCAGCTCGTCTTCCAGTCCAATCATCTCCTCGTCCAATTCCGCCATTTTGTCCTTATAAGTTTTTCCTTGCGATACCACATTGTCCATAGCTAGCTCAAGGAGCCTATTCGCTTCCTGCTGGATTGCCACCAGTTTGTCCTGGATGGGCCTTATCATCTTTTCGAGGCCCTCGAGCTTTATCTGGGAGTCCAGAATTGCATCACCGATTGTCTTTATGATGATTTGCTGGTTATTGGATGCCCGTTTAAAATAATCGATAAGGGCTTCATCAAAACCCCTGGCAGACAGCCGGGAAGCATCGCAGCCTAATCTCTGCTTAGACCTGCCGCAGACATAGTAAAAGAATTTCTCGGTATGTCCGTTACCGCTTTCGCAGACATAATGGCTCCCGCATTTACCGCACTTAAGAATGCCTGATAAAAGGTAGATATATTCCTGCGGTCGTTTTACAAAACGATGCCCGGGCAGTTTTGAGCTTAAAATCTTATTTGCTTTTTCCCACAGCTCTTCGCTCACAATGGCGGGATGATTGCCTTTGTGGACCTCATCGCCGTATTTTATATAGCCCTTATGAAAAGGATTCTTTATAATCCAGGCTATACTTTGTTTGCGCCAGATTTTATTGGTCGGAGTTCTTATGCCTCTACGTATCAATTCCTGCGCGATATCATAAAGTGATTTGTTGTTAGCGGCCATCTCCCAGATAAAACGCAGCTTATTTCCCACTTGAGGATCAACGATGATTTTGTGCGGCTGCTTTCCGTTTGACAGAGGATCTCCGTCGGGTATTAATTTATAGCCAAATGGCACGTTGCCGCCCACCCACTTGCCGAGCCTTACCCTGGCTATGCAGGAAGCTTTCACACGCTCACCGGTCAGCTCCCGCTCAAAGGCTGACAAAATTCCGAGTATGCCAATTACCACCCTGCCTATGGCAGTTGAGCTGTCGAGGTTCTCGCGTACTGATACGAAATGAATCTCTTTGGCCTTGAATAAGTCAATAAGCCAGTAAAGGTCCCGGGTATTGCGGGTTAAGCGGTCGAGGCGGAAGAAAATTATTCCGTCGAACGACCGCTTTTTGTTTATCTGGGAGAGAATTGATTGAATGCCGGGACGGTGGAGGTCTTTTCCGGAGTATCCGTCGTCTGTTACGACGCCTTTCTTTCCGATGTCAGCAAGTTCATGTCCGAAGGCATCCAGCATGTTCTTGCAATGATAGGCCTGGGCGTCCAGGGTAGTGAAGTCGCCCTGAGCCTGATCATCAGTAGAACAGCGGGTATAAATAACATATTTCTTTTTGTCTTGTTTCTTGTTGGGTGTTATCACGGCCACTCCTTTTTGCACAACAACCCCTATAACAAAATGGCGCACAAGTCAAGCGATATCAATAGTTTTTGAGACTTCCGGGGGATAATGTAATCCATGGGCACCTATGCATATATATTGGATTTTTTTGCTTTTTGTCGCGGGCAATCGCGACATTTTAAGGAAAAACCCAATATATATGCGGTAAAGGTGAAAATATGGGACAGCGGATAAGGAATAATTTTAATAAACGATTCGGAGGCCGGATCCGTGTCGTTTATGCGCAAAAACTTTCCGTTGAAGAAAAACAACTCCTGAATGAAAAACTCTGCAAGGCGATGATAGAAGTGCTGTCCGGCATTTTGGGAAGAGAGCCGACGCAAAGAGAGATATTGGGATTGGATGACATTTCACAATGTAAATTAAAAAAGAATCAATAATTATTCTCTCTTTAGCCCTCCACAAGGTCAGCCCATACACCTCGAAGAGAAGCCGGATAGGTTTCGGCTTGGAAATATATAGGAGGTGTTTTGAACTACGGAGGGTTATTTGAGAGCTGGGAACTTGCTGTCGCAAAGAAGGTAATCGGTGATTACAGGAAAAAGTATAAATGCCTGGAGCGCGAAGGATTTGATGACCTATTGCAGGAATGCCTTATTCATTGGTTGGATGTCCGCGACCGCTATGATCCAGGCCGAGGCGCTTCAAAAAAGACTTATATGGCAGGAGTTGTTGGGAATGTACTCGGCCAGATTGCAATAAAGGCGAAAACAGATAAGCGCAAGACCATTTATGAAAGCGTATCATTGGATGAACCGCTTAGTGATGAAGCGGATGCGCCTACCTTAAAAGATAAAATCCCCCAAAGTAATGACGCCCTTCCGCAGATCAATTCAGAACTCAAGATAGAACTTTCCAAGGCATACCAGAAGCTCACGCCGCAGCAGCAGGAATTGTGCAAGCTTTTAGGCGAAGAAGGAATGAGCATAAACGAAGCTTGTAAACATTTCGGCAAACATAGAAGCAACATCTATAGAGATGTGCTTCGAATCAGAAAACTTTTTGAGGAGGAAGGGCTAAAGGACTATCTGAAATAATTTTTAAAAAGGACGCGACATTTTGAAGAAAAACCCAATATACACACAGTGGAGGCAAAAATGACTGACGTATGCAAATTCAAATTTCATGAAAAGGTCGGCAAGAAGGTTATTGAAAAACAGTTAGCCCGTGCCATTGAAACTGCCGAATACGCCTTTGGCCAGGCCAAGGTAAGGCTTCATGCCGGGTATCTGGCCGCAGACGATAAGGTGGTTATCGATGCTTCAAGCGAAGTCGGCGAATATATCGCCCAAATATTTATCGGGTTGATGACCCGCAAACTCGGTGAGGATAAGTTTACCGTGGAAAGGATAAGGAGGGGGGAAGAGCCATGAAAGTTACTAAAGGTTTAAAGAAGGTCTACAAAGGGCTTAGCTGGTATAACCGGCAGAAGCTGATTGAAGCGAACCGGCCTTGCGGGAAGAAGAAGCCGAAGAAAAAATAGCCAAGAGGAGAGCTTATGAAAGTACGTTTACGCCGGAGGAATGTAGAACTGTTTCTGGCCAAGATAAACAGATCTCAGAACTGGTTATCGTTCAGGCTTGAGATCTCAAGCGGTCACCTTTCGCAATTTATGACCGGCAAGCGCAATCCCTCGCCAATGATGCGCCGGAGAATCATGCGGGTATTAAAAGGGTGCAGCTGGGATTACCTTTTTAAGATGATTGAATAAATGCTTTGGCTAAAGAAGGTTTTTCATGGGAAGCGAAAAGATAGATATCAGGGATTTGCGCGACGGCAAATTCCTTTGGATAGATAAGGCAGCATTACGGCTTATTAGCGAGAGCGCAGGGACAATGGGGGTAGCTGTTTACTCATGGCTTTGTTATTACGCTAATTTTAAGGCGCAGGATTGTTTTCCGTCTATTACTACATTGGCATATCACTACGGAGTATCGCGGCGCACAATAATGCGGGCAATAAAACAATTGGAG
>Ga0066637_10001557_pt1 | contig 14925 bp, 13 predicted proteins | sample CryGeyCG2014_020_FD_62737 | JGI IMG/M metagenome (GOLD analysis project Ga0066637, IMG submission 62737) | Groundwater microbial communities from aquifer - Crystal Geyser CG08_land_8/20/14_0.20 | ecosystem: Environmental > Aquatic > Deep subsurface > Groundwater | place: USA: Utah: Grand County...
GTAAATTACTATAATACTGTGAAAACACATAAAGGAATTGATAATCTGACACCCATAGAAAAACTGATTGAATATTTTTATCCTACAGAATTGTAAACAACGCTCTAATTTCTAACAAATAAAGCAATTAAGTTTTGGCAGATTAAATTCACTCAAAAAAAATTATGCCTCAAAATATCCAAAAAATTCGCTGCCACAATTTATTAAGCAACCAGTCTATTTATTATTTTTTCATTATTCTACCTTTCTTTAAAACTTCTCGCAAAAATTTTCCTGTCCAGCTTTCTTTGTGATATTTTGCCACTTCTTCCGGCGTTCCCGCAACAACCAATTTCCCTCCCTTATCTCCTCCTTCCGGACCCAAGTCAATAATCCAATCCGCCGACTTTATCACATCCAAATTATGTTCAATAACCACCACCGAATTGCCCGCATTGACTAACCTATCCAGCACTCCCAAAAGTTTTTTAATATCGTCAAAATGAAGTCCTGTGGTCGGCTCGTCCAAAACATAAAGGGTGTTGCCTGTGGCACGACGAGAGAGTTCCGTTGCCAATTTTATCCTTTGCGCTTCTCCTCCGGAAAATGTTGTCGCGGATTGACCTAAATGGATATATTCCAAACCAACCTCTTCTAAAACAGCTAATTTGTCGTGAATTTGAGGAAAATTTTGAAAAAATAAACGCGCTTCGCTAACAGTCATATTTAAAACATCCGCAATATTTTTTCCTTTATATTTCACTTTAAGCGTTTCGCTGTTATATCTTTTTCCTTTGCAAACTTCGCATTCCAAAAAAACATCTGGCATAAATTGCATTTCAATTTTTAGTTGTCCGTCCCCCTGACAATTGTCGCACCTTCCACCTTTGACATTAAAAGAAAATCTCCCCGGACCGTAACCTTTAATTTTAGCGTCGCGAGTTTGAGAAAAAAGATTTCTAATTTCGGTAAAAAGTCCAGTATAAGTGGCCGGATTGGAACGAGGCGTTCTGCCAATTGGAGATTGATCAATAGAAATAATCTTGTCCACAAATTGAACGCCCATAATTTCATTGTGCCGACCGGGACGATCCAGCGAACGCATTATTTTCCCAGCCAAAGATTTATACAAAATTTCTTTTACTAAAGTGGATTTCCCCGAACCGGAAACTCCAGTAACACAAACAAAAGATTTCAAGGGAAAGTTTACATCTATATTTTTCAAATTATTTTCCCGCGCTCCGCGAACTGTCAACCATTTTTTGTTTTTCATTGAACGACGAAAAGAAGGAATATCAATTTTAAGCTCTCCTCTGAGATATTTGGCAGTCAAAGAGGTTTCACTTTTTAAAACTTCTTCAGGTTTTCCCGACGCTACTATTTCCCCGCCTAAATTACCGGCTCGGGGACCGATGTCCACCAAAAAATCCGCCGTTAACATTGTTTCCTCATCATGCTCCACAACAATCAAAGTATTGCCAAGATCACGAAGTTCCAAAAGAGTTTCCAAAAGTTTCAGATTATCTCTGGCATGAAGTCCAATAGAAGGTTCGTCCAAGATATAAAGCACTCCCACTAACTGAGAACCAATTTGCGAAGCCAAACGAATTCTTTGAGTTTCCCCTCCCGCCAAAGTATTGGCGCTTCTTTCCAAAGAAAGATATCCCAAACCGACATTTTCCAAAAAACCCAAACGACTGATTATTTCTTTTAAAATTATTTCCGCAATGTTTTTTTCCTTTTGAGATAATTTCAAATTTTGAAAAAAATTCAAAGTTTCAGAAATACTTTTTTGAGAGAGCGTGAAAATATTTTCTTCACCAATCGTAACCGCCAATGTTTCTTTGCGATAGCGAGAACCATTACAAAGAGAACAAGGATTTTGAGACATATATTTTTCAATATCTTCTCTTACGCTATTTGAATCGGTTTTCTTGTAACGATCTTCCAAATATCCAACCACTCCGCGCCAAGATAAATTATATTTCCAAGAAGCTCCGGTTTTAGATCTCAATGTTACCGGAATTATTTCTGCTTCTTCCAAAGAAATCATATCTTGAGAATTGGGATTTCCCAAAAAAAGCAAACTATATTGCTTTTCACTGAGATCTCTCAACCGAACATTGTCGGGGATATGAAAATGATTGGTTACCGCGCGCAAAATAGTTCCTTGCCAATTATTTTTTTTGTAGCTCCAAGGCAAAATTCCTCCTTCAGAAATCGTTTTATTTTTGTCCGGCGACACTAAATCAAAATCAATTTCTTTTTTTATCCCCAAGCCTTCGCATCGCGGACAAGCACCATAAGGACTATTGAAAGAAAAAAAACGCGGTTCCATTTCTGGAAATTCCACATTATGGACCGGACAAGCGTTTTTTTGATTAAAAATAAACTCCTCCTCTTTTTGGGTCTCTTTTTTTTGTTTGATATTTCTCAACATTTTTATCTTGACCAAGCCTTCCGTCATTCGCAAAGCTTTTTCCACTCCTTCAAAAATTCGGGACCGGTTTTCTTCCAAAATTTCTGTTTTATCCACTAAAATATCAATACTATGTTTTTTGTAACGATCCAATTTTAAAAGGTTTTTTGTTTTTAACCCGAGTTCATATTTTTTTCCATCAATAAAAGCGATGGAAAAACCTCGCCGAAACATTTCTTCCAAAAATTTTATATATTCTCCTTTTCGTGCTCGCGCCATTGGAGCCAAAATTTCCATTTCCAATTTTTTGAAAGAATTTTTTTTTTCGTTTTGCGAATTAAATTTCAAAATTTTATCCACTATTTCATCCGAAGAAATTTTTTTAATCTCCCTTCCGCACTGCGGACAATGAGGCAAACCAATTTTGGAAAAAAACAATCTCAAATAATCATGAATTTCTGTTATTGTCCCAACGGTAGAACGCGGATTGTGAGAAGACGCTTTTTGATCAATGGAAATGGCCGGACTCAATCCTTCTATATAATCCACTTGCGGTTTTTTCATTGTTGCCAAAAATTGGCGTGCGTAAGAGGACAAACTTTCCAAATATCTTCTTTGACCCTCAGCAAAAATAGTGTCAAACGCTAAAGTGGACTTCCCAGAACCGGAAATTCCCGTAAAAACAATGAACTTGTTTCTCGGCAAGTTCAAACTCACATTTTTCAAATTATGCTCGCGTGCTCCGCGAATGACTATTTCATTTTTCATTTTTTCACAAACTTACATATTTTACCGGCAAAACTTTTTGAAAAGTTCCAGCGATTAAAATAGAATCTGAATTATGGATAAAAATAGGCTGGTGGATATTATTGGTGGATTTGGGAAAAAGTCCAATAATCTCGTCGCTAACTTTTTTGTATATTTTTATAGTCGCCATTCCATTTATCACCGCCACCACAATTTTTCCTTCCAAATCATGACCATCTTGTCCTTCATATTTTTTGAAAATAACATAATCGCCGTCATTAATTTTTTCCTTGTTCATAGAATCTCCTAAAGCCTTTACCGCAAAAAGTTGCGCTGAATCAGTTTCGCGAAAAAGAGCTTTGGAAATTTGCAAAAATCCGTCCACATTGTCTTCTGCATAAGCCAACGCTTCTCCGCAAGAAGCCAACCCGTAAACCGGAATGGAAAAAATGTTTCCTAAATCGGCAAAATTATCATTTTCAATTAGATAAATTTTTTTTTCGTCTCTTTTGATAAAATCTTTTTTTTCTAATGCTTCAATTACCTGCATTATTGATTTCAAACTGTCTTTCCAACCGAGCGATTGTAAATATTTATGCAAACCATAACCGGTCGGATTTTCATTTTGGCAATCAATAAAATTTCTGATTGCTCCCAACAAATTTTTTTGTTTAAGCGTGATTTTTTCCATTTTTTTGTTTTTAAAAATTAATCATAAAAAATTACACTAAAAATTTACCGCGTATCAAATTACAAAAAATTTTATCCTAAATAAATTAGACTTTTTTCAAACTTATAACAGTTTTAAATTGATTAAGTTACTGAAAAATTTTATTTGAGATTTTTCCTATTTGAACGCTCCGCCAATATCCAAAAATTTGATTTACTCTCCGTTAATCGGAAAGGAAAGTTTTTCTTAGCATATTTGCGTGCCGGCAAGTCATAAACCAAAAAACATTTTTAGCGGTTTCATTAGTATAGTGTTATCTTAACACTATATTTTTATAATTGCAAGTTTTTAATTTTGAAAAGGCTATTTAAGAGTTTTATTTTTATCCATTTTCATAAAAAAGATTTAATTTAAAGTCTTTTAAAATTTATCCATCTTTAAAAATCAAAAAACCAGGGATCAGCCCAGTTGATTGATTTTTTGTTAGAATTTTATTTTTTGCCAACAAGTTTATTTCCCAAAAATTTTCTATCTTTCAAATTTCCTAAACATGTCGCAATATTTTTTAATTTCCGCAATTGGCATCATTAGAATTAGCAACCGTTCCTTCTCCAAAACCGGGAGACGGACTTTCCGCAGAAAGTTCTGTCTGACATTCCGCCGGAGAATTGTTGAAAGCCGAACAAATGGTTTTGAGAAGCGACATAGCGTCTCTGCCGGAACTAATCACAGTCTCGTTTATCACCAATGTTGGAGATCCTTGCACTTTATATTTTTCATTATCCGCTTTTTCAACATCAAACGGAGGAAAATTTCCGCCTTTCCAAGCGCTTTTATCCTTATAATTTTCAGTTACTTTGAATTCCTTATCAGTTTCATTTACACAATTGGAAATTTTTTCTTTTTCAACTTTCGCTTGAACCATGCATGCCTCTTCCGTTCCTTGCCCTTTTTTCAAAAAACATTCCAAATAAGCCATCAGTTTTTCCGGTTGATTTTTTTGTAAACAATATTGAAACAAATTTTCATCCAATTCTTTTTTGTCATGCATAGCATAATCCACAAATTTCAGTTGAAAATCAATTTTGTTTCCTAAAGTTTTCACCACCGGCAAGATTCCCCTTTCAATTTGAGTACCATAGGGGCAATAACTCATAACAAATAACTCTACAACAGGTTTGTCAGATTTAGGCGCTTCCGTTATTTCGACAGGAGCACTTTCGTTATCACTCGCAGTTTTCAATTCCTTGCTCATATCCATAGCACTGACGAAAAATTTTTCGCCATCCTTCGTCATATACGAAACCACCTCTTGATCAGAAATATTCAATTCTAATTTATAAATTCCATTTTCTTCCGAAATATTTTTCATCTCCACTTTCGTTCCTTCTTTAACCAAATTTTTAACTATATAATCCACCACTTTATTTTTGGCTTCTTCTGGATTTAAAATAGTTTCTCCCTTGACGCTTTTTGAAAGAGAAGACAAGGAAAAATTAGGCAAATTGATTTGGGAATTATTTTTCAAACCCAAATATCCCAAAATTCCTAAAATAGCAACCGCTAAAACAATTGTTTTCTTGTTCATTGATTTTTTATTATTTTTTTAAAAAAAACATCACTCGCCTATTCTAAACTAATAATCTTTTTTTGGCAAATGAAAGAGGAGATTAACTAAGATTCTAGTTATCTCCTCAAAAAATTCTTGGCGTTTTTCTCCTCCTTCTCCGCTATTGCTTCACGCAAAGGCGAGTCTTTCGGAGAAAACTCCGAAAACGCAAGGTTCGCGATATCTACAATCAGTGCGATCGCAGAAACCGCAAGCCTTACCAAAACAGTCCGGATTGCCTTCTTGGCGTTGTCTCCGACGGTAAATCGGAGTCATTGCCTTTTTCATACAACCAGGACAAAGGGTGTGGGAAAATTCTTCCTCACCCCCAAATTTTTGAGAAAAGCTGGGGTTTTCACCCCATACCTTTCTACATCCAAAACATTGGGTTCTCATGATTAATTACCTCCTTTTTTTGATGATCAACGAGCTACCTGTTTTAGAAAAATTATTTTTTTTAATCTTTCTAAGACAGATAGCTTGATATCCTGAAAAAATTTTTTAAAGAACTATTTATTTAAAATTTTGCCATATTCTTTTTTTGAAAAAATTACATTTGTTTCAAAAGACAAAAAAACACTCCCAAAAGTGTTTGTCATCTAAAAGCTATTCAATTTTTTTTCTAAATAGCGTTTCATATTCGGAAAAAACAATAAAAAAATTTATAATTGCATTTCCTCTTAAATGTTTTTTGTTTTTGTGAAAATATCCCCCTGAATCTTTTTTGTATTCTATAACTTTTTTAAATTTACGCAAGAAAAAGTTATCCACAGAAGGTCTAATTTAACATTATTGCCAAAATACCTGAAAATAACGCGAAAAAAATGAAAAATTGAATTTTTTATTATTAGTTTGGGATAAATATAAAAAAATAAAAAAAGACATCGCTTTATTTTTTTAGCAAGATGCAATATGTATGTGAACTTATGCGCTCATACATAAAGCGCGCTATATTTGTGAATTCATACAACAAAATATATGTAGAAGCTTGCCAAGCGGGTCAAAAAGAGTTATATTAGCTTAAGCAAAAAAGCAATAAATGAATGGATTTCTCCTCGCGTTTTTTGATTTTTTAATTTTTGAAAAAAATTAATTATTGATTCTATTAATATCCGCCTTGCAGTAATCAAAAAAACAACCCACCTTTTAAGTTATTTGCAAATTGAAAGTTTATAGTTTTAAAAAATATTATGCGCCGGTAGCTCAGTGGATAGAGCAGTAGCCTTCTAAGCTATTGGTCGCAGGTTCAATTCCTGCCCGGCGCACCAAAAGTCTTCGTCGGGGCGGCTATCGTCCAATGGTAGGACACGAGTTTGTGGCACTCGGTATTTGGGTCCGATTCCCAATAGTCGCCCCTACGCAGATTTTTCCGTCCTTGTGGTGAAATTGGATATCACGCTTGGCTTCGGACCAAGAATTTCAGGTTCAAGTCCTGACAAGGGCACAAAAAAACCATTCCTATTATATAAATGGTTTTTATTTTTTAACAGAAGATATTAAAAAAACATTTCACCCAATTTTTTATCGCATTATTTGTTAAGAAAAAAATATCTGAAATCAATAACGCCAAAAATTATTTTAATTTGAATATGTCATTTATCCCATCAATATTTTTTTCTCGTGCCGATTTTCTTTTTTCAAATTCTAAAATTATTTCTTTAAATTTATTTTTGTCAAAAATTTCTCCCTTCTCTTTTTCTTGGATATAGCTTTCTTTGCGCGAATTGTCCCAATCAGGTTTATACACATACCGATACCAAATAAACAAACAATATCCGCTGGTCGCAAAAATAATCATAAAAACTAAAAAAACTCTTTTTTTCAAAATAAAACAACCTGTTTTGGAAAGAAATTTTTTCCAAAAATAAATCATCTTATCCTTGTTTTTATCAAGTTTTTTGTTCATTTTATTTTCTTTTATAAACAATCGCTTCAATAGAACTGTTTAAAAATTCCTTCTTTTCTGGAACTATTTCTATTTTTTCACTAATCGCCTGAACACTATTTTTATCTTCGCTAATCGGAAAATCAAGAAAAGGATTTTCTCTCAAAACACCGGCTTCCGCTCCACTTTGTGAATTTATTTCCGTTCCATTTGCTAAATTTAGCTCTTCTTTCTGAATTTTTTGGATATTAACAGAAAAAATATTCACATAAAATTGATCATTCTCAAAAATATGAATAAAATTAACTAAATTTTCATAACTACCCGTTAAATTTATTTTAATTAAAAAATAACTATCATAATTTATTTTCTCCAATATCCCCTCTTCTCCTTCTTTCTTTTTTTTGCGCGTTTCTTTGGCTATGTCTTTGGAATTAAACATATCATTGATTTCCAATTTAATTTCATTTCCAGTTTCTTGGGCGATTATTTCCAACCGTTCTATAAAATTCACTTCATTCCCATGCAAAACAACATTTAAAACTTCTTTTTGAGAATCAATTTCTTTTTTATCTTCTTCTATTTGAGGAATTTTTTCCGTTCTTTTTTTAACGATTTCAAGATCAAGCAAATTTTCTTGAAAATAATCCGCTTGAGCAACTACTTTTTTAATCAACGGAATTCCAATATAGTTAATAATCAAAAAAATAAAAATCGTAAAGAAAAAACAAACTGTTAATATTCTATGTTTTAGATAAAAATTTTTCATTGTTTTAAACACTCATTCTTAACTAAAAAATCTATTTGAAAATCAATTTTTTCTTTGTTTGCCAAATCGGAAAGAGGCAATTTGACATCTTCAAAACAATCTTCTTTTTCCAAATTCTCTTTAAATAAAATCAAATTATCCCGATTTTGAGAAATTCCACGGATAGTCACTTTATAATTTTCGTTGGTTAAAGAATTCAAAACAACTTCTGGTGGAACTTTATCGCTAAATTTTAAGAAAAAATTGGACCAATACAGCTGATCTTTCGCCAAAAGTTTTATCTCATTGATATTCTTATTAGTTTCCAAAAATTCTTTGTCATATTTTTCTATTAAAGAATCTTCCCCGTTTCGTTTTTCGTTTTTTTGATAGCTTGCATCACCAATTTTTATTATATATAAAAAACAAAAAAGCATTGCAAAAAAACCAACTAAAACAAAGGACAAGGAAAACAAAATTCCCATTACCGCCTTAAAACGCGATCTTTCAATTATCTCAGTTCTCCTGTGAGGAGGGATTAAGTTAACAGTTATCTCCATATTTATTTTTTCTCATCGCCAAACCGATTGCTGTCGCAAAGGAGGCTGATTTTTCCTTAGTTATTATAGGTAGCGTTTTTCCAAAATTTAAATTTATCCAAGAATCGCCTAAAAAAACTTCTTTGGAAAGACTTGTAGTCAAATAAGAATTCAATCCTCGCAAGTTGGATCCGCCTCCAGTAATAATTATTTTTTCAATTTTTCCAGAATTTTTTACCATATCTTGATAAAAATCCACTGTCTTCCCTATTTCCACTGACAAATTTTCCAAAAAAGGCTTCACTGAAATGAAAACTGAATTTTTTTCAAAAGAATGTTCTATCCCCTGATTTATTTTTATTTTTTCCGCTTCTTCATCACCAATATTAAAAGCTTTGGCTATCGCTTCTGTAATTCCAAAAGAAGAAAAAGGAATACTGGAAGTAAAAACAGGAATATTTCCTTCAGTAATCACAAAACTAGTTTTGTCTTCTCCGATATCCACCACAAAAAATGTTGATTGCGATTCTACTTTTTCCGGCACCATACTTCTTGCAACAGCTACCGATTCCATTTCCAATCCAAAAACAGAAAGTCCCGACATTTCCAAAACTTCCATCATCTCATCCACAATTTCTTTAGAAACGGCAACAGTCAAAATTTGCTGTTTATTTTCCTTCGCCCCAAGCAACTGATAATCATAATAAACTTTTTCTATTGGAAGAGGAATGTTGGCTTCAAGTTCCCATTTGATAGCTTCCGCAATATTTTCTTTTCCCATAATGGGAATATCTATCAAACGCAAAAAAACCTTTGACTCCGGCAGAGAACAAATCACTTTTCTAGTGTTTATTTTTTTTGGTTCCGATTTTATAATAACTTCTTTTATAACTTGAACCAGTTTTTCTTTATTTACTATCTGATCTTCCTTGATATAATTTGCATTTATTCTGAGAGAGTTGAAACTGCGAATCGCGTCAAATTTTCCTTTTTTTTCCAGTTGAACAACTTTCAAGGAATTATCCCCCATATCCAAACCAAAAAAAACTTCTTCCGATTTTATGATTTCTTTATTCCAAAAAGACATTTTTTGTTTTTGAAAAAATTATCGCTCTTTTTTATTTTAACATAATTTTTGAAATTCTCCCATTTATTTTACAACTCCTCCCACAGATCAATCGCATACTCTGTGCCAGTCGGAAAATAGGGTGGCGGATAATAAAGAAGATTGTTGTCAAAATTTAGATTGCGAGTATCGTAGCCAGTTCCATCAGTGTAAGCAAATCCATAACGCATTTTTGTCGCAATAGATCCATTAACGGTTATTGAGTTTTTGTGATCGCCGTAATGATGAATTCTTCCCACTCTTCCATTTTGCGCCAAAAGCGCTCCGGTAATGGTTAAATTGTCCAAACTATTTTTAATCACTTCTACATCTTTTTGACCGACAACCCCTAAAATATTGCTTCCGTCAGAACGAGCATATTCCAAATTGCTTCCTCCGACAAAAACTTTTGAATCCGTTCCTCCGGCAACAACTGTCACTTTGGCTTCACTGTCTATGAGAGTGCCATCTTGATAACTTTCGTCAAATTTTTCATACCCGCCTCCGCTTGGATTAGCATCCAACCAAACATTATTTTCCACAAAAATGACTCCCCCGTTAATAATATTATATGTCGCGCGATTGCAAAAACAATTTGCCGTATCAAAACATTTATTCGGCATTCCAGCAATTACCGAAGGAATACAAGGGTTTCCATTGGCTCTTTTTCCAAAATAACTCGTGATAGCACTATAAGAATTAAAACTACGTACATCATAAATATCGTATGTTCCATTTGCTTTTAATATAATCTGTCGCCCAACTCCGCTATTATCAAAATAACAACCGGTAGCGGAACAATTATTTATTACCGTGCAATTAGGTGGCATATTGTTATCATAAATACAAGCGGCATTTCTCATCACATTCAAATCAGAAAGCACTCCGGCAAAACTAACATCCGCTATAGGAAATTGACGACCCGCTTCAAAAATATCCGGTCTTAGTGTAACGGGAGAAACTGTCGCTTGCTCCGTGGCAAGAATCGTGCTACTTACTCCCGTTAGTGGCGGAACTCGCACATGAGTATGCACACCAAACTCATCCACTCCGCTGTGATCGGGGTCATTTACATTCGGCAATAAGCTGGAAACAACATTATGCGCCAATCCGTCAAACCGAATCCCGCCATTGGAATGAATTTTCCCATAAACTTCCGTCCCTTCGCCAAAACGCATAAATTCATCTGCTAAAACGGCATACTCGCTCCATGACGGACGACGAAAACGAGCTTTTACTGTTCGCTTCATATCTGGAACTTTATTTGACCAACCCGTTGACTCAACATTGATAATAGTTGAACCGGCTGTTGGCGGAGTGATAACCAACTGATATTTTCCAATGTCTTCATACGTCACTTCTGCAGGATTAAATCCCATCGGTCCGCCAGTTTGCAAAAAAGCGTTAATTACCGCCGGAAGTTGTCCAGATGTTTCATGCGCTAAATACCACCGGTAATAATATATTCCCGCTTCGGCGGATTGAAAGGCTTTTTCTTTTTCCACCCGATTAAAACTAAATTTCAATTGAGAAGAAATATAACCTAAAATGGAAACTAAAATAATCATCACCACTGACATAATTACCAGAGCATACGCCAAAACAGAGCCACTTTGTTTTTCCCCCATTATTTTATTTTTATCTTCTTCTCTTTGCATATTTTATATTTTATATCACCGACTAAACTATTTTTGTTTCGTGTTTCATGTTTTAATGAATCCGGTCATAGTCGTTTAGATTGCGCATTTCCACAAATGTCTGCAATTCAATATTATCGGGAGCGTTGTTGGGATCAATATTTATTTTCAGATGAATTTTTAAAAGTCGAATATCCGCCACATTAGCCGGCGTTGTTATGGGTAATTGATCATCTCCCCCAGCATAATTTTTATCATAATAATAAAAAATCGGTTCCGTGTCAGTATTCACAATTTTTGTGGCGAGAGTAAAAGTTTCTTCGTCTTCACTAGGATAAGTTTTCGGTATCGTAACGGTTGGATCGGTTACTCCCATTAAAATATCTTGATCGTTTTTATAAATATGCAACCGTTCCGTTATGCCATCGCGATCATAGTCTGAATAAACCACCACATCATTATCATCCGCCGATTTGATTGGATAAGCACCGTTGTCGGATTGCCTGACGCTTCGTAAATAATTAACAATCGTATTTATGCCTTGAGAAACTGTCATAGAAGATTGACCCATTTCTAAGGTGTATTTATTATTTTTCCAAGTATTCAGAAAAAGCAAAGTAAATCCTTCTATTCCAATAGAAAAAATAGCGATTGCCACCAACGTTTCAATCAGAGTTAAACCTTTTTTGTTTTTTAAAATTTTCATTTTTTTCAAAATCTTGGAATAATTACAATTCTTTAGCGATTTCATAATCTTACTTCTTCTTTTTTAACGCTGTTCGCCGTTACAGTAACATTCAGTTCTTTATCAGAAAATCCATCAGCCGTAACTTTCAAATGATAAATTTCCGGCAAAAGAGGATCAGAAGAATCAGGAAAGAAAACTTTTCCATCACTGGAAGCAATAAATTCCTTATCATAACCCAAAACGGCATTGGTTAATTTCACCGTTGCTCCCGCAATAGGCAAACTTCCGGCATCATCCAACACAGTAACCAAAAGCGCGGTCATAGTTTTACTCGCCAACTTCGCCTCAATGTTTAATGTTCCATCTTCCGACAATAAAGAAAAATTTGTCGCCGGATTGATACTAATCATTTCATAATCCGCCAAAGTTGAACCAATCAGAGAAAAAGTGTAATTTCCGGGACTGAGAGAGCTGAATATTTTTTCTCCCGAAGAATCAGTTGCGTCATCTTCATCAAAATTATAGATTGAGATAAGCGGATCTGTTGCATCCGTGCCCAATTTTCTCCCGCCCGTTAAATTAAAATTGGCATTCTCTATCGGCTGATTAAGATAATCTAAAATGGTAATTTTGATATTGGCTAATTTATTTTGCACGATATTTTTTACATTCATTGCTCCGGTTACTACTGAAGCATGCACATCCACCGGATTATAGACGCTGTCGGGATAAGGTGGCATTGTGGTAACTGTTTCGTAACCATCTTTTGTTACCGTCAACTGATATTTTTGGATTGAATCAGTGATTGTATTTCCCATAAAAGTTATATTTCCAGATGCATCCGTTGTGCCAAAAGTGTCTATTCCCGTATCTGGATTATAGATCGCCACTTTGGCGTCGGAAACAATCCCGCCCCCCAGTTGATCGCTAAAAATATTCACGGAAAGAATTCCGTCTCCAATATGAGGCACCTCTTTACCGGGAGGAACAAAACGAGAAACCAATTCAACTTTCTCCGAGTTTCCACCATTATTCCACGAAACAGTAACGATTACTTTTTTATAATCTTCAAACCAAACCGTATCGCTAAATCCAATTCCATCAAAAGCATCATCCACATAAACAATGTCCGTATGCACCGTGAACTGATGCCCGTTTTCTGAAACGACTTGATCCTGTGGAATATTGCCACTGATTGTTCCGCCTACCGTGCCGATATTGTCATAAGAAAGATTGCGAATAATTTCAATTTTTTCATTCCCAACCGCCAAAGCGCCCAAACGATTTTTCGCGTCTTGAATATAACGCAAACCCACCGTAAAAACAGAATAAAAAGTTACCATAATCAAAGAAAAAATAAAAAGCACTGTCAAAGCCTCAATGAGCAAAAAAGCCTTTTGCATCTCTTTTTTCTTCGGATAAACTGTTTTATTTTTAAATTCTTTTCTATGGATAGAGCTCATCTTACATTTAATTTCTAATTTTTAAACAATTTCTAACAACTTAATTTTGAAATTTAATCATTGAAAATTGATTGAAAGTTGAAAATTATTATTTGATATTATCCATCAAACTATACATCGGTTGCAACATAGAAACGGCAAAAAATCCCACCGCTGAACCAATGACGATCATTAAAACCGGCTCAACGATAGAAGATATATTTTTGGAAATTTGGCTGATTTCCGCTTCATAAAATTGAGCTAATTTTAAAAGCACTGAATCAGTTTTCCCGGTTTCTTCTCCCAACTGAATCATTTGAGTAAACAATATTGGAAATATTTTTGGTTTTTTTTGCGTAACTTTACTTAAATTTATTCCTTTTTTTATATTGGTAATCGCATCTAAAAAAGCATCTTGATAATAATAATTGGTAATAGTGTTGGAAAGTATTTTTAAAGATTCAACCACCGGCACTCCCGATTTAAGAAGAGAGCTGTAAATTCTAGCAAAACGAGCACAATTTATTTTTATAACCATATTCTTTATTACCGGAATGTTTATTAAAAAAAAGGCCAATGTTTTTTTTCCGGAAGACGTTGTCAAAAACACCTTCAAAAAAATCCCCAGAAAAACCGTTCCGACAATAATTGAAATACTGTGATTGGTCAACACTTTAGACAAGCCGATAACAAATTTGGTAGAAGCCGGAAGTTCCACGCTCATATCGGAAAAAACTCCCATCAATTTAGGCAAGATAAAAGTAAGCATCACAATTCCAATGCCTATCATCGCTACAATTATAACCGCCGGATAAACCAGTGCCCCTTTCACTTTACTGGTTAATTCGTGTTCTTTTTCCAACTGGAGAGAAAGGATTTCCAATATCTCTTCCAAATTTCCGCTAGTCTCTCCCACTCTGATCATATTGACAAAAAGTTCATCAAAAACCGCTGGATATTTTGACAAACTATCGGCAAAAGTTTTCCCCGCTTGAATCTCATTAAAAATATTATTTAACGTTTGAGAAAATCTTTTCTTGTCTGTTTGCAAAGATAAATTTTTCAAAGACTGCGATAATGGCAACCCGGAAGAAATCATTACACTTAAATTACGAGTGAACATCAACTTATCAGTCAAAGAAATGCCGAAAAATCTGTCTGAAAAGTTTATTTTTACTTTCTTTTTTTCAGAAGAATTAAATTCTTTGAAAGAAGTCAAAATAAAACCTTGTAACCTTAAACCGGAAGCTAATTCTCTCTCATTTTTGACTTCCACTTCTCCGCTTTTGGTTTGACCAAAATAATCTTTGGCGGTATAAAAAACTTTCATAATTATAATGAATACTTATTTTTTTTATTTTTGTTTTTTAAAAAAAATTTAAAGTAAAACAACAAGCCCTATTTTAAAAAATGATTAACATGGAAAAAATCCGCAAGAATGTTTTTGGCTTAAAAAA
>Ga0066637_10001560_pt1 | contig 14915 bp, 21 predicted proteins | sample CryGeyCG2014_020_FD_62737 | JGI IMG/M metagenome (GOLD analysis project Ga0066637, IMG submission 62737) | Groundwater microbial communities from aquifer - Crystal Geyser CG08_land_8/20/14_0.20 | ecosystem: Environmental > Aquatic > Deep subsurface > Groundwater | place: USA: Utah: Grand County...
TTCATGTTTTATCAACTACATTCAGAGGAACTCTGATTTTACCAGACATAAGCCTAGGGAGCAATGAATCGCGAATATCTGATAATGTTCTACATTCTAACAAGTTTCCCCTGATTCTTTCTATAACCTCATTGACCTTTCTTTCAAAAACCATAACCAATTTTTTGTTTGGAACAAGAATATGCATATCTCTAATGGCGTCCGAATTTGTAGCGGTCGCTATTGAGGATGTACTACCTAGGGATTCGAAATTAAAATTTTTCAGATAGAAATAAAGATATTTTGAACTTATGAGTGAATCCTTAAGCTGGAATTGAGCTATTGCTTCGTTGGACGCCATTGCCTTTGAAGCGATCCCTATTCTTCCAACTGTTAATTTAAAGCTCAACATAACTGTTCCTTCGGGAATTATGGGTATCCGAAACTTTTGGATTGCTCCTTGTTTTAGATATTCTGAGGTGTCGAATATGAACATTCCCGACTTTCCCATATCTTTAATTGACACCCAACAGACGTCAATAGCTTCTGTTGTGAACCATTCTGCCTCCTTTCGGGGCGGCGTCCGTCCAATCATGACTTCAGCTACGTCGTCAATACGCTTTATCGCCCACCCCTCCGGTATCTCTCCCAATTCCGACTCAATCATCCTCCCGCCGCTTGACTTGTACGGCTTCCCGTTCTCGTCGGGAAACTCGAAGTCAACGAACCAGTGCTTGAACAACGCTTCCGCCATCGATTCAAGCGTTGCGTTCATCTCGCGGTTGAGCTCGATTTTGGCGTCTAAGTTAGAAAGGATTTTGGAGATAGCGTGTTGTTCATGAAGGGGCGGACAAGGTACTAATAGCTTTGAAATTGTATTGGCGTTGAATTGAGGCTGTGCTCCGCCGTTTACTAGATTATTTGCTTGATTCCAATATAGACTACTTCGTGAGAATTGAAAGAAGAAATTACTGCCGATAATATTCTCCTTAAATAATAGCCTGATTAGAAAGCCTCCATATGTTGCCTTGAATTCTTTATCAAATAGATAGGTTTTCCCAAAGGATGCGCCAGTTCTTGCAACTAGAACATCGTTTTTCTTTAGAATCCACTCTTTTTTGACTCGATCTTTTCCAATAAATGTCAAACCGGTTTTGTTAAGAAAACCGTCTGAAGTTATGTCTGTAATTCTGAGGTATACATACTCGCCTGTTTCTTTTGCTCGTTCCCCTAACCCGTACTGAAAGCCAGCTATCTCTCCTAGTTCTCTTACTGCCCAGTCTTCAGGGATTTTTCCGATTTCGGTTTCTTTGAATTTTGTCATTTGCCATTCCACATCCATCTAGGTCTGTTTGGTGCAAAGTTCCAGACATTTTTGAATAAATAAACGTTATCAAAAAAATTATCATCTCCTATTAGTATTGCACCTTCAATATATGCTAATTTTTCAGTCGTTCCCATGATAAAATAATCTTTTTCAGAAATTTTTTTATCAAAATCTGCAGACAGTATCTGTTCTATCTCTTTTTTCCTGGCAATTAAAAGTTCGCAGCTTTGGCAAAATCGGCAGGTTTTGTTCAAATTAAGAATCATTTTTCTTTTTTTTATTGCAATCGTTAGAGGAAGTTTTTTTATCTTCGTTGCATGATCGCATTTGGGGCATTTGGAAAAAGCACAATCAGGATAGGGATTCAGAAAAAAATAATATCTTTCTTTCATCTTTCTGGATTTACCCATAGTCAACCAATCCTCATCAAATTCTTCTTAGTCTCCTCTTCCAACCTATCCGATTCCTTAAACTGTTCAGAAAGCTCAGCAGTTAGTTTTTTCATTTCCATTTCCTCTTGATAACCTGCCAGTGCCCAGCACTGGTCGTGCCTTTTCTTTTTAGCAGTTTTTTATCCTTCAATTTCTTTATGTACTCTTTTATAGTATCAAGTCTAATCCCTAAATTGGCAGCTAATGCCGTTCTGGATAGTTTGGGATTGCCTGCCAATATATTCAGTATTTTCAGCTCTAGTTCGGTAATGTTAACTGGGGGGGTAGTTCTCTCCACTGTTTTAGCATCCTTCCCAACCCGCTTGAACACAGTTACAAACTGCCTTCCGACTTCCTCAAACAGGGTATCCGGTGCTTTTGACAATATCAGTCGTATCCCGCGGCCCCATTTCTCTATGAAATGTACCCGGTGGAGCATCTCAGCTATGAGTTCATTGCGCCGTTCTGACACACCCCCGCGACGTATCCGCGCAATCGTCAGCCCGCCGTAAAGCAAACCAGGGCTGCGGAGTTCCACCCTGTCAGTGAATACGGCTATGCTCACAGAATCATAGAGATGGTAATCGCGATGGCAGAAAGCGTTTATGATTGCTTCGCGTGTAGCCTCTTTGGGTATTTCCGGCACGTCAACCCTGTAAAGCCCTTCAAGGCGCATTCCAAGGTATGTATTCCGCGCTATATATCCTTCTGCTTGCCCAATGAGATAAAACAGGTCGCCTTCGTATTCCTTCCTGTCAATGATGACTGCCGAATCAGTGCCGGCAAACACTGCACACCGCAATTTTGCGTTGGGAAAGAATTTTTGCGGCTTGCGGGCGAACAGGAGCACTGCGGCATTAAGGATGCGCCCATTGGCTAGCAGGCTCAGTTTACTTAGCGAGTTTTTAACAGATACGTATCCAAGACCGGCAAGCTTCAAGAATTTTCTTAGCTTATTAGAGCTTATGTCAGTTAATTTTGCGCTTTGGCAGTTTTGCTTGTCCCAGCGCAGGGCATCCTTGTTTTTTGCAAGGATTATGCGCTCAAGCTCGCCGCCGCTTACCTGCTGGTCCTCATCACCAACTCGCATGTATGCCCTTCCATATGCTCTATATGGTGCATTTTGGCCGGAAAACTTAATGCAGATACACTGCCTGCCATCAAACTCAACCACTTCTATAACCGGATATACACGCGGCTCTATATGCGAGGAAATTGCCTGACTGATTGTTCTAATAGTAGTGTCAGCAACTTGCTGGCCCAGGATTATGCCATCATTCCCTATCCCGAAATACAGTTCGCCCTTTCCGTGCTTGTTAAGAATTGCCACAATGGAGATTAACGCATCCTTCAGTTCGGATGTTGTTTTTTCAACTCAAGCGTTTCTGATTCCTTAAACATCATACCCTAGCCCCTTGAAGTTCTTCTTTATCTCTTCTTCCAACTCTTTTGATTTTTTGAATTGTTCTGAGAGTTCGGATGTAAGTCTCTTCATTTTATCTTGGAATTTTTCGTCATCCTCTTCTACCTCTTCAGTTCCAACATACCTGCCAGGAGTAAGTATATGCTCGTGCTTCCTAATCTCATCAAGCTTTACCGATTTGCAGAAACCCGGCATATCCTCATATTTTCCGCCTTCGCCTCTCCAGGCATGGTAAGTGTCAGATATTCTCTTGATTTCTTCATCCGTCAGCTCCCTGTGTCTCCTGTCAATCATTGCGCCCATCTTGCGCGCATCAATAAACAAGACTTCGCCGCGCCTGTCGCGGAATTTGTGATTCTTCTTATCGCGCGCAACGAACCACAGGCAGGCTGGAATCATTGTGTTGTAGAAAAGCTGGGACGGCAGGGCAATCATACAATCAACTATGTCCGCCTCAACTATTTTCCTGCGAATTTCTCCCTCACCGGACGTATTGGACGACATGGAACCATTCGCTAGGACAAAACCCGCAATTCCCGCAGGCGAGAGATGATGGATAAAGTGCTGCACCCAGGCAAAGTTTGCGTTTCCCGCAGGCGGAATGCCATATTTCCAGCGCACGTCGTCTTTGAGTTGTTCCCCTCCCCAGTCGCTCATGTTGAATGGCGGGTTGGCAAGTATGAACTCAGCTTTCAGGTCTTTATGGAGGTCGTTATGGAAACTGTCGCCCAATTGTATATTAGCGTCAATCCCCCGTATTGCAAGGTTCATGGTACATAATCTCCAGGTGGTAGCGTTTGATTCCTGCCCATAAACTGAAATGTCCCCTAGTTTCCCCTGGCGCTCCTTAACAAATTTCTCGCTCTGGACAAACATTCCCCCTGAGCCGCAGCACGGGTCGTATATACGTCCTTTGTAGGGCTCTATCATTTCAACAAGGACGCGAACTATGCAGCGGGGAGTATAGAATTGCCCCCCTTTCTTGCCTTCAGCATCTGCAAACTGCCCTAAAAAGTATTCATAAACGCGTCCCAGGATATCCTTGCCTTTGCTTTCTGAATCACCCAATCCAATAGTCCCTATCAAATCGATTAATTCACCTAATCGTTGCTTATCAAGTGCAGGGCGTGCGTAATTTTTTGGAAGAACACCTTTAAGTTTAGGATTTTCATTTTCTATTGCATCCATTGCATCATCTATAATCTTCCCAATTTCAGGCCGTTTTGCATTGCTCTGCAAATGGTCCCACCGTGCTTCCTTAGGCACCCAGAAAACGTTCTTCCTTTTGTATTCGTCCCTTTCTTCAGGCCCGAGGCTGTCGGTATCTTTTTTCAGTTCATCATAGCGTTCTTTGAATGAATCCGATATGTGTTTGAGAAAAATCAGGCCAAGCGCAACATGTTTGTATTCAGCAGCGTCCATATTACTTCGCATTTTGTCTGCTGCCTGCCAGAGCTTCTGCTCGAATCCAAGGTTTGCGCCGTTATTTTTTTCTTTAACCATCAATCCACCCTCTACAGCACCGCCATCTTCCCGGCAATCGGCTTGCCATTCCTCATGGAAATCTTCCCACAGCCTTTTGGAGTTGTTTCCATTAATATTTTCTCTCCCATTTGGAAGGCTCGATAATCTTCTCCCCTTCCTTCTGCAGCATGTCCATTAGCTTCTTCCTCGTCTCGGAAATCATGCCTACGGCGTCATCTGGAGTTTTCGCATTCTGGACAGTAATCCTGTAGGACATGCCGGAAGCAAACCGGCTGATGCCAACACTCACCGTTTTCTCCCCGCTCACGGTTTTCTCATCAGTTTCATCATCCATTTGAATCACCCTTTTTGCTAGGGTTCCATTTCCCACAGCTCTTTTTTATCTCCCAATGCCCGCCCTTGTCAGGGCCCACGCGCTTCAGCACGCCGTCTTTGGTGAGCTTGCGCAACCGGGAGCGGATGGTGCTGATGGGCTTGCGGAGTTTCTGCGCAATCGCCTTCTTTGAGATGGTCGGGTCGGAGAGGATAATTTCGATGAGTTTCTGGTACTTTTCAGGCACTTTGCAGGCATTCTCCGAACCTTTTTCGACGATATTTTCAGGCACTGGGCTCTTTCTCTTGAACACGGTGATGAAATGGCGCCCGACTTCCTTGAACGAAGCCGTTGGCTCTTTCTGCAATATCAGGCGGATGCCGCGGCCCCAGGCTTCGGCGTAATGGATGCGCTGCAACATGCTGACGATAAGTTCATTTCGCCTCTCAGAGACGCCTTCCTTTATAATGCGCTCAATCGTCAGCCCACCATAAAGCAAGCCGGGGCTGCTGATTTCCACCCGGTCGTTGAAGATGGCCACGTGCACCGAATCTGGATTATGATAATCCCGGTGGCAGAAGGCATTGATGATTGCCTCACGCAGCGCCGAACGGTCGATTTCAGGAACATCAACCCGTGCCAGTCCTTCCAACCGCTCGCCCACGTGGATGTTCTTGAGGACATACGCTTGGGCATCTTCGATAAGGGTGAACAGGTCGCCCTCGAAGTCCTTCTTGTCAAGGATTGTGGCCGAGCCGGTGAATACGGCGCAGCGAAGCTTGGCGTTGTGGAAGAATTTCTGCGGCGAGCGCCCGAACAAGAGTATGGCGGCGTTCGTGAGCGCCCCGCTCGGTGATAGTATAAGGCCCATGTTGTGCAATGCGAGATCTCTTGATTCGAGTTCAAGATTGGCCTTTTCTAGGAAAACGCCTAATTTTCCGGAGTCAATGTCATTGGACATGGCGCCTGGGCAGGGTTTGTCGTCCCAGTGCAAGGCGTCCTTGCTCTCCCGTATAATTAGCTCTCGCAGTTCCTTGCCGCTCAAGACGGGATTCTTGTCGCCCACGCGGGTGTAGGCGCGCCCATAGGCAAAATAAGGCATCTGGTTCCCGCTGACTTTGACGCGGATGCAGGGCTTCCCATCGATTCGCTCTTCCTGGATGTTAGGGAATATCTCCGGCTCGATATGGTCTTGGATGGATTTGGAGATGTCTGGCACTGTCATCTTTCCGATATCCTGCCCGGCCGCCTTTCCGTCGTCCTCTATGCCGAAGATGACTTCGCCCTGTCCGTGCTTGTTGAGCATGGCGCAGATAGAAATAATGGCCTCCTTGAGTTCGGAGGTTGATTTCTTGAGTTCAAGTGACTCTGATTCTTTGAGTTGCATCATCACAGCACCGCCATCTTCCCGGCCAGCGTAATCTCAAACTTCTCATCCACATATCCGGCATCCTTCAATTCCTTCAAATGCTGATAGAGCATGCCCGGAGTTTTGCCCAATTTGTCCGCAATCTCCGCAATCGGTTTCCCATTTCTCTTCTCAATCTCAAGCAGGAGCTCGCGTTTCGGCTCGGAAAGCCCGAAAGTCAGTTTCGGCAGCTCCACCAATTTGTTCAGGTCCGGCAATTCATTGCACACAATTTTTTCAACAAGCTCGGGCCGCGCATAGCACCCATACAAAACTCCCTGGGCCATGAGCTTCCACCCGCCTGAAACGTTCACAATCGCCCGGTTGTTTTTCTCCAGGAGCTCAACAGTCTTCTTGGCAACCGCAAAGATGTCCGCGCAGTCAACCACAATCTCCCTGATGTCAGCCACCGTGCCGTAAAGCTCCTTCACCTTCACCAGCCCCTCCTGCACCTTCTTTTCACCAGTGGAGCTGTTTGCTATCACCAGCACTATCTTGCCCGGCGAAAACGCATGCGCCGCTGCCACGAACGGCTCGAAAGAATAGAAAGTGGCTATCAGTGTAGTGTCGGCCATCTAATCATCACGTAAATGATAATAAAGTTCTTCCAGCTGTTTAACTGTATTAACTAACTGTTTTTTACAAAATTCAGGATTTTTCCAATCAATTTTCTTATTTGTGTATCTCTTGTTCCATTCAAATCCGATCTGTATTTGATTTACTTCCGCCCCATATTGTTTTGCGGTATCAATAAAATCCTGTATCGTCTTAAACTCTAATTTAATTTTTTTATCGCTTTTTTTAAATTGAAGGGCAGGTTTCCAGTTATCTTCTGGAGTTTTATGACGATCTAGACGAAATTCCAGATTACAACGGGTTGCAAATGGACCTAACTGCCCACCTTTTAGGGACTTGTAATCCTGTATCGCCATGTAGACGGTTCGCCCATAGTTCTTCTGCCCCGTAGTTTTTTTGTTCCATGATGCAATCTTAGTTATTCTTGGCCAAATTTCTTTCGATCTTAATTTTTTATTCGGGTCATGCAAAGTTAAAACAACTTTGAATTCATCTAAATTTACATTTGTAGTAAAATGAAGGTTCTTACTCTTCTCTTTACCCAGTTTACCAAAGTAAGATTTTACCCACGAATCATTTTTCTTCTCTCTTTCTTTTCCTTTTTCACCTGACGTCTGCATCTCCAGTTTTTCGCCTTTTTGACTTTTTATAGCTGCAAAGTTTATCAGACATCGAACGTCGTGATTAAAGCTAGATTGGTCATTGCCATAAAATCCATAGAAGTCATCTGTCAATCTCATCACCCTCAGACAATCTAGGTATTGTTCTATCAGAAATTTTTCGATTTTTACTTGAGATTTTTTTTCAGCATCAGAAAGCACGCCATAGAGTTCATCCCAGTCTATTGTGTGCCATATCTCACGCTTGCGTTTCATCAGCCTGAAACCGCCCTCCTCTATCTTCTTAGCATATTTTTTTAGCTGAACTGGGTCTTTTTTGCTATCTGTCTTTGCTTCCAAGAATAGTATTACGTCGTTATATTCTATCATAGCATCTATAATTATCTTGTCTCCTCCGCGTCCAGGTTTTTTTTCATTTGGCGTAGTACTCTTTGATAGAAACAGCAAGTATGCGTCCTTTTTTGGAAGTGTTTTTAGTTCTTTGTCGCTGATTTGGGAGGATACTCGTATTATTTCACTTAAATCTTTCTTACTTATTTTAATCTTAGTTGAGATGAATTTTGTAAACGCATCCCTAGTTCTTAGACACTCAGGTGAGCGAATAAAAAAAAGAAGGTCTTTCGTGACGTTATTCTCTACGTTCTTCAATTCTCCGTCCTCTTTTTGACGTTGGTGCCAAAAGAGGTTCTCCCATTTTTCGTCTCCCACGCTTATCCCTTGTTCTGGCAACATATAAATGTGTTGTGTCAAGATAGTTATTTGATAGTTAAGGAATAAACTATACTGTTAAGGATGTAGGTGTTATGGTGGTTGCATGTGCGAGCCGATAGGCGAAATTGCAGAGGTGTTTGAGAAATTGTGCGCGAAGTATAAGGCGGGTGTTGGCTTTGATGAGGAGACGGCAAACCGGATTGCCAGCGAAGTTGACCCGAGATTTGTGCTAAAGGTGGTTCAAATCGAAAAGGGACAGATAGGCGATGAGAAGTGCAAATCAGAGCTCCTTGAGAGGGCACGGAAGCTGCGGGAAGAAATAAAGGATAAGCAGTATGTTGGCACCTACCTGTTCCTGCCGCTTTCACGGGAGGAAGTTGTTAAATCACATAGGGAAAAGGGCGCCATAAGCAATTTTATCAACCATGTTTTATCATCAGTCGGCTTGTGCGCGGGAAGGGGCAGATGCATTGGGAATTTTTATGGTTCTGACAAGGGCAAAAGAATATACGTGATGTTTGCCTACTGTGATGAGGCGCTTTACAGGCAAATCGTGAGCCATCGAAGGGAAGAAACTTGCTTGTTTGTGAAAACTGCGGGAAGCGCAAAGACAGGTGATGGGAAATGAATAAGGAATCTGACCCGTTTACAAGGCTGGCAGAGGGAAACAACAACAGGTGCTATGACGTGAAAGGGACGGTGGAGCTTGCGGATGACGGGTACGTTGAAGTGAATCTCACGGCTGAGGATGGCTCAGGGCAGATTCTTCATCTCCACAGATATACCGATGGAACTGGAAAAGGCAAGGTCATTGGCTGGGACTGCTGGGTGTTTGAAAACAAAGGAAATGTGCGCCGGCATCATTGCATGTCTGAGAAAAACAAGAAGGTGGGAAAATGAATTTGGGTGAAGCATTGTTGGAACTTAAGGGCATGAAGTCTGAGCTCGTGCGGCTCATGGAGGCGAGGGAAACCACGTTTGCCTATTCGGAGGAGCCGCCGGTTGAGAAAACAACCGGGCTTTCAGGGCAGATTGCCATCCTGGTGCAGGAGATAAGGAAGCTGAAGATGAGGGTGGAGCGCACCAACCATTCTTCCTTCATTGATACGCCTGAAGGGAAGATGGCGATTGCCGAGGCAATAATCAGCATTGGGGACATGCGCTCAGAGCTTGCCTCGCTGGAAAAGCTGCGAGATAAGTTCCGCGAGGAGCGGGATTCCTGGCACGAGCAGAAGCCGAAGAAATTCCAGGCAGGGCAAAAGGAATTGCTGGCGCAGATTAGGGAGCTTGAGAAACAGAAAGTGAGGATGGACTCCTTCCTTTCAAGCTGGAACTGGAAGGTGGAGCTTAAAGACTGACGCTCGTGCGCTATGTGCGCGGGGGCGGAAAGGCAGGGGAGGGGCGGCGGAAACGCCGCCCATCCCTCGTCGGATACAAATGGGCCGGGATTTGGATTATGATAAACGCTTATGCGCTTGTTGCTTGTGGCTCAGCGCTTGTATCCCCTCGCCTTTCCGCCAATAATATCAATCGCATCAAAAAGTATAACTTTATAATATTATAGTTATATAATATGATACGATTAGATTTTAACAAACAAGAGATGGGCGTTATGAAATTCAACAAGCGGGAGATGGAAGTCCTTGATTTCGCGGCAGGAAAAAGGGCCAACCTGACGCACCTGGCGCAAGCGCTGGGGATGAAAAAATCAAATCTGACAATTTATGTGAAAAAACTCAACAGATACCAGCTTGTTGTTTTAACCAAAAGCGGGCGAAACAAGGAACTGGCATTGGGCAACGGGAATCTGGCCGGTTTTGCTGCGCTGAAGCCGGGTTTTCCTACGCTCAAGCTGAGCGATATTCTAGCTGGGAAAGCCCCATTTCTGCTTAGTTTCATGAAAGATAAGCAGCTTTTGAGAATAAGCGAGCTTGATATCCCTGCAATAACTGCCAAACGGCTGCTTGGGAAGCTCAGGAACCTTGGGCTGGTGTCAATGCCCCGAAAAGGCATGTATCGGCTTAGGGGCGAAGCCGGGATAGTCGGGGATTTTTGCAGGAATATGCTTGTGCAGGCATATTTTGCCGAAGCTTCCGATGAGCTCGGGCAACTTGAATACGGTGTATATTCATTTGACAGTGCAAAAGAGCTTGGGGCTGTTTTCGCAACTCTGAGAGAGTTTCGCCCAAAGAATTATTGGCCTACTGCGTACACCATAGCGCACCAATATGGCCTGGGGCTAATCCAGGCGGGAAGGCACTATTACGCAAACGCCAAGCCGGATTTAGGAGACGTGATAATCCACACACTATCCATTTCAAAGGATGCCAGGGGCATCAACTATGCCGCATTCCTGGTTCTCAAAAATAAGTACAACCCGCGCCTCCTGCTCAAAAAGAGGCATACATTTGGGCTGGGCAGGAAGTATCTAACCAATTTCGTTGAATTTATAGAAACCAGGGGTGAAAAGCCATTCGGCGGCCTTGGATCCCTGAAAGAAGCAGAGGAGATGTTTAATGGAAAGCTTTGACGCTGGCTATATTGGCAATGAACTTCAGTTCATAGGCTCCAGGGTCAAAAAACCAATCAGCATTTACCTGATAGGCGGCTGCGCCATGGCCTTCAGGGGGCTGAAGGAGGTTACCAAGGACATAGACATAGTGTTCAGGGATAAGGGCGACTGCGAGGCCTTCTGCGATGCGCTGTTTGGCGCACAATACTTTGAGCCAATCGTCATAACAAGTGAGCATAAGGGCCTGGAAACTATCAAGATATACGAAAACAAGGACAAATTCCATCTGGATTTATTCGTAAAGCGGGTTTGCGGAAAGATGGTGCTTTCCGAGCGGATGGTAAAAAGGGCGGAGCTTTACAAAAAATACGGGAATTTAGGCGTTTACCTTTTGGCTAAGGAGGACGTCTTCCTTTTCAAGAGCTTGGCAAGCGAGGCAAGGAAACGGGACCTCGGGGACATGCGGGTTATTTACCCGAACCTTGACTGGGGAGTTATAAAAGAAGAACTTTCTTCGCAAGAGCTGTCCAGGAACCTTATCGCGCTGGTCGTCCGGCGCCTTGAGGAATTCAGGTCAGTTTACGATTTGGGCGTGCCGATTCTCAATGCCTTGAAGAAAATGGCAGGTGATTAGCATTGTACGAAAGATACAGAAAATATCAGAGGTTGAGAAAATGATTAAGGCAATCCTATTCGATTTGGACAATACCCTGATTGACTTCTCAGGCTTCAAGCGGGAGAGCGCGCTTGCTGCAGCCAGTGCCATGAGAAAGGCAGGCGTGCATCTTTCCGGGCATTCGCTTTACGGGCGCATTTACGAAGTCTATAATGAGAAGGGGATTGAGTACCAGCGCACGTTTGGGGATGTGCTCTACGGATTGGATTTGGACCCACATACGCGCGAGCGTGCACGGCAGGCGGCAATTATTGCCTATACCAAGAAGAAATATGAGTGCCTGAAGCCACGGCCAAAGGCCATGCAGCTGCTAACATCCCTCAGGGCGAAATACACGCTGGCCATTGTCACGGATGCGCCCAGGGACAAGGCATGGCAGCGGCTCATTCTCTCAGGGCTGGACGGGTTTTTCTATCCTGTTGTGACTTTCAACGATACGGGCGAGGAGAAGCCTGCGGTTGCGCCGTTCAGGAGGGCGCTTTCCATCTTGAAAGTGAAACCTGTGGATGCGCTATTCGTAGGTGACAATCCGGAAAGGGACATTATCGGCGCGAAAAAGATTGGGATGAAAACCTGCCTTGCGAAATACGGCTGCCAGGATTACCACGAAGAGATGGATGTGGCGGATTACAGGATTGGGAAGTTTGAGGAACTGAAAGAGGTTATTGAAAGATTGAAAGCCAGTGAGCAATAACCCAACGCATACATGCACATTTAAATAGGTGAATACACATAGATACACTGGTGATTATATGGTGAACGTAACTATCTCAATAACAACGGACATCAAGGAGATGATTGACAGGCATCCTGAGATTAACTGGTCCGAGGTTGCCCGTCAGGCCTGGAAAGAGAAAGCGCAACAGCTTGAGCTTTTGAATAAATTAACTATCGGAAGCAAAGCCAGCGACAAGGATGTGGATGAGCTGGCAAAATTGCTGAAAAAAGGGATTGCTGAATGGCATGAGAGAAGATAGATATGGAACTCGTGGCAGATACCAACATTGTCGCAGCCGCTATCTTACGTGATGGGCTGACAAGAAGCCTGCTTTTCCGTTCAGATATCCAGGCATACTCTCCAGCGCATCTTTTGGATGAACTGGAAAAATACAAACCAGAGTTTATGGAAAAATCCGGGCTGAGCCCAGATTCTTATGACGATGCCGTTAAATTGGTGCTTAGAAATGTGTCTACTTCCCAGTTGGATAATTATGCCCAGTTTGAGCAAGAAGCGAAAAAAATATCACCTGACCCTGGCGATTGGCCGTTCTTTGCGCTTGCCCTGGCAAAAAATTGTGCAGTTTGGAGCAATGATAAAAAGCTGAAAAATCAGAAGCAGGTAACGGTTTATGATACAACAGAGTTGTATGGCATCCTGCCTAAACCGGAAAGGGGCACGTTATGAAAAAACATAAAGAGCACTGCGATTATCACGGCCAGTGCAAAAACAAGGCATATCGGGAAGTTTATCCGGTGCGAAATGGCAAATTCTACAGCGGATGGAACTATTTATGCAGGAAACATTTCGGGCAGGAGGTTAAGAAAGGGAAGAAATTTTTCTGGGCGCGCATGACAAAAGATGGTGAAGCGGCGCCGCTCATCCCTGTGAACAATACAGCAGTTAACTATAGCAAGGAGAAGTCTGTCAGCTTGGAAAGCGTGATGAAAAAGAAATAGAAATGAAAGTATTTGGTGATTGAAATGGTTATGGACATGTTAAAGATTGAATCGCCATTTATACGTCATGAAGTTGATGGTGATTACATAGTTTCTTCTGAGATAGCTGAAGGATATGAGTGGGTATTTAATGACAAAAATGTGCTGGCTATCGAGAAGCTTGATGGGACTAATGTAAGTATAATCATTGAAGATGGTGTAGTTAAAAGTGTGTGGAATAGAACAGAGCGCATCCCTTTCATAAACAAGGGCAAGGCGCATATCATAAGTGGAATTTTAGAGAGTTTCCAGCGTGGTTATTTTGAACTTGCTGATGGCCAGTTCTTCGGGGAGCTGATAGGTAAAAAAGTTAATGGCAATCCATATAAAATTGATGGGCATTTATGGATTCCATTTGCTACCTATGCACGAAATCATTTATCATACACTTCATGGGGTAAATATCCCAAGACTTTTGATGGAATTAGTGCATGGTTTGAGAAAGATTTGTTTAGTTTGTTTATAAGAAGACGGACACAGGAAATAGTTCCGCCGGAAGGGATAGTGTTTACACATCCTGACGGAAGGCTTGCAAAACTGCGCAGGGACATGTTTAGCTGGTATACTGAACCACGCCATAAAGAGTGATCGCAACGGCGCAGAATTGAAATATACAAATTTGTATTATAAAAAAATGTATAATCCTGAAAGCTTTGATTTGGAATCGGAATTGAAATGGATTGGTGAAATGATGGAAAAGATAAACTCGACTAGTGCATATTACATCAAGCTAGGCAAAGGTGGAGAATTTGAGAAGGATTGTCTGAAGAATAATTATCTAAAACTCGGTTATTGTCAGGATGACCATGAACTATGTTTAAGTGGAAAATGGATGGAGATTATAGAACAACGGGAACTACGGACACCTGAGGTCAAACGTGGAGCTAAAAACCAGGTAAGACAGCTCAGAACTTTTTATGAAGCAGATGAACATACCCTTTGGATTACTTTTATGAATGAAAAATTGTACTGGTGTTTTGCTGAAAAAAAGATAGAAAAATTGCCAGGCAATTACAAAATCCGTAGACTTATTGGGAAATGGGCACATACAGATATATTTGGAAACGATCTGTTTGAGAATAAGCTAAGTGGAAACTTGACGCGGACAAAAGGATATCCACAAACTATCTGCCGCATCAATGATGCATATGACCAGCTAATAAAGAAGATAAACGGTGAAAAAAACGAAGTCGCGGAAAAAGCAAACCTGAATAAAGCCGACTTGGAAACCCAAATCGGATGTCTGATTAAAAGTTTCCCTCCAAAGGATTTTGAGATACTGGTTGAATTGATTTTCAGTAGAGCAGGACTTCAAAAGATAAGTGAAACCGGCAAGACTCAAAAAAATATCGACATTCTTCTAGTTTCGCCAATTACTAACGAAACTTTTTCTGTACAGGTTAAATCCAGCGCGAATTATAGGGATTATGACGAATACAGACAGAAATTTGATGATTCCGGTTACAATCGATTCTTTTTCGTTGTTCATTCGCCAAAAAAAGAGTTGGAAGATAAGAAACTAGAACACAAATTAGAAGATGTATGGCTGACAAATGAGTTAACGAAAATGGTAGTAAAGTACGGATTAGTTGATTGGGTTATTGACAAGGCGTGTTGATTCCATGGTCTCTCTAACCTTTTACGGCGGCGCGAACGAAATCGGCGGCAATAAAATTACAGCGAAGAGATGGATGTGGCGGATTTCAGGATTGGGAAATTCGAGAAATTGCTGGATGTA
>Ga0066637_10001562_pt1 | contig 14911 bp, 16 predicted proteins | sample CryGeyCG2014_020_FD_62737 | JGI IMG/M metagenome (GOLD analysis project Ga0066637, IMG submission 62737) | Groundwater microbial communities from aquifer - Crystal Geyser CG08_land_8/20/14_0.20 | ecosystem: Environmental > Aquatic > Deep subsurface > Groundwater | place: USA: Utah: Grand County...
GGGCTATCCCCGACTTAAAAGTCGGGGCTTTACGCCCCTCGCTTTGACACGGCGAATTTTTAGACTCAATTTTCGCCCTAAAGGGCGGAGCTTTAAACTCAGGCGAAAATTGAGTAACATAACCTAACTTATTTATTTCTGATTTTATTTTTTCCAAACTGATTTTATCTGGGTTAAATTTAACGTCTGCTTCATCTTTAGCAAGATTCACTTTAACTTCTTCAATTCCTTCTAATGAGCTTAGTCCTGTTTCAATTAATTCTACACAACTTTTGCAGTGCATCCCTTTAATTTTGATTGTTTCTTTATTCATTTTAGCATCACCTACAGAAATAAAGAATGAAACACCTTATAAGCACTTGTATGAAACTAGTTTCAATTAATGTTTAAGAATAACAATATTAGTCATGCCCCTTCTTTTCCTTTCTATTAACCCTTTTCCTTCTAATCTATCTAACAAACGAGTAACTTTGACTTTCGCGAGATTGGACTTATCTACTAAATCTGATTGAAATATTGTTCCCTCTGCTTCCAAAATTTTCTCAAAGATAAGTTTTTCATCGTCGCTTAAATCACTCATTATTTTTTGATAATTTTGTTTTGTAATTTTTTTTGGCTCTATCTGCTGTTTTACAGTTTTAATCTTAGTGACTATCTCCTCCTTGCTAAAAAAGATAAAATATAATCCGATGAAACCTACAAATACCATAACTCCTAAACTTATATTGGTTTGTAAGTTAATTGTTCCCCACATCGGACAGCTTGGGCCATGAGAACAGGCAGTACTGACAAGTTCTTTTAGAGCATGATCAAATGAATAGATTATAAAACCTATTAATACAGAAATTCCAACTATCAAATAACCAGCATGTTTGTTTTTCATAAGCGAATATAATAAACTCTTATTTAAATAACTTCTTATTTTTTGAATTGACTAAACAGCGACCCCCTAATTCTTGTCTGCTTCGCAGTTATTTATTATCAACAAAGTACCAGAAAACTACGGCAGCCCCTATCTTCTCGGCGCTGAATGAACGGCTGATAGGTCAGTTATACGCTGAGAATGCCTTTTTAAAAAAAGTTTACGAGAGGTTGAAACAGCAGGCTGTAGAGGAAAAGAAAGGGGAGGGGTGTTATGCAAGATGATCTCACAAAAAGAGGTAAAGGCAATCCTTATGATAATGCCTTTGCTGAGAGCTTTGTGAAGACACTTAAAGCCGAGGAGGTGTACCTAGATTTTATCTTGCACATTCATTTTACTGCATCTCTGGACTTCACTCCTTCCTCAGCTTCTCCCACCACCACTTGTTTTCTTTATACCAGTTGACTGTGTTATTCAGAGCATCATCAAATTTAAACCTTGGTTTCCAGCCAAGACCCTTTATCTTTGAAGAACTCAGGGCATACCTCCTGTCATGGCCTGGCCTGTCAGTTACGTGGTTTATCAGGCTCTCAGGCTTATTGAGGATCTTTAGAATCTTCTTTGTTATGTCAATGTTTCTGTGCTCATTATCCCCCCCGATGTTGTAAACCTCGCCAGCATCCCCGTTCTGCAGAGCAAAATCAATTGCTGCGCAGTTGTCCTCCACGTATATCCAGTCCCTGGAGTGCATTCCATCCCCGTATAGTGGCAGGGGCTTGTCGAGCATTGCGTTTATCACAAACTTGGGTATTAACTTCTCAGGGTGTTGATAAGGCCCTAGGTTGTTGGCGCTCCTCGTGATGATGACAGGCAGATCAAATGTTCTGAAGTAAGCCCTGCACATAAGGTCAGCGCCAGCCTTAGATGCAGAGTAGGGGTTGTTCGGAGCAACAGGGCTGTCCTCACTAAACTTACCCTCCTCAATGCTGCCATAGACCTCATCAGTGGATACGTAGAGGAAGCGTTTTATCTTCATCTCGCGTGCCGCGTTGAGGAGGTTGTATGTGCCGAATACGTTTGTATGCATAAACTCGTCAGCAGATTTAATAGAATTATCAACGTGGGTCTCTGCAGCAAAGTGCACCACCATGTCGGAGTGCTCCATAAGTCTTCTCACAAGCCTCTTGTCACAAATGTCGCCCTTCACAAACTCATACCTTGGCTTGTGATGCTCCTCAACATCACGCAGGTTATCAGTGTTCCCTGCATATGTAAGCTTATCAAGGTTGATCACTGTATGCGTCGGGTGCTTGTCAAGCACGTAGCGTACAAAGTTGCTGCCGATAAAACCGCAGCCCCCTGTAATGAGCAGCCCCATGATTCACACCTCCATAGCTTAATTAGCCCAGCCTGCTTTTAAGCCCTGCAACAATAAGGGGCAGGGCAATTGTTGCATCGCATATCACATCAACAAACTCTGCATTGCTATTCATCTTCCCCCAGGATATGCCCTCCCTAAGCACAGCTCCGCTGCTGCCTCCAGGCTCTGGCCTGTCCATTGTGATCTGAACCCCATAGCTCGCTGCCTTTGGAGAGAGCTGCATTGCCTGCTGTATATAATTCTTTGGAACACCGCCGCCAATGTAGAGCACACAGGCCTTCTTTGAAGTCCATGCAATGTCAAGAATCTCCTTAAGATCATCAAAGGCAGATACTTCTAGTTTATGCTGCTGAATATAGTTCCATACCTGCAGGCCAATGCCAGAGTCGCTTATCGCAGGGCAGAATAGAGGGATTTTATGTTCATAACATGTGCGGAGTATTGAAGGTAGCTTTCTAGGCATTGCCTTGCCAAGCTCCCAGAGAAACTCCCTTATGTTCATCTGCTCAGGCATCGTAGGAAAAACCCTCTGTGTGAAATCCTCAAGTGCTGGATAGACATCATCGGGCATAAAGCTATCGTATATGCGGTCAATACGCTTCTTGTTAAGCAGGCGGTCATCGATGTCAGGGCTGCCCTGGTAATGGTGAAAGCCAAGCGCTTCTACAAGGTCATGCGTCAGGTTTGCCCCTGTGCTCACCAGCACATCAACCCAGCCTGCCCTGAGCATGTCAATAACAACCTGCTTCATGCCTCCGGGCACCATTGCCCCTGCAAAACCCATGAAGAGAGTGCATTTATCCCTTATCGCCTTCTCAAGTATGTTTGTTGCCCTTGCAATGCGCCCTGCACCCATGACGCCACTCTTCTCAAACTCCCTTATAAGCCTGTCTGCGCTAATACCCTTGCTGACCCTTACTGGTGAGACTGTTCTACCTTTGATCATTGCACGCACGGATACGCCCAAAGCTTTATATAGTTTCTTGTTTCCTCACCCGGAATTAATAATCAGAGGAGAGGATTACAATGACCATTGTAGGCTTTAGTTTTACGCAAATATCAGCAGAGAAGAAACCAAATGTTCATGGCAAGATAAATATAAACAACAACGTAACCATAGTAGATGTTCAGACAGCAGACCTCTTCCTTGGAAGCATTAAGCAGCCTGGCCTGCGCTTTCTCTTTGAGTACAAGTCAACCTACTCTCCTGGGCTTGGCACCATAGTGCTGGGAGGTGAGGTGCTCTATATGGGCGATGCCAATAAGAACAGCGAGATACTTGCAAGCTGGAAAAAGGACAAGAAGGTGTCAGGATCAGTAATAAGTGAGATACTCAATCACGTGCTTGGCAGGTGTAATATTGAGGCTCTGCTTATAAGCCGCGAGGTTAACCTCCCGCCGCCAATACCCCTGCCGAGGCTCAAAAGCGAGGAGAAGCCTGAGGGGAAGAGCCAGTTATAAGCCAAAGGCTTAAATATCTGCATAGCTGGCTACGCTCAAGGGTTGGCTGCGTATGAAAGAGCTTTATGTTCCAAAAGAGGTGGTAATAAGGCATGTCCTCCAGGAGACTGAGGACAGCTTCATCTTCAGGCTTCCTTTTGATAAGGGGTATATGCCTGGGCAGTTTATGCAGGTCAGTCTGCCGCTTATTGGCGAGGTTCCAATCTCGATATGCTCATACCGGGATGATGCGCTTGAGCTGCTTATAAGGAATGTAGGCTCTGTTACTTCAAAGCTTTGCAGGCTAAGGGCGCATGACAAGCTCTATCTGCGGGGCCCATTTGGAAACTATTACCCGATGGAGAAACTCACAGGCAACAGCCTAATCCTAATAGGTGGGGGCAGCGGGGTTGCTCCACTGCGTAGCATAGTAGAATATGTATGTAAGAACCGCAGGGATTACAAGGAGGTCTTCATCTTCTTTGGTTTCAGGTCCCCCTATGATATACTCTTCAGGAAGGAGCTGGAGAGGTGGAAGAGGAACTTTAAGACCCGGGTAACTGTTGATAAGCCTGATGAAAAGTGGCAGGGCGACGTAGGCGTGGTGACAAGGCTTGTTGAATCCTCAGGTCTTGATAATAGGGATAAGGCAGTGATGATCTGCGGGCCCCCCATCATGGTCAAGTTTGTTGGCGAGAGCCTTGCCAGGATGGGTTTTAACAACGACCAGATCTTTGTCAGCCTGGAGCGCCACATGAAGTGCGGCGTTGGCAAGTGCGGCCACTGCATGATTGGGGATAAGCTTGTCTGCAAGGACGGCCCAATCTTTCAGTACTCTGAAGCGCTGAAGCTCAGGGATCAATGAGAAAACCTTGCATACACCCGGCTTCGCTTTCAGCTCGCCTCAGTATTCAAGGTTTTCTAAAGTAGCAGATCACAACATCTGCACGATACATTCTTCTTGTATGGAACGACATGCTCTTCGGAAGTTCTATTCTTTCATCAAGGCATTCTACAACCTTAAAGCTGTGCTCCGCTGCAAACCTCTTTACAAAATCAATGGATGCCCTGCTGTGGATGCTGTAGATCACGTTAGCAATGCTGAATGCAGCCTTCAGGAATGGTTGGTCAGCATGCTTTTTTTGAATGCCAAAGGGCGGGTTCTGGATGACGCAGTCAGCAGAGCCGGTTATCACTCTTGAGTCTTCAGTCTTGATCTTTGAGATATCAGCCTTGAGAAGCTTAAAGCAAGCCCTTTTAGGCATCACCCCCTTAACAAGCCCTATGTTCTGCTCTGTCGCCTTTAACGCCTCTTCATCAACATCAACAAAATAGACTTTCTTTGCACCGAGAAGCATTGCCCCTATGCCTAGAATGCCAGAACCGCAGCCTAGGTCAGCAACAACCCTGCCTGCAACATCACCCTTCATATAAGCCATCCACAATAGCTGGGCAGCAAGCTCTGAACTTGTAGGGTATTGCTCAAGCTCTGGCCTTGGCTTTCTAAGCAGCCTTAGCTTTGAGAGTTCAATTGCAAGTGATGATTTTGTGAGTTGCATTTCAGCTCCTCCTCCAACCCCTTCAGATGTCCTGCGCCAACAACAGCCAGGATCTTCTTATCAGGCTCGTTCATTGAGATTTGCCTGAGTGCAGCAGCCATGAAGTGGTTGCGTTCTGTTACAAGAACCTTGTATACATTTGGGTAACGCTCTTCTGTCTTCTTAAGAAGGTAAGATATTAGCCTTTCTTCTGGAACCCTTGAGAGGTCGAGGTCACTTAAGCCTATATCTCTCTTGATCTTTCTTGCCTCAGAGCGGGAGAAGAATATTGCCCTTAGCAAATCCTCAAGGAAGTTGAACTTCTCCCTCCAGCTTAGGGAAGAGGAGAAGCGCCTCAGAGTAACCTCAATAGGCCTGTCAATCAGTGCAACCTTCAATTTCATACTACGTGCCATGCGAAAGGCAGCCTTCATCTCAGCCCCAGGAGCGATGCCAACCGCAGCCCCTAACTTGCGCTGAACCCAGCTGCCAAACAGTATGAAGAGATAGCCCTTAAAGCCAATTCGCCTTATGTCAGCTAGCGAGACCCTGCGCTGCTCCCCCTTCAACAGGGCATTCAGCCTAACCATATCAAGCTCTAAGGCAACAATATCAGGTCTTTCATTAAGTATGCAATCCTCAACCTCCTTAATGCTCTGCGATGCAATATGCGATGTGCCTATGAGCTTGATGTTGTGGAGTTGCATGGTGTGGCTAGGATGCAGGGGGTTTATAAAAGGTTTATTGATCTTTCAGGGAAGAAGAATCTTAATTAGCTGTCAACTTACTATCGTACAAGCTAAAGATTGCCAAGTCACCAAAAACATTTAAAAACCACCCCTTCTTTTAACCCTGCTATGGGGGATAAAAACGTCTTTGTAATGATTCCAACCTATAATGAGAAGGAAAATATAGAGCCATTGCTGGATGAAGTTCTCATGCATAATGTCAACGTAGTTGTTGTTGATGACAACAGTCCAGACGGAACATGGAGGCTTGTTCAGGATATTGCCTCAAGGGACAGGCGCGTAAACCTGCTCCTCAGGAAGAAAGACAAGGGCAGGGGCAGGGCAGGGAGGGACGGATTTAAATACTGCCTCAATAAGGGGGCAGACATAGTAATTGAGATGGACGGCGACTTCTCTCATCACCCGAAGTACATACCCCTTATGCTAAAAGAGATAAAGAATGCAGATGTTGTTCTTGGCTCAAGGGTTGTGGCTGGGGGTGTTGACGCAAGGCCGAGCATAGCACGCAGGATTATCACAAAGGGTGCAAACGCTTACTTGAGACTGCTTCTAGGCCTAAGGGTTGGCGACTGCAACTCAGGCTACAGGTGCTTCAGGCGCGAAGTCCTTGAGGAGATAGGGGTGAATAATATCGAATCAGTAGGGCCCTCAATTGTGCAGGAGGTTTTGTTCAAGGCAAGTCTCAAGGGCTTTAAGATAAGCGAGGTGCCAATCGTCTTCAAGGACCGCGAGCTAGGAAGCTCTAAGCTTGGGGCAAAGCACCTTGCAAGCGGCTATTTTATGGCTCTTAAGTTTGCTGCCATGCATAAGCTGGGGAGGCTGAAGTAGCTATAACCATGTCAAGGCTATACACATTATTAAACAATTATTACGGCTCAGATAATGTCTGGGCTGAGGTAGAATCAGTTTTCAGGGAGGAAGGAGTTCAGATTAACATTGACGATATATATGAGCCTTTCAAGAATCTCGTCATAGGGATTCTCTCGCAGAATACGAGCGACAGGAACAGCACCCGGGCCTATATTGGTTTATCAAGAAGCTTTAGAATAACACCTGATGAACTAGCTAAAGCACCGATCAATAAAATACGTGACTCAATTAAGCCAGGCGGATTATACAACATCAAAGCTAAAAGGATTAAAGAGCTTGCCCAAACTGTTTTAAAAAGGTTTAATGGCGACCTCTCAGCAATAACCAAATTACCAAAGGACAGAGCAAGAGAAGCCCTGCTAAGTCTCAGAGGAATTGGCGCGAAAACTACCGATGTCTTCCTAGCTTACTGTATGAACCAAGATACCTTACCAATTGATACAAATATCAAGCGCGTTGCTAAGAGGATGGGGATTGCTGGAAGCGAAGCAAGCTATGAAGAGGTACAAAAGGCGCTTGCAAGGGTTATTCCTCACAAGCGACGCGTTAGGGTCCATGAGCTCTTAATAAGACTGGGGAGAGACTTCTGTAAGGTGCAAAAACCATTGTGCGGTAAATGCCCTGTGAATTCTGTATGCGAGAAACAGCTTTGATGCTGCCGAGAAGCAATCTGGGTGGAGTCACCATTGGGTATGGAGTCTCTTAACCCAATCTCAAGCCGTAAGCTTTATTAACTCTGTTTATCGTGAACATCTTATGGAACTCAAAATTAAAGCAGCTTATTTTGCAAATAGGCTTGGTAAGATATATGGCACAATTTTCTTTATAATTTGTTCTTGTTTAGCAAGTTTAATATCAGGCATAATTATATTCAGAAACAGAAAAATTTCTAAATTAAAATTTGCAATGTTCGGATTATGTAACTTTTTAACTTTAATGGGATTCTCAATAGCAGCATATATTAGTAAGATAGATACAAGATTCACTGAATCACAAGGGACTCAACCCAACAAGAAAACAGCTTTGGGAAAAATCATTCGGATCACATTGCCTGTCGCGAGTATAATACTTCTTCTGTTGATTAAATTGCTTTTTGGCAAATTAAGATACTGGAATTTTGAAATGATTGTTCCTACTTTGTTAGTTTATACGATAATATCCCTGTTTCTTGCACCTCTTTTATGGGGGTATTATAATAACAGAAAAATACTGGCATTCACTGCTTTATTTTCAATATTATTCATGGCCCTGACTGTTGTTTCCCAATTATTGCTGACCGCCATAATTTAAGATAATATATAATTCGATGATAGCATATGTATCTGCAAAATAATTATACATAAAATTTCTGTAAACAAACCCTATCTTGTCAATAAACCCCTAGTTCGTCCTGTTCTCACCGTATCCAAGCCCTTCATCTAAACATACTTATAACCTTAACAATCGCCATACCAATAACAGCCATCTCAAGCCCCATGAGTGGAACAAACAGGGACATGATAATCCCTGCAACTGCTGCACCACAGGCATCTGCAAGGTACAGCCTAGAGGGCTCACTCTTATGGGATGAGAAGCTGAATGCTGCACCCACTATTGCACCACAGAGCGATGAAAGCATGTAAATTAAGAGTGTGCCTATATGAATGCCTCTGGTTATTATTATAAAGAGAAGCATTGCAAGAGCTATGCATGCAAGATCAACAGCGCCTTTGACACTTAAAAGTTCGTGGGCAGCTCGCGCTTCAGGGCGAGAATTCTTGTTATTTCTACTGGCTCTTGTTGTAACAATGCTCCCCACAGCAAGGCCGAGCATAAACACTCCGCTTATAATGCTCAGCCTTGAAAATAACACCCCATGATATTGCTGGAAGAGCATTAGAAGCGCGAGGAAGATGAGGCTTGCACTCATGCTTGAGCTGAAGACATTTAGTATGCCGCCACCTGCAACAATAAAGAAAAGAACAATTCCCGCTATGATAAAGCCAAATGGGGCTATAAACCCTGGCCCGTTAAAGATCAGAAGCCATTCTTGCAGATAAGAGTAATAAGCCCTTGGCCTTGCAGCAGTGCTTACAGGGCCAGCAGGGTTTATGCTGCTGTTCAGCCTAGAGATCCTCTCAGGCGTAAGGGTCTTATCAAGGTAATAATGATTAACATAGTGGGCTGTCATATTCCTCTCAGCCATTGCATCTGCAATATCATAGCGCAGCGCCCTATCAGATGCGATTAATGTAACCCCGGCAACAGGCAGTGCAATGACATTGGAGAAGACCTGCTTTAGCGTGCTGTAGACTGTGCTGTAGAGCTGCGATGCCTCGCTGCTGACATACTCCCCTGACAATGGGAGGCTGAGCATAAATACCCCCTCGCTGCTCATATGTGTCTTAGCCATCCTTGCGAACTCAAGATTGTAGAATCTCGCCTCCTGGATGCTTGAGGGGCTGGAGATGCAGGAGATGACAGCATCGTATTCCTGCGCCCTGCCAATAAAATCTATTGCATCAGCCCTTACAATATTAACCCTGCCTGTTTCAGGCAGCACACCAAACTCAGCCATTGCCTCCAGGAGCATGCGGTCGTGCTGGAGGTAGTCAACTGCTGTGTTATGCTTCAGAGCCTCATAGGCAGAGTCCGGGCTGCACGATATGAGCAGTATCCTCCGGGGGTTTAGTTGAGCCAGGCCAAAATGCACCCACTCTGAGGCCTGAGCTTCAGGGTCTGAGAAGATGCGTTCGCTGTTATAGAAGAAGTTAAGCTGTCCGCTTGTGTTTGTTACAATAATGCGCCCATACTCAGAGTCAGTGCAGCCTAAGACACTCTGGCCAGGGAATGCCTGCTGTAGTGTTTTAAGGCTTATTCGGCTGCTGTGCATAAAGAGCAGGATTGCAATTAACAGCAGCAAAGATGCGGTGGCTGGTAAACCAGAAGCGAGAGGTTTTCTGAAGCTGATTATTGAGATGACAAACAGTATTAACGCATTCAAGGCCATTAAGGCAATCGCGACTGAGGTGTTGTCCAGCATCAGGATTGCCATCGCAAACAAAACACCGCCCACTGCAAACCCTAAACCATCAAGGGCATACACGAATCTGGCGTGCCTTCTGCCAGCCAGGGAGCATGCGACAGAGAAGACAGCACCCATAACAAGGCAGTAAGGGGCGAGTGAGGCAAGAGCAAGTAAGACAACTGCCCCAGGCCCAAGAAGCTGCCCAGAGACAAAGAGGCCTGCAAGGAGGCGGATGCCAATTAGGGAAAGCAATGGCAGGACAGCAACAATAATGCCAAGCCTGTAGAGGAAGCCAGGCTTTACACCCCTAAACATCCTCTTGGCCATAACGCTTCCTGCACCCCCCAGAACAAGCCACGTTGAGATAGCAATAAGATAACTTACCTCAGCCCCCCTGAAGAGGGAAGCCAGCTCTCTAAGCAACACTGCCTGGGTGCAGACAGATGTAAGGCCGATTGTAAATACCAGAATGTAAATGTACTGGTATGCTGAGGCCTTTGCCTTTCTTTGCATAGCCTATAGTTGAGATAGGATTCTTTTTAAATGCATCTCAACTCTATCTCTTGAGTTCCTTCTCCAGCATCGCCTTCTGCTTTCCGTAAGCATTAAGCACCTGCATCTGGGCAGCCTTAATCTCCTTAAGCTGCTTCTCAGTCTCAAGGCGCATAATCCTGATGTCCTTATGCAGCTCAATTAGGTCAAAGAACTTTATTGAGCTCACAACAGGAAGAATCAGGGCAGCGAAGAGCAGGCTTATCAGGAAGACTGCGAACTTATCACCCTTTATTGGCATGATGCTAAATACGTACAGCCCAACCATTGCTGCCAGGAATATAACAAGCAGGAAGTAAAGAGCCAGTGCAAGCCTGTTGCTGCGCTTGGTGGGCATACTTAATAGGGTATGCTTCTGGCTATTTATTTTTTGTGGAAGAGGGCTTTGAATACACTCGGCTTCCCAACTCGCCCTCGGCATTCAAAGCCCTCGGATGTCATTTGTGTCAGGATCGAAAAACATAAACACGCCCTCGTCTATATAAAAAAGATGTTGACATGCTGAGAAATCGCAATTGTGCAATTCTTAACAACTTCACTTAACATTTGCAAATACTTTATAAATTCTCCTGATTTACCATGCTCAATATTTAGCTTTAGCTGAGGTTCAAAAATGCTTCGTACACACACATGCGGCGAGTTGACTGCAACAAACATAGGCGAGCAGGTAAAGCTCTGCGGCTGGGTTCAGAGCAGGCGCGATCATGGGGGGGTAATATTCATTGACCTTAGAGACAGATATGGCCTAACTCAAGTAGTATTTGACCCCTCCCACAATAAGCAGGTCCACTCCAAGGCAGAGCACCTTGGAAGGGAGTTTGTACTTCTGGTCGAGGGCGGGGTTAGAGAGCGAAAAGAGGGTATGGTTAACCCTAAGCTAAGGACTGGCGAGATTGAGGTGCTTGTTGATAAGCTTGAGATACTCAACCAGGCAGAGACCCCGCCGATAGAGATTGAGGATAGGATAAAGCTCTCAGAGGACATACGCCTGAAGTACAGGTATCTTGACCTCAGGAGACAGGTTATGCAGAGCAGCATAATCACAAGAAGCAGAATATACAAGGTCACGAGGGACTACTTTGCAGAGCAGGGCTTTGTCGAGATAGAAACCCCCATACTTGCAAAGTCAACACCCGAAGGGGCTCGCGACTACCTTGTGCCGAGCCGCACTAACCTAGGTAGGTTCTTTGCCCTGCCTCAGAGCCCGCAGCTCTTTAAGCAGCTTTTAATGATAGCGGGCTTTGACCGCTACATACAGATTGCACGCTGCTTCAGGGATGAGGATCTAAGGGCAGATAGGCAGCCTGAGTTTACGCAGATAGACATTGAGATGAGCTTCATCACTGAAGAGGACATATACGCCCTTATTGAGGGCTTCCTGAAGAGGCTCTTCCAGGAGATACTAAATGCTGATATAAAGACTCCATTTCCGAGGATGACCTATGCTGGGGCAATTGAACACTACGGCACAGGCAAGCCTGACATAAGGTTTGGCCTTGAACTGGTGGATGTGACAGATATTGCCTCTGAGTCAGGCTTTGATGTCTTTAAGACAGTCATAGCAAAGGGGGGTATTGTAAAGGCAATAAATGCGAAGGGCTGCGCAGGCTTCTCAAGGACAGACATAGAGAGCCTGACAAAACTTGCTCAGGAGGCTGGCGCCAAGGGCATGGCCTGGATGAAGATGTTAGACAGGCTGGAGAGCTCAATAGTAAAGTACTTTGGCGAGGCTGTTCAGAAAAGGCTGATAAAGAAGCTCAACGCAGAGAAGGGAGACCTTATGCTCTTCATAGCAGACAAGGCATCAACAGCCAATGCAGTCCTGGATGTGCTCAGGCAGGAGCTTGGAAGGAGGCTGAAGCTTATAAATGAGGGTGACTTCAAATTCTTATGGGTTACAGACTTCCCCCTCTTGGAGTACAGCGAGGAGGAGCAGCGCCTTGTTGCAATGCACCACCCATTCACAAGCCCGAAGGAGGAGCACATCAAGCTCCTTGAAACAAGCCCTGAAAAGGCCATCTCAAGGGCTTATGATGTTGTTCTTAATGGCACAGAGCTTGGGGGAGGCTCGGTAAGGATACACAGGCGTGATGTTCAAGAGCTTATGTTTAAAGCACTAAAGATATCAAAGAAGGAGGCAGAGGAGCGCTTTGGATTCCTGCTTGAGGCATTCACATATGGCGCACCCCCTCATGGAGGGCTTGCCTTTGGATTTGACAGGCTCGTGGCCCTGATGACAGGCAATGAATCAATACGCGAGGTAATTGCCTTCCCAAAGAACAAGGCATGCCAATCACTAATGGATGGCACGCCTTCTGATGTTTCAGAGAAGCAGCTTAAGGAGCTAAATATTAGGGTTGAAAGTGGGAGAACAAACAGACAGAGATAAGAGGCCAGACTTGAGTTTCCAGAATAGAAAACTTTGAACAACCTCTCCCCTACAGGTCGGTATTCTCTCTTTTTGCATCCTTTCATACTTAAAAGTTCGTGGATAGCTCGCGCTTTAGGGCGAGAACTTTTAATGCAGTCATTCCATCGGTGTACTCACGAGCGTTTGATAGCCCCGAGCAGGCGAATTTTTTTTACCTTCGGTAAGAGTCAAAAGCTCGCTCGGAAGGCGAGCTTTTGACGATAAAACCCCGCAGCCTCCTCAGGGCTTACTGAATTGATAAATATCCCTGCCCCAAGTTCAAGCCCTCCAAGCTTTGAAATTCTAGGGCAGACCTCGATGTGGAAGTGGAAGTCAGGATCATCATGATAATGAAGGTAGAAGTTATAAGGGGCATCTATCTCTCTGAGCCTGGTCAGCACCCTCTTCAGGGCTGATGCCATGCTTCTAAGCTCATTGTCATCGCACCCCTCCAACTGGTTGGTATGTCTTTTGGGAAAAAGCCAGGCCTCATAGTTGAACCTTGATGCGTAAGGGCAGAATGCAACGGCAAAATCATCCTTAAAAATAAGACGCTCTCCTTCAGATTCAATGCTCAGGATATCGCAGTAGGGGCATCTGCTCTTTTCAGCCCTAAAGCCCTTGACAGCATCAAGCTCAGCCTTAACTTCAGGAGGCTGTATGTTGCATGCCATGAGCTGCGAATGCGAGTGTGAGAGAGAGGTACCTGCATCAGGGCCCTGGTTCTTTACCATGAGGGCATAAGCCACCCCCTGCATTGACCTCGCCTCAGCAATCCTCTTTGAATAAACAGCAAGAAGCAGTTTTATATCCTCTGCATCAAGATCGCTGAGCTGTGCGCCGTGAACAGGGGTTTCAACAATCACCTCGTGAACCCCAAAGGAGCTGCCATAGGTAAAAAAACCGTCCTTATGAATATCAGGCGAGCCATCAGGGCTCATGGCAGGGAACTTGTTATCGAACCAGCGCATCTGCCACTTCTCGCCCCCAAGACGACCCTTTTCTTGCGGGGTTAAGTGCTCGTTTCCAGGGCAGAAGAAGCATTTATCATTTTCCTTATCATCCCTCTTGTCAGACAGGCGCTCAGCAGCATCCTTTGGGCGCCTGGCTCTTCCAGGTGCGATGATAACCCAGTGATCCCTGAGATAGTCCTTTCTCAGCTCCATTTTTTAAACCTCCTGGTTGCATGACTTATAAAAACAGCGTTAGGTACAATGATGGTATCGCCCTCAGCTGTCCTGATCTGCACTGAAACAAGTCCAAGCTCCCTTACGCTCCCCTTGACACTGAACACGCTTATGCGATCACCTGTTTTTATAAGCTGCCTCTGCCTTATCATCAGGCCAGCAACAATGTTCGGGGCAAAGTCCCTTATGACAAAGAGGACTGACACCAGCAGGGCAATCAGGGCAATAAATGCAGCAAGGTTAATGATGAATGCTGCAATGCCCAGCTGCCTCAGGGCAAAGTAGGCTGTGATAATGTAAATTACCGTGCTGATTATGCCCTCAAAGAACTCCTCGGCAGCAATGTTAATGCCTGTCTTTCTTTTAAGATAGCTGTTCAGGCCCAGCTCGTTGAGAAGCCTCTTTGTAAACCTCCCTGAGATGCGCCCGATCATAAGGCCTATGAGGACGACCACAGCAGCAAGCACGAAGTTGTTCAGGGCCCTTGTGAATAGGTCAGCTGGCCTTAGCCTGAGGCTGCTTAAAACTCCGAAGCTAGGCATATTCATCCTCCCTTGTCTTTTAATCCTGCAACAGCATTGACAATGGCATCCTTGCTGATCATATCCATGCAGTTCGGCTTCTTATCGCATCGCTTCTTATAGCAGCAGAGGCACTCAAGCTCAGGCAGTATTTTTACCCCGAGGCTGTAAAGCTCAATCTCAGCACTTGATGTTGGGCCGAAAAAGACAACAACAGGCTTTTTTAATGCGAGTACAATGTGCATGGCAAGGCTGTCGCTTGTAACGAGCACGCTGCAAAGATTTATGATGCCTGCAAAATCTAGGAGCCTGTTATCACAGCCTGAATCAATGATCTTGCTTTTAACCCTGCTGAGTAATGCCCTGTTCCTCCCAGCCTCCTCAGGGCCGCCTA
>Ga0066637_10001567_pt1 | contig 14884 bp, 15 predicted proteins | sample CryGeyCG2014_020_FD_62737 | JGI IMG/M metagenome (GOLD analysis project Ga0066637, IMG submission 62737) | Groundwater microbial communities from aquifer - Crystal Geyser CG08_land_8/20/14_0.20 | ecosystem: Environmental > Aquatic > Deep subsurface > Groundwater | place: USA: Utah: Grand County...
CGAGCACTAACAAAAGCATTAGCCAATCCGCCGCCAATAATTAAATAATCAACGATTTTTATTAATTTATTTATTAATCCAATTTTTGTTGACACTTTAGCTCCTCCAATAATGGCCACGATTGGTTTTTTTGGTTTATTAATAACTTGAGATATTATTGCCAATTCTTTTTTAAGGAGCAGTCCTCCATATGACGGTAAAAATTTTGGTGGTCCGATCACTGAAGTGTCTGACCGGTGGCAGACTGCAAAAGCATCGTTTACATAAATATCGGAGAGAGAAGAAAGTTGTTTTGCAAATATGGTTGAATAGTCTTTTTCTTTGGGGTAAAAACGAATATTTTCCAAAACTAGAATTTCTTTATTAGTCTGTTTTTCAAAAACTTGTTTGTCAGAAGATAAAAAATCGTCAACTAAAGTGATTTTATAATCTGGTAAATATTCACATAATTTTTTAACGACGGGCATTAGCGATAGTTTTGAATCTCTATATTTCGGTCGATCAAGTTTGGCAACGCAGATAAGTTTATTCTTATTTTTTAAAAGATATTCAATAGTAGGAAGATTTTTTTGGATCCTAATATCATCAGCAATCGTTCGATTAGGATTAAGAGAAACATCAAAATCAACCCGGAGAAGGATGATTTTATTTTTGATTTCAACTTCGTCAATGTAGGTTATTTTTTTCACAAGTTAATAATCTTTATTTGTTTTTCCTTTACTTAACGAATAGTAGATAAACAAAGATATAACAAAACCAAAAATACTAAGAAATTGAGCTATTAAAAAACCTGATAATAAAGATCGATTATTCATTAAAGAAATAATAGCATTATAGGAACTAGTGAAATTAAACAATGTTCGCACACTGACAAATAGTATTGAAAAGATGAAAAAATAAAACCAAAATTTTTTTGTAAATAAAAAATGATTAAAAGCGAAAGAATAAAAACCCACAATATCAATAGTTCCTATTATAAAAAATAATAATTCTTTTAAGTTAAATCCATTTAATAATGAAGGAATTGAAGTGATATAACTAATAAGAAAAATAATAAAGAGAATTTTCCATCGCATATTAATTAATATTTTAATTTTTAATATTTGATATTTAATCTTTAATATTTAAGAGCTTATAAACAAAACTGATTTTAATCTAAATAGTTGCTTAGTTTGTCAACTAAATCTACAAGCCTAGTACTATATCCCCACTCATTGTCGTACCAGCCAAAGATCTTTACCAAATTTCCATTGATTACTTTTGTATAGTTAGCGTCAAATATACAAGAATAAGGAGAACCAATGAAATCCGAAGAGACTAAGATTTTATTTTCATAACCCAAGATCCCTTTCATCGTACCAACTGACGTCTCTTTAAATCTTTTATTAATTTCTTCAGCGGTGGTTGGTTTTTCTACAATAATAGAGATATCAGTAATAGAACCGGTGACCACCGGAACCCGAAGAGACATCCCGTCTACTTTTCCTTTTAACTCAGGGATGACTTTAGCAACAGCTTTAGCGGCGCCGGTAGTTGAAGGGATAATATTTATGAAAGCCGCTCTTGACCGGTCTTCTGTTTTTCCGGCATCATCAAGTAAGCTTTGGCTGAGGGTCATAGCATGAGCGGTAGTTAAAAATCCAGAAATAACTTTGAAATTGTCATTAATTATTTTAAACATCGGGGCGGCACAGTTTGTCGTGCAGGAAGCCATGGAGATAACGGTTTCTTTTTTAAAATTAAACTGTTCATCATTAACCCCGAGAACAACGAATGGTATTTCTTCATCTTTACTCGGGGCCGTTAAGATGACTTTTTTTACGGAACCTTTTAGATGTTTTTCCAAATCCGGTTTTTTATTAAAAGCACCAGTAGCGTCAACAACTACATCAACACCATATTTATCCCAAGGAATATTTTCCGGCTTATCATTGAGTAAGGTTAAAATTTTTTTCCCGTTAACCATGATTCCATCTGACTCTTCTTTTACTTCCATTCCAAACCTTCGGTAAACGGAGTCAAATGAAAGAAGATAAGCAATCATAGAAGTTGGAGTTTTTCTCGTATTTATAGCTACAATATCAAAATTATTCCGTGTCAAAGCAATTCTTGTGAAAGCTCGGCCAATCCTGCCAAAGCCGTTTAAACCAATCTTTAATCTTTTCATATCTATTATCTGCTGATAAAATGATGATGCGTGGTAATATATCTAATCGTACCAGATACTCCTCGGATAACAAGAGAATGGGTAATAACCCTATCTTTATTAAAAATAACTCCATTTAGAAGAGGACCATCAATGACACCGGTGGCTGTAAATGTTAGCTGTTTTCCTTTGGCTAAATCTTCAGCCGTAAAAATTTTATTTAAATTTTTGACGCCAGCCACTTTTATCTTGGGAATATCGGTTTCTTTTTTAGGTTTGAACCGGCACAGAATTTCTCCACCTAAAATTTTTATAGGAACGGCGGCTAAGACCGCCTCTGTTGATCCACCAATTCCCATCAGTAAATCAATTCCTGAATCAGGAAAACAGGTGGCGATGCCGGCGGCTACGTCACCATCGGCAATAAGTCTTACCCGGGCGCCAGCATTTCTCACTTGTGAAATTAAATCAATATGTCTTTCCCGATCTAAAATAACAACCGTGATATCTTCGACTTTTTTATTAAGGGCTTCAGCTGTTTTTTCAATATTTATTTTAACCGAAACATCAAAATTAATCGCGCCTTTACCAAGTGGACCAACGGCAATTTTTCCCATATAAGTATCCGGGGCATGAAGAAGGCTGCCTTTCGGACCCGAAGCAACAACCGTCATAGCGTTATATCTTCCATAAGCAACACTGTTAGTGCATTCGAGAGGATCGATCGCTAAATCCATGACCGGAGTTTTTGCAATACCTACATGTTCTCCGGTATAAAGCATTGGGGCCTCATCTTTTTCTCCTTCACCAATGACAACGGTTCCGGAAAAATCAATTTGATTAAGACGAGACCTCATAGCGTTAACAGCTGCACCGTCAGCTTTTTTTTTGTCTCCTCGGCCAATCCAATGGGCTGCTTCAATAGCGGCGGCTTCAGTGACTCGAACGAATTCTAAAGCGAGATTTCTATCCATGGTTGATGTATATATTATACATATAACTATTGTTTTTCTACTTTATGTTGTCCAAATTTACCTCTTTGCGCAGAAACGACTTTATTGCGGAATCCGTCGGGACTGTCATCGGCGATATTTTTGGACTGTTGACGAACAAGAAGCGACTGTTTAATGACAGGGATAGAAACACCTTCATCCTTAGCTACTTTAATAGTCCACTCAGCTTCACCACTTGACTGGATCACTGATGAAATTTGCTTTAGATTTTGGTCATCTACAAATGACTCTTGAGTCCATTTCACCAGGCGCGATTCTATAACAGAACGGTTATTATAGACCCGAAAAACTTCTGAGAGATCAAAATTATACCGGCTTTGTTTTAATACGGCCGCACCTTCCGCGATTCCCTCCATCATTCCGTACTCTATTCCGTTATGAATCATCTTGGCAAAATGCCCGGCCCCAACTTTGCCAAAAAAACCATAAGCAGCGGGAGCGGCGACTGCTTTTATAAGTGGTTCTAATTCTTGAAAATCTTTTTTCTCTCCACCGACCATCAAACAAGCTCCATTTTTTGCCCCACTTGGACCGCCTGAAACACCAATATCCATAAATCTTATATGGCGGGACTTAAGAAGACTATTCCTTTTAATGGAGTCCTTATAGAAGGAATTTCCACCATCTATTATTAAGTCTTTCTTGGAAAGCAGTGGTATAAGTAAATTTAACATATCGTCTATCACCGATCCGGCCGGAAGCATGAGCCAGACAATTCTTGGGGTAGGCAATGATTTTATCAGTGACTCAATGCTGTATCTTCCTTTTAAACCAGACTGTTCGAGATTTTTTGTCACAGATTCCGTTCGATTATATCCAAAGACATTCCAACCTTTTTCCACAAGTTGTAAGGCGATTCCAGACCCCATTTTTCCCAATCCAATAATGCCGACATTTTTGTTTAGAGTCACTCCTAAATTATCATCTTGTTCAATATATCTTGCTTTCTCACTTATTTCTGTCCTGTCAGGAGAGTATCTTACGAGCGGAACGACATTCTTATTCCAAGCCGCAACAATCGGATCGGTAAATTTCCACATCGCGGCAATTTCCTTCGTACTGGCGAATAATGTCTGATCACCAAGAATCGCGTCAAATAGAAGTTTTTCGTAAGCTTCTACATATTGAACCGATGAATTAGTGCTTTTGTATAGAAATTGAACAGTCCGTTCCTCAATCTTATTCTCGAGTCCCGACTTTTTTGCAAAAAGTGTCATGACAATTTTTTCTTCCGGCTCTAAGCGGAATACAATCCTATTTTTATAATGTATATTTGGTGGGCAAAGGCATGGAGTTGGATGCTTAAAGATAATCACGATCTCTTTCTTGGATAAACCCATCCGTTTTCCGCTTTCAAGAATAAAAGGGACACCATTCCACCTTTGGCCTTTAAGGTAAGCACGAATCTTAAAATAAGTCTCCGTTGTTGAATTTGGAGAGACGCCTTTTATAGATTTAAATCCGTCGTACTGGCCACGGAAAGAGTACTTTTTTATTTCCCTTAAGTGATAACGATTTAACATTTCAAGGATATTGGCCCGCTCTTCACGAATAACTTTGGCAGTAAAAGATTCCGGACGTTCCATAGTAATAAGCGCCAGCATTTGCAAAAGATGATTTTGGCCAACATCACGTAAAGCTCCCAGCCCATCATAAAAGTTTCCGCGCTGTTCAACCCCTATTTTTTCAAGTAACCTGATTTCAACTTTCTCGATACATTTATTATTCCATGAATCTTCAAAAAGATTATTTGAAAAGCGGAACTGCAATATATTCTGAAGCATATCCTTTCCAAGGTAGTGATCAATCCGATAAATTTGTTCCTCTTTAAACAGTGAGGACAAAAGTTTGTCGAGGTCTTCGGACGTTTTTAAGTTTTTTCCAAAAGGCTTTTCTACAAGAATTCTTGTCCATCCTTCCTCCGGAGAACAAGGAGTTGTTAATCCGGAAGATGACAAGTTTTCCAGTATTGGCTCATACATGGCCGGAGAAACAGCCAGGTAAAATAACTTATTAGAACAGGCTTTCCATTCTCCATCGATTCTTCCAAGAACGGCGGATAAATTATTATAATCCCCAGCCTTTTCCAGTTGCCCGCTTTGGTAAGAAAACATCATGAGGAACGAAGATATGTCAGATTTTTTATCCAAAATACTTTTTAGATATTCCCTAAAATCGGAGGGTGAAAATTTTCGTCTCGAAAATCCGATAATATGAAACAGTTTTGGTAACTTCTTATCTTCATAGAGGTTAAAAAGGGCCGGGACAATCTTTTTCTTCATCAAGTCCCCGGTCGCCCCTAAAACTATAATTATTGTTGGTATATTTTTATTTAATGAGTTCATTCCAGTCATTTGAAAATTTTTTAATGCCTTTTTCCGTTAATTCATGAGCAATATTATATCCTGTCCAGGGTTTTGATATTGCAATTTTTAAGTATTCAATAGTTTTTAATCTCGGGATAATTATTCCCGCCTCTTTCCACTCTTTTAATATTGATAGCGGGGCCGTAATAATATTGCTTTCTAAATTTAGCGCATAGAGAAAATGCTCAAGTGACCGAACGCTGGCCGTGAGTACCTCCACATGTCCATCCCCGCCGTTATACATCCTTAATATATTTGTAATCAAATCCATACCGTTTTCTCCCTTGTCATCAAGTCTGCCTACAAAAGGTGATACGAAAACATCTCCTTTTTTGGCACCTTTTGTAGCCGCATAAACGGCCGCGGCCTGTTCCTGAGAAAAACAGAGTGTCATATTGACTCGCATCCCTTCCCGTATTAACCGCTTCGCGGCTGATAACCCCGGAGATGTTATAGGATATTTTATGTGAGCATTTGGAATCCAGGAAAACATTTCTTTTCCTTGTATATACATATCATCTGCGGAAGTTTTTGCATCAGCATAGACTTCAATGGAGATAGATCCTTCGGGTATCAATGCCGAAATTTCTTTGATGACTTTTTTATAAAACGTAAAAATTTCTTCTTTTGTAAATTTATCGCCTCTTTCTAATCGTTCTTTTGCTTGAGGATTTTTTGAGATGAGAGTAGGATTGGTCGTTTGCCCATCCAGGTAACCTAAAATATTTAGTGCTTCTTGTGTTTCTTGAGGGTCGCCGCTATCAAGAAATATTTTTGTCTTTAAATTGCCAGGTTTCATAGTATCTTATGATACTAAATAATTTAACTCAATACCAAAACTCTATACCCATTAAACGCAGCAACTAAGTTTTGTAATATCATTGGTAAATGATAAAGCGACGATTTTAATTGCTTCAGATAAAGTTGGAAACATTGGTAAGGAATTGACTACATCAGCAATTGTATTTTTATTCTTTATAAGCATCATTGCTTCTGCAATTAACTCACCGGCATTAGGAGCAAGGATATGGACGCCCAAAATTACTTTAGTATCAGGATGGACAACCATTTTGATTAAACCTTTCGTTCTACCAATAATAAGAGCCTTTGGAACGTCTGCAAAAGAAACAGTACGGCAAAAGCATCTTCCTATCTGCTTCATTTCTTGTTCTTCAGTAAGTCCTACACCTGCTAGTTGCGGATCAGTAAAAATAGTCCAAGGAACCGTATTGTAGTCAATGCTGTTTTGCGTATCTTTTAGGACGTTTTCTGCCGCCAATGTTCCCTCTCGTCCGGCAGTTGTCTCAAGACGAAGTGGAGCATTAATAATATCTCCAACCGCATAAATATGAGATTGAGAGGTTTGAAACTGTGGATTTACTTTGATTGCTTGTTTCTCATCAACTTCAACACCAGCCTTATTGAGACTTAGGTCTTGTGTGTTTGGGGTTTTCCCAACGGCAAGTAAGATTTCATCTCCTGATACCTCCTCCTGTTTTCCTTCAACAAGATAAGAAATAACCTTTTTATCTCCGTCTTTCCGCGCTGATTGTACTTGAATTCCTGTCTTAATGGTTATCCCTTCATTGTTGAGAATTTCTGATAAACGAGTTATCAATTCTTTCTCTCCTCGGAAGATAGAAGAACTTCTATGAAGAATGGTTACTTTTGTTCCAAAGCGCGCATACATTTGTGCAAATTCAAGTCCTACTGGTCCCGCTCCTATTACAATGAGTTCTTTTGGCTGTTGTTTTAATTTCAAAGCCTCAATATGGGTTAGGAATCCCACTTCTTGTATATTCTCAATTTGTGGAATTGTTGCAGTTGATCCAGCAGCAATAACAAAATTTTTAGCAGTGTATTTCTGTCCATTAACTTCAATCTCTGTTTGAGAAAGAAATGTAGCTTTTCCTTCTATATGAGTAATGTTCTCTAAACCAGCAAGCACTTTCTCATATTTCTCTGCTCTGAGTTTTTCAACTAAATCGAGCTCATGTTGAACAACTTGGGCAAAATCAAAGTTTTTAACTTCAATATCAAGACCTGGAATATTATAATTTTTGGTAAGATGCATCACCTCACCTGCCCAAAGAAGGGTTTTTGATGGAACACAGCCAACATTAACACAAGTACCACCTAAAGGAAGCCCTTTGTTTATCAGCAGAGTTTTAGCCTTCAATTCATTCGCTTTAATTGCAGCCGCAAACGCTCCGGCACCACCGCCAATAATAATTAAATTAAAATTTTCCATAGATATTATTTAAGTTGTTCTTTCTCTACACGACAACTTTCACATACTCCATTTACCTTGCGGGAGGAAAAGTATAAAGATACAAGAAGAAGAATGATTGCGAAAGAAACAACCCACCATTGATTTTTAAGAAGAAAAACAATACTGCCAAAACCTAAAAAACCAAATAAGGCAATAAGACAAGACGCACAGGTTGCAGTTCCCAAAACTGCAGCAAAAACACCCAGATAACCTACTGTCCCACCTTTCCCTACACTTGCCAGCTTTGTTTGCGCAGAGTAGGCATTTCTGAAGATGAAAGCCTGCATCGTCACAAATAAAGCAACCAAGATAGAAAGAATATCCATAAGTATGTAATTTGAAAAAGTTAAGACTTGGAGTTGAAAAGAAAGACTGTTTCCTAGGATTGTCCAAACTTGAAGAAAGATAAAAAGAGCAAATGAAAGAACAGTCAAAATAATAAAGCTAAAAAGATAACCTTTTTTTGAAAGAATAGTTTTTGTGGCATGTATAATCTGCTGCATTTCAGGTGATAAAACTTTTAAGAGTTTTTATAAAATTGTTATCAGTTAGAGAATAGTAGACCGTTTGTGCTTCTTTTCTCCTTGTCACCAGCTCCAACTCTAAAAGTTTCTTCACGCTATGGGAAACAACGGAGATAGAAGTATCTAGGATTTCTGCCATTTCACCAACGGAAACCTCTGGATAATGACAAAGGAGATAACAAATCTTAAGTCTTGTGGTGTCACCAACAACCCCCAGTTGCTGCGCACAAGCAACCAGTTCTTTCTTATTTCTTAGTTCTTTCTTAATCTGCTTGTATTTATTCATGGTATTTGAACAACTATTCAAATAATAACTGTTTTCTTATCTGTTGTCAAGGTAGATTTCTTATTGTCCATAAACTTGTATTTGTTTACTTAATAGTGATAAAATATTTTTGGTTATTAATTATATTTTAAATATATGATTATTTCTCAAAAGGCTGAAAACATATTGACTAAAGTTGCTCACGAGTTAGTTGCCCCTAAAAAAGGGATATTAGCGGCTGATGAAAGTACGGGAACAATGAAGAAACGATTAGATGCAATTGGAGTTGAAGCCAATCCGGAAAATCGTTCAATGTGGAGAGAAATAATGGTCGGTTCACAAGGAATTGAAGAAGCAATCAGCGGGGTGATATTGTTTGATGAAACTCTTCGACAGTCTTTGCCAAACGGTAAGATGATTGCCGATTTGCTTAAATCTAAAAATATTCATCCTGGTATTAAGGTTGATGGCGGCGTGGTTAAAATTAACGAACAGGAAGAAACCTTTACCCAGGGTTTGGATAAACTGGAGGAAAGATTATTGGAATATAAAAATATGGGAGCCACTTTTACTAAATGGAGAGCGGTTTATAAAGTTGGTGAAAAGATGCCAACACCCGTGGCAATTACGGTAAATTCTATTGGACTGGCAGAGTATGCTTTCCTTTCCCAGAAAGTTGGACTGGTTCCTATTGTTGAACCGGAAGTATTAGTTTTAGAAGGTAATCATGATATTAGCAGGAGTAAAGAAGTGACTGCCCTGGTTCTCAAAGATGTATTTTATTGGTTAAAACAGTTTAGAGTGCAGCTTGATGGTATGTTATTAAAACCTAACATGGTCCTTCCAGGAAAAAAATCACCAAATCAGGCAACCGCAGAAGAAATAGCTCGTTTAACTGTTAAAACATTAAAGACGGCCGTTCCTACAGAAGTTCCCGGAATTGTCTTTTTATCAGGGGGATTAACACCTGATCAATCAACAGAGTATTTAAAAACTATGAACGCTATGTATCCTGGTTTGCCATGGCAGTTAAGTTATTCTTTTGGGAGAGCGTTACAGCAAGAAGCGCTACTTGCCTGGATGGGAAAACCGGAAAATGTTACAACCGCTCAAGAAACTCTTCTTTCTCGAGCTAAAAAAGTATCACAAGCAAGAGAAGGAAAATAAACAATTTTTATATATCACAGCAACATCATCGCGGTAAACTTCGCGCCAATTATATTTAGTTGACTCTTTTTGTAATAAAAGATCAAGAAAAGTGCCATTAGTAATTAAAAGATAATTAGTTTTTAATTTATTTAATTTTTCGTTCCATCTGGGTTGCGTTTGGATTATGCTTAAGAAAACCTGGTACGGGCTCTTCCCGTTTTCATCATGCCATGCCGGCATTCTTCCGTCAACAAATACTTTGACGTTGGGTTTCTGCCAAATCAAAAATCCACCCCATTCATAAGTATTGAAAACATTACCAATTAATTGAGGAAATTTTTTTATTGCTTGACAGGGATATGGAATTTGACCCTTTTGACAATATTCAGTCCACGAAGTATCAAATTTTATTGTTATGGGAACATAAACAATAAGAATAAAAATAATTATTGAACATAAAATAGGAACAAGTACTTCGGATTGAATCAATCTTAAAATCCTAAATTTTTTAAATGAATCTCGCGTAACGTAGAAAAATATCAGGTAAAAAAAAGGTAAATTTCTTAGAGCGTTTAAAGATAAAAGACTGAAAAAAATTAAAAATAATAAATAAAAAAAATTAAAAGGCTTTCGTTTCATGATATCAATTAATCCGATAATGGTGAAAAAGGAAATTAAAAATAAATAAAAAGGTGGAGGTTTAACCCATTCAGCAATCATCTGACCAAGTGGAGAGGTGAGATGATTAAAAATCTCCCGATAGACATTTATTCCAAACGGATTAATTAATGTTGTTAAAAATGAAATAAAAATAATTAGCAGTTTTTGAGTTAGATTAAAATACTTATTTTCATAAAAAATAAAGAAAATTAATATGAATAATCCGATAAAAAAACCAATATGTAAATTTACCCAGAATAAAAACAAAATCGGAATTAAGAAAAACAACTTTCTATTTTTTGATTCTAATATCCAAAGCAAAATTAAAAGAAATAAATAGGTAATAATTTGTGGCCTAAATCCCAAACTCAGGACAGAATAAGATAAAACAAAAGAAATAAAATAAGTTAAGAAACTCAGTTTTATATTATTTATTAGTTTTATAAAGATTAAAGCAGTTAAAGTGAAGATAATAGATCCGATAAAACTTATTCCTAAAAACCCCCAATGGTCATAGATAAAAGCGATAATAATATCGTATAAATGTCCGGAATAGTAAGAGTGGTAATTTGGTAAAAAATATGAAAAATTATTCTTAATACATAATGAATCGGAAGTTAAAAACTCTTTACCGCATCGATAATGCCAGCCAAAATCAGTATCCTTAATGGGAAAAAAACTTATTAAAAAAATCAAAACAAAAAAAAGAAAAACAACAATTTTTTTCATATCAAATCTTAAATTATTTTATAGGGTCATATCCTCCTTTGGACCACGGATGACAACGGATAATTCTTTTTAAACCTAAAAATAATCCTTTAATGCTTCCGTATTTTTCGACCGCTTGATAAGTATATTCCGAACAAGTGGGAGTAAAACGGCAGACTTGGTCGGTCAAAAATAATTGTCTGGCAATGGCTCCATGAAAAAATCTGGTTTTTTGATAAAAACGGATAAACTTAAGAATAACTGTTTTCATATTGCTATAATTCTACTATGAAAATAACCATATTGACCTTATTTCCTAAAATGATTTCCGGGTTTTTTGAAGAGAGCATAATCAAGCGCGCCCAGGATAAAAAATTGGTTGAAATAGAAATAATTAATCTAAGAGATTTTGCTATTGATAATTATGGAACGGTTGATGACCGGCCGTATGGGGGAGGAGCGGGGATGGTCATTCGCGTAGATGTAGTTCATAAAGCATTACAAAAAGTCAAAAGTCAAAAGTCAAAAGTCAAAAATACAATTCAAAATTCAAAAGTTATTTTGGCAAGTCCAAAAGGAAAACAGTTTAATCAACAAAAAGCGCTTGAATATTCAAAATTAGATCACCTGATCATCATTGCCGGACATTATGAAGGAGTAGATGAACGAGTTTTAAATTATATTGACGAAGAAGTTTCCCTGGGGGATTTTATTATGACCGGAGGAGAAATTACGTCGGCCGCAATAACCGACGCGATTGTCAGGCTTATTCCGGGAGTTTTGAAAAAAGCAGAAGCTATCAAAAACGAAACTTTTAACATCAATGGTAAAAAATTATTAGAGTATCCACAATATACTAGGCCGGAGATCTTTGACAACAAGAAAGTTCCATCGGTTTTATTATCGGGTGATCCTAAAAAGATTAAAATATGGCAGGAGGAGCAAGCGCTTGAAGAAACTCATAAAAAAAGACCGGATCTACTTGACACAAGTACGTAATTAGTTTAATATCTAACTATTACTAATTTAATATAAGTTAAAATGAATAAATATTTTTTGTTGGTACTAATCGTTTTTTTCGTAATCGGAGGAGTGTTTTTTCTTAATCAAAAAAAACCTGCGATGAAAGAGGAATCAACGACGACACCGGTTAAAGAATTTTCCATGATTGCTAAAAAATGGCAGTTTGATCCGTCTACCATAAATGTTAAACAGGGAGACAAGGTAAGGCTAAAAATAAAAAGTATTGACGTTACTCATGGTTTTAGCTTACCTGATTTTAATGTCAATGAAAATTTGGAACCGGAAAAAGAAGTTGTGGTTGAATTTATTGCTGATAAAAAAGGCGAATTTTCCTTTTTTTGTTCGGTTTTTTGTGGCGAAGGACATTCTGGAATGAAAGGTAAATTAGTAGTAGAATAAATTAGTTATAAATTTATTTTTTAATTTTATGAAAGTTATAAAACTGGAAGTAAAAAAGTTTTCAGAAAAGATTTTATCAATGAAGGGTATTTCCAAAAAAACCGTTGAAGAGCACCTAAAGTTGTATTCGGGTTATATTAATAAGTATAATGAGATTCAGGAAAAACTAGCCGCTTTAAAAGATAAGGACTACGCAAAAGCCAATCAAGTTTATTCAGTCATTCGAGAACTCAAAACCGAACTATCTTTTGCTTGGGGTGGAGTAGTTAATCATGAAATTTATTTTTCTCATCTGGGGGAAAAAGGTGGTCTGCCAGCTGGTGAATTATTAAAACAGCTTGAAAAGGATTTCGGTTCATTTGATGCTTTTAAAAAAGATTTGAAAGCCACCGGTATTTCAGCTCGTGGTTGGGTTTGGACAGGCTGGAACTATCAAGAAAAAAGATTAGTCAACTATCTGGGTGATTCTCAAAATACTTATTCGATGTGGAAAGTTGAACCGTTGGTGGCTTTGGACACATATGAACATGCTTATTTTATTGATTATGGAGTCAACCGGGGTAGTTATATAGATGCCTTTTTTGAAAATTTAGACTGGAAAAAAGTTGAAGAAAATTTTCAAGGTATAGTTGGTTGTTGCGGTGAATGTTGATATTATATAATTCTTGGATATGGTCAGAACCAGAATTGCTCCTTCCCCAACGGGGTTTCCTCATATTGGCACAATCTATCAAGTCCTTTTTGACTACGTCTATGCAAAACAAAATAACGGTAAATTTATCATGAGACTAGAAGATACTGATCGGGCAAGATTTGTCCCTGGCTCCGAAGAGGTGATTTATAAATCGCTGGAATGGTTTGGGTTGAATCCCGATGAAAGTCCAAAGGTTGGGGGTCCATTTGCACCATATAGACAATCGGAAAGACTGCCTATCTATAAAAAATATGCCAAAGAACTGATAGAAAAAAAACATGCTTACTACTGTTTTTGTACCAAAGAAAGGCTTGATGAAATGAGAAAAGAACAACAAGCAAAAAAAATGAACCCGATGTATGACAAACATTGCCGAAACTTAAAAAAAGAAGAAGTTGAGGAAAAATTAAAAAATAAAACCTCGTTTGTTATCCGTATGGCGGTTCCGGATGGTCAGACAATCGTTCTCAATGATATGATAGTTGGGAAGGTGAAGTTTGAGAGTAAAACCTTGGACGATCAAGTGATTATGAAGGCTGACGGTTTTCCCACCTATCATCTGGCAGTGGTCGTCGATGACCATCTAATGGAGATCACTCATATTTTTCGTGGCCGAGAATGGTTGCCTTCAACTCCAAAACATGTTCTTTTATATGAATTTTTTGGTTGGAAGATTCCGGAACATGGGCACTTACCGCTAATCTTAAATAGTGATGGAAAAGGAAAACTTTCAAAAAGATATAGTCATGCATCAGTTGATTATTACCGTGATCTTGGTTATTTACCTGAAGCAATTTTAAATTATTTGGCTAACTTAGTTTGGTTTTATGAAGGTGGAAAAGAAATATATGATATTAATGAATTTATCAAACTTTTTGACATTAAAAAAATAGGTTCTCAGGGAGCAAGGTTTGATTTACAAAAATTGGATTGGATCAACGGCATTTATATAAGGAACATGAAACAAGAAATATTAAACGAAAAAATTTTAGAATTTTATCAGGATAAAAACTTAGATAAAGATTTAGTTAAAAAAACTATTCCGTTAATAAAAGAAAGAATTAAGAAACTTTCTGATTATTTACCGTTGTGCGAGTTCTTTTTCAAAGCTCCGGAAAAGCATGAAGTTGATTTAACAGGTAAAAAAGAATTTTTTAAAAAAGTTTATGCCGAACTGGAAAAAGTTATTGATTGGAAAGCAAATATAATTGGGGAAGCGTTGGTTAATTTAGCTAAAAAACTAGAAATAAAAAATTCCCAGTTTTTTATGGATATGCGCTTGGTTATTACCGGCAAAAAAATTTCCCCACCATTAAACGAATCGATGGAAGTATTGGGAAAAGAGGAATGTTTAATGAGATTGACAAGGATTTAATTTTTTTGTATCTTTGAACTATGAAATTAAAAATCGCGTTACTGGTAATATTTAGCTTATTAGTTTTTAGTCCTTCATTAACAAAAGCAGAATCGCCAACGGGTCAGGTTGACATAGGAGAAAAGAGGCAGGCAATAATAAAAGAAAGACAAGACAATACGAAAGAGCGGATAGAAATAAATAAAAATTTAATAAAAGAAGTTCAAAATACAAGGCAGAACATAAAAGAAAATATTTTAGAACAAAAAGAGAAAAGAGAAACATTTAGAGAGACTTTACAAGCGGAAAGA
>Ga0066637_10001568_pt1 | contig 14881 bp, 16 predicted proteins | sample CryGeyCG2014_020_FD_62737 | JGI IMG/M metagenome (GOLD analysis project Ga0066637, IMG submission 62737) | Groundwater microbial communities from aquifer - Crystal Geyser CG08_land_8/20/14_0.20 | ecosystem: Environmental > Aquatic > Deep subsurface > Groundwater | place: USA: Utah: Grand County...
GCAGGTACGTTCCATTACGGCTGCGCCCGCTCAATCTCGTAGTATTCGTACCTGCTCTTGGGAAGCTCGACGCGCTTTACGCGGTAGCAGGTGACGCTGGTTTCCCTGTCGCAGATGCCGAGGAGAAGGTCCAAGCCGAGTTCCTTCGCCTTGCCTATGGCGGCCGCGAGTTCCTCGCCTCCGATTTCCTCCTCCTCCGAGAGCGCGAGCATCACGTACTTGGGCTTGTCCGCCTTCGGCGTCTCAGGCGCGCCGTGCTGGCGGTGGTAGAGGAGGAAGTCGAGCTCCGCCCTCGCTTCCTTCTTGACGCCGGGAATCGCGAGGATGAACGTTTTCTTCACGCCATGAGCGACTCGGATTGCGCGCGCCCACTCGCTGATAAGCAGCTTGGAATCGCGCGGGAATACCTGTATCACGTGCCTTGAGTGCACCCATTCGCCTGTTTCAAGGGAAGGCGACGCTCCGGGGAAGTAGAGGCGGAAATGCGTGCCGAACTTGAAACCGGTTTTCACGACGAATCCGCGCAGCCGGAGGTCCTCGTAAACATCGTAGAGGGCGGAAAAATCACGGCGGCGTTTCTTTGCTTCGGTTTCAAGGCGCTTCTGCGTTACGTTGGTTTTGTAGCCGCCATGCTTCATCAGGAAAAGCGTTTCGTAGGCGTCGAGCTTCAGGAGGCGCCCGTGCTTCTTGGACTTGTAGGTGCCGTACTGCCCGAGCCAGTGGGAGTTGTAGAGCGCCTGCCCCTCCCCGTCGTCGTCGATGATGCTCATCAAGTCGTCGCGGAAGAAGAGTCCGACGGAACGGACGCGGGGGCACTCGAAATCGGACGACGGATAGCGGACGACGGGCGAGCGTCCATAATTTCCCTCGGCTTCCGAGATTGGGCGGGCGATTAGGCCGCGGTCGCGCCAGTCACGGTAGCAGAAGTAGCGCGCGAGGAATTTCTTGGAGTCGAACTTTGCTGCGAGCGTGTTGAACGAAACGGGCTTTCCCTTGGAGGTGCATTCCGCGTTGCGCACGTCCATCAAATAGAGCGCTTCCTCGGGCTGAAGCTCGAGCTTGTCCTTTTTTCCCTCGTGAGCCGAACCGAAGAAGCTTGTGTTAAGCGACTGGGTTGACGCGCAATCACTGGCGATGATGAGCTTCCCCTCAAGTTCGAATTGCACTGCCATAACACGTATTTAAAGTGAGGCGCGTTTTAAAGCAATTAGTTGGAAGGGGGATTTCGCATGGTTGACGTTGTTCTCGACAGGGAGTCGTTCAGGGCGCTCTCCAGCAAGACGCGGGTTTCGATTCTGAAGAGGCTTGCCGAAAGGAGGAAAACCGCGAGCGAATTGGCGCGCGACGTGGGCATCACCGCCCAGGCAGCCAGCGAGCATCTGCGGAAGATGGAGAAGGCGGGGCTTGTTGTTGCGGCGAAGCGGAGCAAGTGGGTTTATTTCGAGTTGAGCGAGAAGGGCAGGGCGGTGCTGGAGCCGGGAACGACGAAGCTTTTCGTCCTGCTCGCGATTTCGCTCGTCGCAGTTGGATGGAGCGCGATGCGGATAATGGCGCAGAGGGCGGTGGTTCCGACGGAGTTTCCCGCGCCGGTGCTGACTGATGCGGGCGAGAGGGCGCTGGCTGCAACCGCGGAGAATGCTGCGGCGCAGACGCCAGTCGCGGGATTCGAGGCGTTTCTGCTGGTGCTCGGCGCCATAGGCATCGGATTCGCGGTGTCGTCGCTGATGCGCAGGAAATCGTGAGGGAACTGTGGGAAGAAAGCAGGAATAATGGGGCGTGGGAGAGCGAAGCGTGGCGGACACGCTTTCGCAACTTCGACGCGGGCATTACTCCCGCGGAATGATGGGGGCACGGCGTTATGCGAATACTCATGCTGAATCCGTTCTTCTTTCCCTACGCTGGCGGAACGGAGAAGCATCTTTTCGAGGTTTCGAAGCGGCTTGCTCGGAAGCACGACGTTACGGTGCTTACTGCAAGGCTGCCGGACACGGAGGCGCAGGAGGAAATAAACGGCGTGTGCGTCGTGCGCACCCCCGCGCGGATTCTGGAAAAACTGCCGAAACCGCTTCCGCCGCCGCTGCCGCTGATGCCAAGGCACAAGGAGGAACTGAAGCGGCTCATAACCGAAAACGACGTCGTGCACGGGCACAACCGTTTCGTTTACGGGCTGAGCGAGAGCGCGCTCGTCAAGAAGGCGGGGAAGAAAATGTGCTGGACCCTTCACAACGCGCGTCCCGAAGGCATCGACTTTTTGACTGACGTCGGCGGAGGGGCGTTCGACGACTGGGTGGGCGGAAAAATACTGATGCGCTGCGATGGCGTGCTTGCGGTGAGCAGGGAAACGATGGAGGCGACCCTGCCTGCGGATTATGCTGGCGCGCGCGGCATCGCGTACAACGGCGTGGACACGAAGGCGTTCAAGCCGATGAGCGGAAAGAAGGCGAGGCAGCGCTACGGATTGAGCGGGAAGGTGGTGATGACGAACTGCCGGCTGGTGGAGCAGAAGGGCGTGAAGTATTTGATTGACGCGATGCGGGCAGTGGACGCGCAACTGGTTGTTTTCGGAAGGGGTCCGCTGCTCGAAAAGCTGAAGGAGAGGGCGAAGGGAACGGGCACGGCATTTATCCACGAGTGGCTGGGCGAAACGGAGTTGGCGGGGTTGTATAACGCGGCGGACGTTTTCGTGCTGCCGTCGCTATGGGAACCGTTCGGAATGGTTCTCGCCGAGGCGATGGCGTGCGGGAAACCCGTTGTCGGGACGCGCGTCGGCGGGATTCCCGAGATAGTGACTAAGGATTGCGGCTTCCTCGTCCCTCCCGCGGACCCGAAGGCGCTGGCGGAAAGGGTTTTATTGCTCCTCGAAGACAACGGTTTGCGAAAAAAATTCGGAAGCGCGGGAAGAAAGCGCGTTCTCCGCGAGTTCACGTGGGAGAAAACCGCGAACGCATACGAAAAAATATACGGTGAGATTGAATGACTGAACGCCCCTCGTTCGACGAATATTTCATGAAGATTGCCGACGTGGTCGCCGAGCGCGCGACGTGTCCGCGCAAGAAGGTGGGCGCGGTAATAGCGCGCAACAAGCACATAATTGCAACGGGATACAACGGCGCGCCGAGGGGATTGCCGCACTGCGACGAGGCGGGCTGCCAGATGTCGAACGGGCACTGCGTACGCACCACCCACGCAGAGCAGAACGCGGTGATACAGTGCGCGCTGCACGGCGTCTCGTCCGACGGCGCGACGCTCTACACTACCGCGGGCCCGTGCCTCACGTGCGCGAAGATAATGGTGAACGCGGGCATCAAACGCGTCGTGTTCAAGGAGAGGTACGGCGAGCCCGAGGCGCTCGAGCTTTTCGAAAAGGCGGGCGTGGAAGTGGTCGAGGGAATCAGATGAGGAAGGGCATCCCCGTCCTCGTTACCGCGCTCGTGTCCGGCGCGCTGTTCTTCGCATTCGCGTTCTCGGAATTGGACACGTACCTGAAGGCAATCGTGCTCCTCTCCGATTTGTTCCTCTGCGGCGTGATTCTCAAGCGGCTCACTGGCGCGGACGGGTATTACGGCTTGATTATCGTCCGCGGCTTGGCTGGATTCAGGGCGATGCGCTACATTGCGGACAATTACGCGGAGACGTGCAGGAAAATCGCGGACGCGGGGCTGAGCATCGGGTTCGGCGCGTTCTATGCGTACCGCGTGTTCGGCAGGAAGAAGATACCGTGGCACCTCGCGGGAATCGCGCTGTTCTACGCGTTCTTCTGGCTGGCGCAGAACGCGGCGGGATTCGCGGTGATGCAGAGCGCAGCCTACTTCGCCGTCGGAATCGTCTTCGGCATGTTCGGGCTCGGGCTCCTGTTCATCGGACAGCACGCGTTCAACGTCCTCACAGTCAGCGGGACGCCTCCGGGAATCGCGCTGCTGATTCCGGGCGTGACGATGCCGTGGGAGACGCTGCCCGCGCTGGCGATAATAGCGGCAGTTCACGAAATCGCGCACGGCGTCCTTTGCGACGTGGAGAAGATAAAGCTGAAATCGTCCGGTGCGGTGCTGTTCGGCTTCCTGCCGGTAGGCGCGTTCGTCGAGCCCGACGAGGCGAGCATGAAGAAGGCGGCGCTGCACAAGAGGAGGCGCGTCATGGTCGCGGGCAGCACGTCGAATTTCCTGTTCTTCTTCGTTTTCCTGGGATTGGCGCTCGGCGCGACCGCCCTGCTGCAGACGACGATAGAGGGCGTCGCAGTCGACAACGCGACGCACGGTTCGCTCGTTCCCGGCGAGCGGGTGCTGGCGATGGACGGCGCGGCGGTGCGCATGGCGAAGGACCTGGACGCACCGCTGTACGCGGGCGTGCTTGCGGCGAACCTCACGACGACCCTCGGCGAGAAACGCGTCGCGCTCGGATATGTGGAGGTTACGGCAGTAACGGAGGGCAGGCCCGCCCAGGATTTGCTGCGGAAGGGCGACGTGATATATTCGGTGAACGGCGAGCAGGTGGAATCGCTGGAGACGCTGGAGGACGCCTCCGCCGGAAAGGGGGCGGGCGACTCGATAGTGCTGGGAACTGACCGCGGCCCCGTGCGCGTGCCTTACGACGAAAAGGGCAAGATGGGAATCGAACTTACGGTGAAGAAGGCGGCGAATTTCAGGGACATCCCGAAGAACGGGGCGGCGTACGCGCTGTTGTCGCTGCTGGCGACGGTGCTAGGATACACGTACATACTCAATTTCCTGCTCGGCATTTTCAATTTGTTGCCGCTGTTCATAACCGACGGGCACCAGATAATATTGGGCGACGCGGTTGCGGCGTTCGGGGAAAAAACCGGAAGGCGGCTCTCGCTCGCGCTGGCGCTCGGCACGCTGCTGATTCTCGCGATAAACGCGCTGCCGTGGTTCATTCGTTGAACGACGCATCCGATTCGCTGCATCCGCGGATGCAGCCAGCAAGGGGATGCGTCAAGGTGCTGATTTAAAAAAGTCGCGCGCGTTACGTCGTTCGGGGTGTGATTCATGTTCAAGAGGATAGTGCAGAAGGCGAGGCGCGTTTCCGATTCCATCGTCGGCGTTTTCCGGAAGAGGCCCGAAATTCAGGTGGCGGGCCTGCACGAGGGCGACACCGCGTTCAAGGAGTCCATCGAGGAGGAATGCCGCAGGACGCTCGGCAAGATACGGAAGATGTTCGCAGAGGCGGGGGGAATCGAGATTTACGTGAAGGCAACCGGCGAAGGGAAGCAGCGCCTCTACGAGCTCAGGGGCACGATGTTCACGGAAAAGGGCGACCTCCACGCCTCGGCGGAGGGAAGGGAACTCTACGGCGCGCTGACGCGCGTTTTGTACGAGTTCGAAAACGAGGCGCGCAGGGCTAAAAGCTGGAAAAATGACAAACGTTTATAAAGTGCAAGAAGCAGATTATTTCAGGTGATGCTGATATGAAGCGAAGAGGGCAATACGGACAGCCGTCATCGTCTTTCGGAGAGAGCGTAATCCCGCTGGTACTCATACTGATACTCGGCATTTTCATCGCCGGCAAGTTCGGCTGGCTCGACCTGCACAGCATTCCCGTGATAGGCGGCTTGTTCCCGGCGCCGTATCTCAAGGTGATGGTGGTGGGACAGGCGTCGCCTGGATTGCTCGCGCTGCTCACGGCAGAGGACTACCGCGTCGCCGGCGTCTCCTATGCGGGTTCCATAGCGCAAGAGGCAATCTATCCGGGCGTCTTCAACAACATAGACATCATCGTGCTGCAGTCGGAACGCGGGACAACCTGCGACAGAACTGCTCGGAAGACAATCGCGGACGCAGTAAAGGCGGGGGGCAAGAAACTGATAGTCATAGGCGACGCGTGCATCCGCGTGTCCGACGACCCGAATGCGCTCGGATGGGACATAGGCATCGGCTCGCTCGGAGACGTCATGCCCGTGCGGTACGGCGGCGTCATAGCGCACGAGAAGACAGGACAGGGATACGTTTACGCGGACGGCAGGTTCAAGATAATCGCGCAGGACCACCTGATATTCAACGGAATCATGAACTTCGGCTTCAGCGGAAAACTCGTGAACGTGTTCCCGAACGCTAACTCGAACGTGCTCGCATACGTGGACATGTACGGCGGCAAGCCGACGTCCCCCGCGACGTACGCGATAGTTGAAAGCCAGGGATTCCTCAGCGGGAAGACGGTTTATTTCGCCTTCGACCCGTCCACCACCAGCAGGAACATGTTCCTGAACGTGCTGCTCTACGTCAAGGGCGCGAAGGGCTGAGGGGGAAGGTTTTTTGGTTTTTCACGGAAAGGGGTTAGCGGAGCGATTGTGGGGGGAAAGGGTGGTGCCGAACGATAGTGGGAATTGATTCGGGCGCAACTACGGCGTACGCGGCGCTCGATTTGGACGGCAACATTCTTGCGATGGAGAGCAGGAAGAACTGGAACAAGGGCGACTTCCTGCGCCGCCTCGGGCGATGGACGCCGCTTGTCGTCGCCTCGGACACGAATCCGCCGCTCAAATTCGCGAAGAAAGTCGCCGCAACATTCAAGGCGCGGCTGTTTGCTCCGCCTCGTTCCCTTACTCACCGGGAAAAGTGCCGGATTACCCGGGACTTCAACTACGGCAACACGCACGAGCGCGACGCACTCGCCTCGGCGATAAAGGCGTACAACAGCATCGCCGCGAACAAGATGAGGCAGGTGAAACGCCGTTTTGGAACCAGAGAGGCGCAAGAGAGAGTAATGAGGGGCGAGAGGATGGCGTCCCTCTGCCGAGGCGTGCTTCGGGTTTAAAAAAGGCGGCGTTCTAAACAAAACAGGGTGACGTTATGGCTATTAAAGTGGATATGGACAAGTGTATCGGGTGCGGCACCTGCGTCAAGGTGTGCCCCATGAACATATACGAACTCAAGGGCAAGAAAACACACGTCAAGGACGGAGCCGAGAAGGACTGTATCCAGTGCCACGCCTGCGAGGCGAACTGCCCGGTCAAGTGCATTACAATAGAATGAGGTGGGGATGCGATGGACGAAGCGCCCGAGAAGCGGGACGACACCGTTTACGTGGGCAAGAAGGAGCTCATGGTGTATGTCATGGCAGTCATCTCCCGCCTGAACGAGGGCAGGGACGTGCGCATCAAGGCGCGCGGCAAGGCCATATCCGGCGCAGTTGACGTGACGCAGATAGTGAAGAACAAGTTCTTCAAGACGCTGCAGGTGAAGTCATTCGATATAACGACGGAAGAGCTGACCGGCGAGGACGGAACGAAAAGGAAGGTTTCCAGCGTCCTGCTCGTAGTCGGAAAATAGTTAAAGCCCCGTCCGCATTTTAGGTGCTTATGAGCAAGACGCCGATATGCGAATCGTGCCTCGCGACGGGTTCGCTTTGCGCGGGCTGCGAAGCGCGGCGCGCGTCCGGCGAGATAACCGAGGCGGACGTCGCCGTCGCTCGGAAGCTGTACGAGCTCGGCGCGCAGGCGGGTTTCGACCGCGCCGTGGAAAGGGGCGGCATCATCGTAATATTCACGAAGGAACCGTCGGCGGTCATAGGCCGCGGCGGAAGGAACGTTTCTGCGCTGAACGCGGCGCTGGGCAGGAAGATAAAGGTGGTGGACGGGAACGCGAACCCGCACGACAGGATTGCCGAAATCCTGCTGCCTGCGAAGCTGCTCGGGATAAACAAGGTGTTCAAGGCAGGAGGCGAAGAATACCGCGTGCGTATCCCGAAAAGGGACATGCCGCGGCTTCCGACGAACCTGCAAGTCCTGAACGGCCTGCTGACGGAGATACTTGGGAAGAAAACCGAACTGAAAGTAGAGTGATGCGACATGAAGATAACGAAACAAAAAATAATCATGGGATTCACAGTATTCATCATACTGGCGTTCGTGCTCGAGGCGTTCGTCGTGGTGATGTGGAAGCCGGTTGAGCAGGCGACGCCCACGCCCTCCCCGCAGGCGCAGGAGTTCGAGGGAAGCGGAACCGTCAATGCGACTATAGGAACCCTCGGGGGGACGCTGTTCGTGTCCTGCAATACAACCGAGGACGTGAGCGGGCTGCTCAATGCCGTGCCGGGGATTTCGCGGGCAGTCGCAGCTGGCGAAACGAGCTACATCCTCATGCTCTCGAATTCATCGGCGGGCGTGGCGGACTCGATTGCGGAAAAGCTCGCGGATAAATGCGAAGCGACAATCCTGCGCTCGTCCAAGCTCGAATTCAAGGAAACGCTCACTGCCACGGAGTTCCCGCCCGGAAACGCCACGAAGGTGCTGGCGCCGAAGGACCTGAACTACCTGCAGTCGGTTTATCCGCCGTATGTGGACGCGAGGCACGCCGAGGGCGACGACGTCACGATGACGGTCATATTGCAGATAACCGCCGAGGGGTTGCGCGTCGTGATGGAGGAGAAGCGCGGCGCAGCTCCGCAACCGACGGTTTATGAGGGCGGCGGGTTCGGCGTGGCGCGCATAGCGCAGCTCGAGGACGCGCTGTGGGTGCGCTGCAACGCTACGAACGCGACTGCGCTGCTTGCGGGCATCAGGGGCGTCAACGCCACGGACGCGGTGGAGGAAAACAGGAGCTACAACGTCGCTGCTGATGCGGGCGCAAACGTGTCCGCGCTTGCGGAAAAAATCTCGGAAACGCTTGCAGACGCGTGCGACGTCCGCGTCATGCGCTACGCGATGCTCGGTTTCACGGACGACGTCTCGATTGCGTCTGAAAGCAACGAAACGCGCGCGGTGCCGAAGGCGAAGCTCGAGGGCGCGTACGGGCTCGTGAAGCTGGAACGCGCGGTTAATGAAACGATACTGGCGTCGGTGATGATTCGGATGCTCGGCGACGAAATCGTCGGCACGGCCATACAGGACGCAGGGTGATGACAAATGAAGGAAGGGGATTTCGCCAAAATAGAATACACGGGCAGGGCGGCGGGACGAGTCTTCGACACAACCGACGCCGAGAAGGCGAAGAAGGAAAAAATATTCAACCCCCGCGCGAAATACGGAGCGGTGCTCGTGCCCGTCGGGAAAGGAGTCGCAGTGAAGGGGCTCGACGAGGAACTGCTGAACGCGAAAGCCGGCGATTCGCGAACCGTCAAACTCGCGCCCGAAAAGGCGTTCGGAAAACGCAACGCCGAGCTCGTGAAACTGATACCGATCGGCAGGTTCCGCGAACAGAACGTGGACCCGAAGCCCGGCATGGTTCTGGATTTCGACGGACAGCCGGCGCGCATACAGAGCGTCTCCGGCGGGCGCGTGATGGTCGATTTCAACCACGAGCTTGCCGGACAGGAAATCGAATACGAATTCAGGGTGCTCGGCGTCTTCGAAAAGGCCGAGGACAAGGTTCCTGCGCTTGCGGAGGATTTGGTTCCGGGCACGAAGGCGTCCTTTTCAGCTGGAACCGTGACCGCGACAGCCGGCGAAGGCGTGAAGAAGAACACGGACTTCATAGTGAGCAAGATGCGGTTCGTTTCGCAACTGTTCGCCTACATTCCGGAAGTGAAGCGCGTCTCTTTCACCGAGGAATACGAGAAGGAAGGAAAAGCCGCAACCCAATAAGGTCGGTTCCTGACTCCACCACGCGGACGAGAATCATCAGAGCCGCAGCCGAAGGCAGGGCTACGCCGAGAGCGGCGGCGAACAGGAGCGCTCCCGCGCCTTCCTGCAAACCGATGCCCGCTATGCTGAGCGGCACGAACGAAAGCGCGGTTAGAACTGCGTTGAATGCCGTGAAAACGCCGAGGGCGCCGAACCCTATCTCCGAAACGCCCAGCGCCTTCGCCAGCAGCATCCATTCCGCGCCGCGGACAAACGCGCCCGCGACGCTGAGAAGGACGCTCTTGGCAAGAACGCGCTTCGCAACGCCTTTTTCGAAAACGGTTTCGTAGGCGGACGCGAGCCTTTCGCCCGAAGGAAGCAACCGGAGGATTTTCACGGCGAATTGGTTCCTTCTCCAGCACGCCCACAGCACCGCCATCGAAAGCAGGAGCAGGAACGCGCCCGCGTAAAGCACCGCCTGCGAATGGAGCGCCGAAACGAGGAGCAAGGCTGCTGCGACCGCGAAAAATCCGCGCACGAGGAAGTCGCTCGCCAACGATATGCCGAGCACACGGCCGCCGACCCGCTTCTGCTGCAAGCCCAAATCCTGCGCCTTCAGCGCGACGAGCACGTAGCCCGCGCGCCCGGGCGTGTAGTCGCTGAGCGTCATCCCTCCCATGTGCAGCCAGAAGGCGCGGCTGAAAGAGACGCATTTCCCCGAAAATTTTCCCGCAAGCCAGCGCAGCCGCCACGCGCTTATGATGTTGAGCAGCAGGTAGAACGCAATCGCAGGCAGAACCCAGAGCCATTCCACGCCCTTGAACGCCGAGGAGAAATCGAACGAGTTTACGAAGAATGCGGCGAGCGCGACTGCGACGACTATGTTGAGCGCGACGAGGGGGCGCATGAGAAACGTTTCTGCAAGACGCTTAAATACCTGTTCCTCTAAATTTCTATCCCAACTTGACGCATGCAGCCGCATGCGTCGCGCAGAGGGCCGGTAGATCAACGGTAGATCGCATGCTCCGCAAGCATGAGGCTACGGGTTCAAATCCCGTCCGGTCCATTCCTGAACCGCGGGAACCTACGGTTCCCCCAGTTTCAAGGTCCTCCTGACCCCTCCCTTCTCGCGCCCTCCGATTCCCCACCCCACGCTCGGTTTCTCTCCGTCTGCGCAATATATTTATGCTACTGGGCGGAAACTATTTGCGTGCAGGGGTAGCAAAGCCTGGTCAAATGCGATGGACTCAAGGTCGTTGACTAAGCGATGCGTTATCCATTCCCTCAGGGGTTCGAGAGTTCGAATCTCTCCCCCTGCACTTTTTCTTTTTCTGCGGAAAAAGAAAACCTGCGCTAAAAGAAAAAGGGCGGCGCGGCGTTTTCTTTTGGCGGAGCCACCGCACCTTTTTTTAAGCAATGCGCGCCTACCTGATTCTGCATGCCCGCTTCAGTTCCCCAGATGATGCGGCCCGAAGCCGCCGCCCACGCCGCGCTGGGCATCGAAACCGTCAGCGACCACGACCTTGCGTCGCTGACCGCCGATGAACTGCTGTCGAAACTGAAATCGTCCACATCGGGGCTGAGCGAATCGGAGGCGAAGAAGCGCGCCGCCGCGCTTGGATACAACGAGCTCGCCAAGAAGCAGAAGCGCGGGCTCCTGATGAAGTTCCTTTCCTACTTCGTCAATCCGCTCGTCTCAATCCTCCTCATCATATGCGTCTTTTCGTACTTCTTCGGCGAAAAGATAAGCGCGCTCATCGTCCTCGCGATGGCGATCCTCAGCGCGGTGCTTTCCTTCCTACAGGAATACCGCGCGGGCAAGGAGGCGGAAAAGCTCGGCGAGATGGTCCGCGTTACATCCACCATCCTGCGAAACGGCAAGGCGCGCGAGGTGCCGACGCGGGAGCTGGTAGTGGGCGACGTGGTGGACCTGTACGCAGGCGATATGATACCCGCGGATTTGAGGATAATATCATGCAAGGACCTGTTCGTCAACCAATCGTCCCTTACTGGCGAATCCTTCCCCGTTGAAAAAAGAAGCGACCCGATAACCCCGAAGGGCACCTCTCCGACCGAGCTGACGAACATGGCGTTCATGGGCTCGAGCGTGGTGAGCGGGACGGGCTACGGGCTTGTCGTGAAGACCGGCGTCCGCACGCAGTTCGGCGCACTTTCCAAGAAGCTCTCTAACACGTGGGTGGAGACGAGTTTCGAGCGCGGCGTGCGCGAATTCACCATGCTGCTCCTGCGGTTCATCATCGTGCTCGTAATCGCGATATTCGCGATAAACGCCATACTGAAGGGCAACATCGTGGAGGCGTTCCTGTTCTCGCTCGCCGTAGCGGTGGGGCTGGCGCCGGCGATGCTGCCCATGATAGTCACGATAAACCTATCGAAGGGCGCGCGGCGCATGGCCGCGAAGCAGGTGATTGTCAAAAGATTGAACTCCATCCAGAACTTCGGCGCCATGGACGTCCTCTGCACCGACAAGACAGGCACGCTGACCAGGAACACGATTGTCCTCGAAAAGCACCTCAACGTCGAGGGCAGGGAGGACGAGAGCGTGCTGATGCAGGGATACCTGAACAGCTACTACCAGACGGGATTGAAGAATCTGCTGGACAGGGCGATTCTCAAGCACGAGAAGATCATCGTCGCCGAATACAGGAAACTCGACGAGATACCGTTCGACTTCTCGCGCAAGATAATGTCCGTGGTGATAGAGAGCCCGGGAGCCGTAAAAACGCGCGGTGCAAGGCTGATAGCCAAGGGCGCGCCGAAGGAGATATTCAGGCGCTGCTCCGCGGTGGAAATCGGCGGCAAAATCAAGCCAATGGACGAGAAGATGCGCCAGAAACTCCATAGGGAGTACATCAAACTCAGCAAGGACGGCTTCCGCGTGCTCGCGGTTGCGTTCCGCGACATGGAAAAGAAGCCGACGTTCGACAAGAACGACGAAACGGGGCTCGTGCTCAAAGGGTACCTCGCGTTCCTCGACCCGCCGAAGGCGAGCGCGAAGAAGACCGTCCCGATGCTGGAGAAGCTGGGCATACAACTCAAGGTGCTCACTGGCGACAACGAGCTCGTCACGCTTAAGGTGTGCGACGAGATCGGGCTCAGGGTCCCGGGGCTCGTGTCTGGCGACCGCATAGAGAACATGAGCGACGAGGAGCTGAGGCGCGCCGTCGAGGAGGCGAACGTATTCGTGCGCCTGTCGCCCAGCCACAAGGAGCGCATCATAAACGCCCTGCGCACGAATGGGCACACCGTCGGATATCTCGGCGACGGGATAAACGACGCGCCCGCGCTCAAGGCGTCGGACGTGGGGATAACGGTCGACAACGCGGTAGATATAGCGAGGGAGTCGGCGGACATCATCCTGCTCAGGAAGAGCCTTACGGTACTCGAGGACGGAGTCGTCGAGGGCAGGAAGACCTTCGGAAACATCATAAAATACGTGCGCATGGGTTCGAGTTCCAACCTCGGCAATATGATAAGCATGACCGGCGCAAGCCTGTTCCTGCCGTTCCTGCCGATGGCGCCGATTCAGATTCTCGTGAACAACTTCCTCTACGACGTCTCGCAGGTGGCGATACCCACCGACGCCGTCGACGAGGAATACCTGACGAAGCCGAGGCCATGGAACGTGGAGTCCATCAAGAAATTCATGATGATAATCGGGCCCGTGAGCTCGGTTTTCGACTTCGTCACGTTCGGCGTGTTGCTGTTCGTGTTCCACGCGCCCCAGGCGTTCTTCCACACGGGCTGGTTCATCGAGTCGCTGTGCACCCAGACGCTGGTAATCCACGTCATCCGCACGGGCAAGGTGCCGTTCATCGAGAGCAGGCCGAGCGGGACGCTCGTGCTCACCACAATCGGCGTAATACTTTTCGGCATCCTGCTCACGTTCCTGCCTTTCGGCGCCTCGTTAGGATTCGTACCCATGCCGCTGGAATTCTTCGGCGCGCTCGCGCTGATAGTCGGCGGCTACGTCGTGGCTGTTCAGGTCGTGAAGTCGTGGTTTGCCAAGAAATACGGGTATTACTGACCCCCGACGGCGGGGATATAAAAAAGCGCGCGCATATCTCGTCATGCCCGAAATCAGGAGAGTGGAGCCGAAGAGCGCGTTCAGGGTTTTCGCGCTTACGGGCGGCCTGCTCGGACTGCTGTACGCGCTGTTCGCGATTGTCGTGATGGAGCTGCTCATGCTCACGGGCGGCGCCTACTCCAGCCTGCGCGGGTTCGACCTCGCGCTCGGCATCGGCGCGATTATAATATTCCCGCTGATTGCGGCGGGCTCGTTCGGTTTCGCGGGATTCTTCGGCGCCATCGTCTACAACTTCGCGGCATCGAAGGTGGGCGGCTTGAGAGTTCAGGTTGCTGCGTTGCCGGAAGCGCCGAAAAAGGCGAGGAAATGAAGAGCATAATTCTCAAATATGCGCTGAAGAATGCGCACGACTACGGGAAGGCGAACGCGGGCGCTGTTGCTGGAAAAGTTATAGCGGAAGCGCCAGAAGCGAAGAAGGACATGAAGGCGACGATGAAGGCCGTAGCCGAAGCAGTCGTCGAAGTCAACAGGATGAAGAAGGCGGAAGTGGAGGAAAAGCTGAAGCGCTACGTTTTCGCGGAAAAAAAGGAAGAGGAGAAGGGCATTACTCTCGAATCCGCAGAGCGCGGGCGTGTTGTCACGCGTTTTCTGCCCGAACCGAACGGGTTCCTTCATCTCGGACACGCGAAGGCTGCTCTGCTCTCGTACGAGGCGGCGAAGGAGTATTCGGGAAAATGCCTGTTGCGCTTCGACGACACGAATCCCGAAAAGGAGGAAACGGAATACGTCGCGGCTATTCAGGACGACCTCAAATGGCTGGGGCTGACGTTCTCGGACACGCGCTTCACTTCCGATAAACTGCCCGAACTTTACGAAAAAGCGGAACAACTCATAGCGCAGGGCGACGCATACGTCTGCGAGTGCGCGCAGGAGAAAATCAAAGCGAACAGGGAAGCGAAGAAGGGCTGCAAATGCCGCGAACGAAAGGACAGCCTGGTTATTTGGAAAGGCATGCAGAAAATGAATGAAGGAGCTGCCGTGCTGCGGCTGAAAGGCTGCATGGATTCGGAAAACACGGTGATGCGCGACCCGACGCTTTTCAGGATTCTTGATGCCCCCCATTACAGGCAGGGCACGAAATACCGCGTCTGGCCGACGTATGACTTCGAGGTTTCGATTTCGGACTCGCTCGACGGGATAACGCACGCCCTTCGCTCGAAGGAATACGAGCTGCGCGACGAACTGTATTGCTACATACTCGACCGCCTGCGCATGCGCAAGCCTATTGTCTACGATTTCTCGCGCCTCAACATACGCGG
>Ga0066637_10001571_pt1 | contig 14869 bp, 15 predicted proteins | sample CryGeyCG2014_020_FD_62737 | JGI IMG/M metagenome (GOLD analysis project Ga0066637, IMG submission 62737) | Groundwater microbial communities from aquifer - Crystal Geyser CG08_land_8/20/14_0.20 | ecosystem: Environmental > Aquatic > Deep subsurface > Groundwater | place: USA: Utah: Grand County...
GGCCTTTGTCGAACATCAAGTAGTTGGTAATATCTATCACGTTATTTAACGCGCGCGTACCAACCAACTCTAATCGTTCTTTGATAAAGCCTGGCGAATCTTTTATTTGAATATTATCTAAAATTATCGCCGAGAACCTGGGCACTAAAGACTTATCTTTAATTTCTACGTTTAAACTATATCCGGCTTCGCCAGAGACTGGCTTGGCCTCGGTCTTAGCCACCCACTCCGCCTTGATCCCCTGCAGGGGCAAGATCGCCCGGAGTTCCCGCGCGATACCCAATATCGACAACGCATCCCCGCGGTTTGGCGTGACCTCTATTTCGTAGACTGCATTCTCGCCTTCTCCGATGATCTTCTCCACCGAAAAAGCGTGCAACGACAAAAGCCGACCGATCTCCTCCGGCGAGACATCGGTCTTAATATAATCTTTGAGCCAATTGTGCGAGACTAATATGTTCATCTAAACAGCCTATGTCATTCCCGCGAAAGCGGGAATCCAGGTTTTGTCGCCCTGAACTTGTTTCAGGGCCTGGATCCCGGGTCAAGCCCGGGATGACAAAATAAAAATTTAAAACTGTTCCAAAAATCTTAGGTCATTATTTAATAAATACCGGATATCGTCTATTTTCGTACCGCTTTTCATCATATACGTCCGCTCAACTCCCCAGCCGAAAGCAAAACCGGTATAAACATTCGGATCTATTTTACCCGCTTTTAAAACATTGGGGTGCACCATACCGGCCCCGCCAAGTTCCGTCCAGCCGCCTTTACAGAATTTGCACCCCTCTCCCCGGCACAGATCGCAATTAATATCTATCTCAAAGCTCGGTTCGGTGAAACGAAAATCATACGGCCGCAAACGGATCTGTCGGCCGGGCCCGAAAAAATGTTTAACGAAATAATCCAGCGTCCCTTTCAGATGCGTGATGCTGATGCCCTTATCAACGGCTAAGCCCTCAAACTGAAAAAAAGTCTGCAGATGATTAACGTCTTCTTGGCGCCGACCGCAGCGGGAAATGCTAAGCATCCTAATAGGCAGCTCGCCTTTCAGCATTTCACGCACCTGGCCGTTGGAGGTATGCGGCGTGATGACTTGCCGGCCATATTGTTTATCTGCGGCTGCGTCAATAAAAAACGTTTCCCATTCGTCCCGCGCCGGATGCGTGGCCGGAATGTTTAACGTCTCAAACGCAAAATATTCCCAGTCTATTTCCGGGTACCGGACGCGCGTAAAGCCCAGGGGCTTGAAAATCTCCACGATTTCCTCAATGGCCTGCGAGATAATATGCAAATGCCCCGCCATCGGTTTTTTGCCCGGCAGGGTTTTAACGAACCGGTCCAGCGCGGTGGCGCTGGGCGCGCCGGATAATTTATCTTGAAGCTCGGCGATCTTAGTTTGAATTTCCTGTTTGGCCTCATTGATCTTTTTACCCACGGCCTTTTTTTCTTCCGCTGATAAATTAACGATCTCCTCCAAGGCTTTAGCCACTAAGCCTTTCTTGCCGGCGTACTTCAAACGCGCCGCCTCCAGGTCCTGGAGCGATGAAATTTTCTTTAAGTCTGCCTTGAACTGATTCAAGAGTTCCTTTAAATCCATATAAATATGGTATCAAAAAGCCGGCCCTGTGTCCATTGCGCGCTCCTAGATACTCTGCGATATTGAGCGAGGCTATTGCCTCTCCGAAACGCTCAGTTTTTTTAATTTCACCCAGCGAGCTTAGCATTGAGAAAAACGTGTCGCCGAGACTAGACCACCTAGTCATGGATTGACGGACACCTCCCATATAAGGAACGAGGCTATTGTTTTCCGAAACGCTCAGTTTCGCGAGCGGGCATGGTTCCGCCCAAGGCGGAGAGAGAGCGAAGCTGCGCGAGTAAAATTTCCGCGCTGGGGAAATTTTATGCTTTCGGAAACAATGGCCGAGTGAATTTTGTAAAATAAAACTTGACAAAGTTTTAAACCGCTTGTATCATGAAATATGGACAATATGTTAAATTTAGAACTGCGCAAACTCGGGCTCAAAGAAAAAGAGGTTGCCGTTTATCTGGCCGCCTTGGAATTGGGCTTTGATTCGGTTCAAAATATCGCCAAAAAGGCGGGTTTTTCGCGTCCCACGGTCTATGAAATAATCAAGGCTTTAACGAGCAAAGGCCTCATGCGCGAAATCAAACGCCAGGGAACGGTGCAGGGCGAGCGCTCCTATTTTGCCGCCGAATCGCCCGATGCCCTGCTGGGGCTCCTGCGCACGCAAAAACGCGAAGTGGAAGAGCGCGAGCGGGAATTCGTGCGCATTATTTCGGCTCTGCGCGCCAAATATAATCTGGCCGGCCAGACGGAAATTCGTTCCTTCCGCTCCGACGAAATAAAATTTTTGCTGGACGATTTTAGCCAAAGCCAAACAAGCGATATCTATTTTATCGGCCCAGACGCCAGCGCTTTCAAAAACTGGCAAGATAGACTGACGGATATTAAAAAACGCCTGGGCAGCGTTAATCTCAAAGAGCTTAAGAAAAATATTCCCGGCACGCTGATAATCTACGATAAATTAATTTATCTGCCCGCCTCTGAAAAATCCGCACTGCTGATCGAAAATAAATTCATCATCGAGCTTATCAAATCCTTACTTTAATTCCAAAGGCCCGGCCCCGCCTTATTCTGATGTTCTTGAGAACATAAGAATAAGAAACCATCAAAAAACGCCCCAACGGGCGATTCTTTGTTTTTTGCTCCCCTATCCTATTCTATTATTCCCATCGCCTTTTTCACTTCCGACATGGTTTGCGCCGCGAGGGGCTGGATTTTTTTGGCGCCGTCACGCAAAATTTTCAGCACTTCGCCGTCGTCCAACGCGTTGTATTTTTTCTGGAACGGCGACAGAAAATTAACTACGACTTCCGCCAAATCCTTTTTAAATTCCGCGTAATTTTTACCCTGGTATTGCCGCTCAATTTCCACGACGGGCTTATCAACCAACAAAGAATAAATCATCAATAAATTGGAAAGCGCGGGTTTATCCGGCCCACGAACTATCTCCCTACCCGAATCGGTCACGGCTTTTTTTATCTTCTCGCGGATTATCTCTGGCGGATCGGTCAAGGATAAATAGTTATAAGCGCTGGCGGCGCTTTTGGACATTTTCTTGGTCGGGTCGTCCAGCCCCATGATCCGGGCGCCTTCTTTGCGCACCATGGACTTGGGAATAACAAAAGTTTCGCCAAAACGATTATTGAACCGCTGGGCCAGATCTCGCGCCAATTCAATATGTTGCACCTGGTCTTCACCCACCGGCACTACCGCGGCCTTATACAATAAAATATCCGCCGCCATCAGCACTGGGTAATCAAACAACCCTACACCGGCCTTGTTAAGCCTATACGCCTTGTAATCTTCCTTGGACAACCTCTCTCTACTTATTTCCTCTCCTCCTAATTTATGTTTCAAAATATGCGGCGTTTCTACGGAAGCCTCATCAGTGCCTGTTTTATCCTTAAATTGAGTCATTCTGAATAAATCGGACATTTTTGAAATAGTATTTAAAATCCACGCCAGCTCGGCGTGTTCTTTAATATGGGACTGCACGAAGATCGTGGATCTTTTGGGGTCAATGCCCGCCGCCAGATAAATTTTGGCGACTTCGATCGTTTTTTTCAGCAACTCCTTAGGCTCCTGCGGCACGGTGATGGCATGCAGATCCACCACGCAAAAAATACACTGGTAATCATTTTGCAATTCCAGCCAATTTTTTATCGCGCCCAGATAATTGCCGATATGGAGCACGCCGCTGGGTTGTACTCCCGAAAAGACTCGTTCCATATATATTGATTTTAGTTTAAATTACTTGTTCGGTCAATTTTATGATAGCAGCCATGTCGTCCTCCGCTCCGGCTTTGACGCGGTGTTCAAAGCCGCATCGCTGGCACTTATAATAGATTACCTTCTCTCCCCCTTTGATTTCCACACCCACGGGCTCCATCGCGCCACAGCACTCTGCCGAGCGGTCACCCGGATTAATATCCACGTGCCGCGACCACAAACATTTGGGGCAGTGATCGGTGTAGCCCGCGCCCTTAACTCTCTGCCCGCAATGGCTGCAGACAAAATTCTCTATTTTGCGCTGAAATTTTTTGCTTAGCATGATCCTGTCAGTCATTCCGAGCGAAGCGAGGAATCTCGCGGGAGCGTAGCGACCCGCGCAACAGATCCTTCGGCTACGCCTCAGGATGACTAAATAGAACGGAAGTTGTCAAAAGTGAGCTTTCAGGCTATATTTAAATTAACAAATCTTTCACTAAATTACCATGCGACAATCCGTTTTAGCCACCAAGACCCTGCGCGAAGCGCCCAAAGACGAAACCAGCGTCAACGCGATTTTGCTGACCCGCGCCGCTTTTATTGATAAGCTCGCGGCCGGCATTTATAGTTTCCTGCCGCTGGGCCTTCGCGTGCTGCGCAAAATTGAGAATATAATCCGGGAAGAAATGGCGGCCATTGGCGGCCAGGAAATTTTGATGCCATCTCTCCTGCCCAAAGAAAATTGGGATAAGACCGACCGCTGGGACCACTTTGACGCTTTGATAAAACTCAAGGCTTTTGGCGAAAAAGATTTCACGCTCGGCGCCACGCACGAAGAAGTTATCTCGCCGCTGGCCAAAAAAATGGTCCTGTCGTATAAGGACCTGCCGCTTTACCTTTTCCAGATCCAGACCAAGTTCCGCAATGAAGCGCGCGCCAAATCCGGCTTGCTGCGGGGCCGAGAATTTTCCATGAAAGACCTCTATTCTTTCCACGCCTCACAGGAAGACCTGGACGCTTACTACCAGCAAGCCACCGCGGCCTACTTTAAGATATTTGAACGTTGCGGCCTGGGAGAAAAAACCTATTTGACAGCAGCCAGCGGCGGCTCTTTTTCCAAGTATTCCCACGAATTCCAGGCGGTCTCCGGGGCCGGCGAGGATACCATCTTTATCTGTGACAATTGCGCCAATTTCGCCATCAACAAAGAAATAAAAGCCGAAACGCCCGCCTGCCCGGCTTGCGGTGGCATGGGTTTTTCCGAAGCCAAGGCGATTGAAGTTGGCAATATCTTTAAGCTGGGCACCAAGTACTCCGAGCCCTTTGACCTAAAGTTCAAAGACCAAAACGGCCAGGAGCAATTCGTTATCATGGGATGCTACGGCCTCGGCCCGAGCCGCCTGATGGGTGCCATCGTTGAAACCAGCCACGACGAACAGGGGCTCATCTGGCCGGAGAGCGTGGCGCCATATAAATACCATCTGTTAGCCTTGGGCGATGAGGAAGCAGTAAAAAAAGCGGCCGATGAGCTTTACAACAAACTGATCGCCGAAAATATTGAAGTCCTGTACGATGACCGCGCCCTGCCAGCCGGCCAAAAATTCGCCGAAGCGGATCTGATCGGCCTGCCCTGGCGGCTCGTTGTCTCTGAAAAAACCTTAAAAGAAAATTCCGTAGAGATAAAAAAACGAGCAGAGAAAGAAACAAAGCTTCTTGGCAAGAATGAGTTGCTCGCCACGCTTAAATAAACTACCCAAAAAAAGGAAGGCCGTTCCGCTATCCGCGGAACGGCCTTTAAATTTACCTTTCTAGAACCTTTCTAGACCGGCGTATCTTACCAAAGCCTCCTGGCTCTCCGGGGTCAGCCGCCCCAGGGCCAAGGTCCTTTTGGGATTTAACCAGGCGGCCGTGCGATGCTCGTAGCTTAATGCAATCTCTTTTGTCTCACATGTCTCACAAGCCGCGCTGACAAAAATCGTGCAATACCAGGTCGGCCATCCAAAAATCGTCCGGTGGTGCGCCGAGGTTTTCAATAATACTCCTCGAAAAATTATCTTAGACGCCAAGCGCAAGCCCGCTTCCTCCCAAACTTCCCGCCGAAAATTCTTCTTAAATTTCCAGCTCTCCAATTTTCCGCCAGGCAATTCCCAATGCCCCGGGCAATACCGGTCCGTTAAAGAACGCTCTAACATCAAAACCTCACCGCCCAGTGACCAAACCAACCCCTTAACTGAAAAAACAAGCCATGACATCGTCCCACCTCCTTTATATTAAGAACTAAGCTGCGCCAGAAACCTTTGCGCGTTTATCGGCTCGCCCGCCAGCGACTGCAAATAATTTAACCGCTGCGCGGAAGTCGGGTGGCTTGCCAACCAAAGCTTTAGCGACGGCTGGCCCAAGAATTCTACCAATTTATCCTCAAAGGCAATTTTAATTTTCGGCAAATCGTTGCGCTTTTGATTTAAGACCTCAAACGCGCGCGCTATTAACCGCCAGATATCTTCATCGCGCTCGGGCGCGGGAATTAATTTATCCACCAGTTCTGAAAAATAGAAAGCATAACCTAGATTTTCCAAATTAGCGTGCAAATGATTATAACTGTTCATCACCGAGAGATCCGTGACAATATCAATGGTCTTACTTTTAGCCAATAAGAACTGGCTATAAGTAAAATTCTGTAAAAGGCCGTTCAGTTTGGAGTCCTTTTTTCGCGCGGAGATGGCCCGTGCCTGAATTTTACCATAGCCGCGGGTATAAATAGTTAACAGCCGGTCCAGGTCGCCCCAGTCGGCTGATTTTAAAATTATGCCTTCGGTTTTATAGATAGGAAGCTTGTTCACAAAAACTAGATGTCATTCCCGCGCCGCGCCCTTCCGTAGCCGTAGGCGAAGGAGGGAAAGCGGGAATCCAGACTCTATCTATTAAATAAAAATACAAAACCTGGATCCCGGGTCAAGCCCGGGATGACAATCGAATAAGATTATCTGATCGCCACCCTTATTTTCCCTTCTTCTATCTTGATATCCTTCTCCAGCAGATACTTCTCTTTCTTATCATACGCCGCTATTTCCCGTGCCAGATTTTCCTGCATAAAATACCTGGCCCAATTCGCCATCAAAGCCGCCAACGATTTATCGGTGCTCTGCCAGGCAATAATAATCGTGTCCTTGCGGGTCAAGCCCGCTTCTTTGCGCATGTCCTGGATCTGCCGCGCCACTTCCCTGGCCTGTCCCTCTTCTTTCAATTCTTTGGTGAGTTTTTTATCCAGTTTTATCTCGTCCGCTGGCAGCGTTTCGTCAAAGATCACTTCTTTAACATTAACCTCGTCTTTAATGATTTCTACCAGCTCTTTATTATTGCCCGTTAACTGTTTACTGCTAATTGCCAACGCTGCCAGCGGCTGGCGCACTTTAAGCCCGGCGGCCGCGCGCTCGGCCAATGCCAAAACCACGACAGAGCGAGCTTGCGCCATTTTTTCCTCCAGGGATCTATTGACAGTTTTTTTATCCGCCACGGGCCAATCGCAAAGATGCACGGACTCGGGCATCTTGGATCTTTTCAAACCAAGATAAATTTCTTCGCTCAAAAAAGGAATGAACGGCGCGGCCAGCTTTGATAAAGTCAACAAGACAAAATACAAGGTCTGGCTGGCTTCGTTCTTTTCGGTTTTACTTTGCGGCTTCTGGAAGCGCCGGCGGGAGCGGCGCACGAACCAATTGGAAAGATCGTCAACAAAAGCGATCAGGGGCCGACCGCCTTCGGTCAGGTCATAGCGCTCCATGGCCCCGGTCATGGCTAAAATAGTATCGTTAAGCCGCGACGTAATCCACCGATCAAGCGCCTCGGCGGGCTTAAAATTTTTGTTGGGCTTGAATTTTTTATCCGTATAGGTGCCAAAGAACGAAAAAGTATGCCACAAAGTGGAGATCGCCTGGCGATAAACCTCCTCGATCCGTTTATCGGCCACCAGGTAATCTTCGCCGATCGCGGTCGAGGTCAATAAAAAGAAACGCAAAGTATCGGCGCCGAATTTGGCAAAAATAACTTCCGGTGGCGTGTAATTTTTTAGGTGTTTGGAAAGTTTACGGCCATCATCAGCCAGCAGCAAACCATTGGCGATAACATTTTTAAAAGCCGGCTGATTCAGTCCCAGCCCCATCTCCTTGCTCGTTAAAGCCGTCGCCAGAACGTGCAAGGTGTAAAACCACCCCCGCGTCTGGTCTATGCCTTCGGCGATAAAATCGGCCGGGAAAGTTTCTTCCACCAGTTTTTTATTCTCGAACGGATAATGCCACTGGGCGTAGGGCATGGCGCCCGATTCAAACCAACAGTCAAAAACTTCTTCCGTGCGTTGCATCTGGCCGCCGCAAGAAAGACATTTGAATTTAATTTTATCAATATACGGCCGGTGCAAATTAGCGATCTTTTTCTCCAATTCTTTGAGGCTACCCACCACTTTTATCTGGCCGCATCTCTGGCAGACCCAGATAGGAATTGGCGCGCCCCAGAAACGGTTGCGCGACACCGCCCAATCACGGGCGCCCTCCAGCCACTTGCCAAATCGCCCGTCTTTCACGTGCTGGGGCACCCAGTGGATCATTTGGTTATTGGCCACCAAGCTATCTTTCAGCTTGCTCACGGCCACGTACCAAGTGCTTAGGGGATAGTAGAGCAAGGGCGTCTCGCACCGCCAGCAATGCGGGTAACTGTGCGTTATCTTCTCCTCTTTAAACAATAATTTTCTTTTTTTCAGGTCTGCCTTGATATCCGCGTCCGCCTCTTTAACAAATTTGCCTTCGCCCGGCAGGCCCAAACCTTTTTGCACGCGGCCTTCCAGGTCCACTGTGACCACCGTCGGCAAATTTTCTTTCTGTCCCAATTCCATATCTTCCACCCCGAACGCCGGGGCGATATGAACCAGGCCCGTGCCGTCCTCCACCGAAACAAAATCAGCCGCCACTACGCGATACCCCGGTTTATCCAGTTTCATCTGATAAAGCGGCTCATATTCCCGGCCGACCAGCGCGCCGCCCAAAAATTCCTGCTCGATCTCGTAGTCCCCGATCTGGCCAAAAATGCCCAACCGGTCCTTGGCTAAAATATATTTTTCGTCGCCGATCTTTACCCGGACATAATTTATCGCCTCGCCCACCGCCACGGCGGTGTTGGCCGGCAAAGTCCAGGGCGTGGTGGTCCAGACCAAAAGATAACTGCCTTGCTCCCCCCGCAGCGGAAATTTTAAAAAGACGGATTGGTCAGCCACGTCACGATACGCCCCCGGCTGGTTCAGTTCAAAATTAGACAACGGCGTGCCGCACCGCGGACAATACGGCGTCACCCGATAATCTTTGTAGACCAAACCCAAATTATATAAATTTTTAAAAACCCACCAGACCGATTCAGTATATTCCTTATCCATGGTGGCGTAGGCATGGCTGTAATCGGCCCAGCGGCCGACCCGCCGCAGCGTGGCCTCCCAATCCTTCACGCAGCGAAAGACTGACGCCTGGCAAGCCTGGTTGAAATTAGCAATGCCGAATTTTTCTATCTCTTTTTTACTCTTGATGCCGAGTTCCTTTTCAATTAAATTTTCTACGGGCAAGCCGTGGCAATCCCAGCCGACTCGCCGCTCCACCTTAAAACCCCGCATCGTAAAATAGCGCAACACCGTGTCTTTAATGGTGGTCGCCAAAATATGGCCATAGTGCGGCAAACCCGTGGCAAAGGGCGGGCCGTCGTAAAAAGAAAAAACCGGCCCGTTCTTCCTTTGAGAAACGGACTTTTTGAATATTTTTTTCTTGTCCCAAAGCTTTAGTATTTTCTCCTCGATTTGCGGTAAATTCATAGTGGCCACTCTCTGTCATCCCGCACTTGATGCGGGATCCAGGTCCTGGATTCCGGGTCACCCGCTCGCCGAAGACGGCGAGTCAAGGCGGGAGCCCGGAATGACAAAATTAGTTTATTCGTAATCAATTCAAATACCCTACTATACTAGCCGAAAATAGCCCAAAAGTAAACCCCAATAGCCGACCAGACACCCAAAAATCAGCTTAAAACCTGGGTTTTTACCACCCCCGATAAGCCCGGATAACAGCCTCGGCTGCCTGGCTGTCGCCCGAATAAAATTTCAGGAGCCAATCTTTGGCCTCGGCCCAATTTTTCTCCTGCGCCGCCATCAGCGCCAGGTTTTCATAGGCGCCAGAGAAGGGAAACGGCAGGCTCAGGGCCTTCAAAAAGAGCTCGCGCGCTTTCTCCGCATTCCCTTCTTTCCAATAGATCAGTCCCAGGTTATTGACGCCCTTGGGATAGCCGTCATAAATTTCTTGCGCCGCCAGCAGTTCGCGCTTGGCGTTCGCCATGTCCCCGTCCAAATAATACATCGCGCCAAGGTTCGAGCGCGACAGAACACTGCGTGGCGCGCAAACCGCCGCGGCAGCAAACAGCCTTTTTTCCGTCAGCCAGTCGCCCGCGCGATTAAAACTAATCACGCCGTAAAAAATAATCAATATTAAAACAATAGTTAAAATGGTCGCCTTACCGAAAAAAATTTCCTTTATTTTTTGGCTGTCATTCTGAGCGAAGCGAAGAATCTTATCAGTAATAAATAGATAGATTCTTCGGCCTATGGCCTCAGAATGACAAATCAACCATGCCGCAAACAAACAAATCCCCAGCGACGGATAAAACATCAGCCGCTCGCCAGCAATCGTGCCCGTGGGAAAAACCAGATTGGCGATGGGCAAAAAACTGAATAAAAAAATAGCGGCGGCAAAAAAGATGGCGTTCTGGCGGCGGCAAAACAAAACTAGTGCCAGAATAAAAACCATTAGCGCTACTATCCCAATTAAAACTTCCACGTTCCAAAAAGTTTTCAGCACCGGAATTTGGTTGAACGAATAATCCGAGCAAAGATTCAGCGGCCAAAAGATTTTTTGCAGATACATCGTTAAGACCTTAAACGCCGTGGCGACTCTTTCTTTAGTGGCCACAAATTGCAGCGGGTTTTCCACAATGGTCGTTTGCGCGCGCATAAAAGCCTGCTGGCCCAAAACCAAAAACCTGGCGCCAAAATATAAAACCGCGCCGCCCAGCATTACCAGCACCGGATAAAGATATTTTAAAAATAGCTCCCGGCTGAAATTCCTTTCTTTCAGATAAACAACCAGCGCGGCCAGCGGCGCGGCGGCAATTGCCGTCTCTTTGCTGCCCATAGCCAAAAGAGCCCATAATCCCGCGCGCCACCAGCTAATTCTTTCCTGCAGCAATTCCCTAAAAACCAACAAGGAAAAACCCAAAGCCAAAATCTCGGAACGCCCCGAAATATTAGCCACGACTTCCGTATGGATCGGCAAAACCAGAAATAATACCGCGGTCAACCCGGCTAAAAGGCGACTGCCAAATAGCCGCTTGCTAACGAGCCAGATCAGCCAGCCCAGCAGAGCGTATAAAATTAAATTAACCAGGTGGAAGCCCCAGGGGCTGGGCCCAAAAACGATATAATTAATAGTATAGCTGAGCAAAGTTACGGGCCGGTAAAGTCCTGATGCTTGGTCCCAAAAAGGCGACGATAAGATCTTGTGGATCTGGTTAGGATCGCCCAACATCGCCTGATGCTCAACGATGTTTCTGTCGTCAAAAACAAAATCGCCAAAGATCGTCTGGCCATAGATCACAAAAACCAGAACAAAACAGCCGGCCAGCCAAAGCCATTTTTCATATTTTTTCACGCGCTCCAGATCCAGTTTCATACATTAATTATAGCCCAAACGCGCTCAAACAAAAAACCCCGCCAAATTACTCTTTGGCGGGGAAAAACTGTATTTACCCATTCGTACGAATTAGACAATACAACTATTAATAGAAAAAGTTGACTATCTGATGCCGGTGTCGCAAGAAAGGTTAACCTGGATAATTCTGGACGGCTCAATGGTTATGGCTTTAGTCCCGCATCGCGGCAAGACAGCGCCGCCAACCGCCTGGAGGGCGTAGGCGCCGGGCGAGAGCATGATTTTATATTTCCCCTCCTTATCGCTGGCCGCCGTGGCAAAAGGCGCGCTGCTGGGGCTGCCAACAACGATTACCATAATGGTGGTGGCGTAGGGTTTATCCGCGCAAGTCGTGTCGCCTTCGCGCATCACCGGGCAAGTCGGCCCGAGCGTAACTACTCCCTCAACGCCCGAGTCAAAAGGTAAAATGCCTCCACCGGAAGAGGAAGGACACGGTCCCCCTTCGCATAAAGCCTCGGAAGGGCACGGCGCGAATTCGCAATTTGGTCCTGTCCGCCCCACCGCCGAGCCATCCGGACAAATCTTAGCTTCTTGAGTGCAGGCAACAGGATTATTATCACTGGTAAAATTGAACTTATATATCGCCCACCCCGCGACAGCAACAATAGCCGCCCCAATGACTAAGCTCGTAATGATAATAATTTTTTTCATATTTTTTTTGCATTTACCTCTTCGCGCGAATTAGACAATACATTATTATTGTCCCAGAAATTTTAACGCTTCGTAGACAAAAAAGCCGGCCAGACCAAGGCCTTTAAAAAGCCGACAATACCCATCCAAAAACCCGTGGCTTGGGAAATATAATAAACCGCCGCGCCGATGAGGCCCAGCCCATACACGGCGCTGGACCCACCGCAATGTATTTTGTTATCCATATAATTCACCTCCCTTGCTTATTCCAATGTTTTAATTATTGATGATAATCGCGCCCTTCATTGTCCGATGGATATTGCAATGGTAATTGACCGAGCCGGGGCTGATAAAGGTGAAGCTGAAGGACTGGCCCGGCGACAGAACCGGAGAATTGAGGAGATTGCCCGTATCAGAAGTGACCGTATGGCTGACCGCGTCGTTGTTAGTCCAGGTCACCGTGGTGCCGGTTTTAATGGTTAACGTTGCCGGATCAAAGGAAAAATTATTCAGGCTGACAGCCGCGCTTTGCCCGTTGACCATCTGCGGCGTAGGCGTTGGCGTCCCGGTTGCCTTTTGACCATAGCCCTGGCTGAAAAACAAGTAATAAGCGCCCAAACCAATAATGATTACGACCCCCAGAACAATGGGTGTTTTTTTCATATAAATATTTCATTAATTAATTTTACAAAATAATAACCGCCCACGAAAGCCAGGGCGTGGACCACGCCGAAAGCCAGACCGGTGCCAAATAGCCCCATGCCTAAAAAAGTTAAACCTCGCAAAGGGATGCCAAAAGGATAATAATCAAAAATAGTCGGCAAAATATTATAGTAAGCGCCCCAGAGCGCCGCCACAGCCGCTCCCCCGATTGCCACTTTGATAAATTCGTTTTTCTCCAACTTTATAACCGACAAAAAAATAATTGAAAAAACAAAATACAGCGTTGCCTTAGCCATAAAATACGGCGGCGTTTCCATCGGATCTGAAAATAACAAATGGGAAAAATAATCCACCACAAAAACTCCGGACAAAGAAATCAGCAATGATTTGATAATGATTTTTAGATAAATTTTGAACATTGCTTTATTGTCTTTAAACTTCTTTTAATTGTTCTCCGATAATTTTAAAATCGCTCTTTAGATCATCCAGCAGCTGGCTGTTATAAATGGCGACGGCCGGATGATACAAAGGAATAATGGTGCAAGGCTTTTTGGGGAGGGGACCGCAAACCGCAAATTTCTGGCCTCTTAATTGGCTGATGCCCAGCCTGCTGCCCGCCGCCCCAAATTGCTCTAAAATAAAATGGGTCGCGTAGTTGCCCAAGGTGGCGATAATTTTGGGTTCAATGATCGCAATTTGTCTTAAAAGATACGGCGTGCAAGCGCTAATTTCTTCCAGCGCCGGCTCCCGATTGGCCGGCGGCCGGTCTTTTAAGATATTGGCAATATAGACGTCTTCCCTTTTGATGCTAACTGAAGCTAAAAGTAAATTTAAAATTTGACCGGCGCTGCCGCAAAACGGCACCCCGGTTTTATCTTCATTGGCCCCGGGCGCTTCGCCGATGAACATAACTTGAGCGCTGTGATTTCCTTGGCCGATCACCGGCAAAATGCGAGTTTTATAAAGCCCGCATTTTTGGCAGGCAACAACTTCTTCTTTTATCGCCAAAAGCAAATTGTCTTTTTGTTTTTGGTCCATATTTTTTGCATTTACCCCGTTAGATGACAGTCAAAATAAAGTTGAATTTATAACCGATTTTTATCTAACGGGGTGAACCCATTCGTACGCTTGCCCGCCAAAGCCTTGGCGTCGGCGGGAATTAGACAATACAACGCGCGCGAATTGGCGCGATTTAAAACATAGCGGACTTCATTGCCCATCAATGCCCTCTTTTCATATCTGCAAGCTTTCGGCCAGGCGGCTAATTAACACATCCAGGTCAAAAGTCTGGCGTTCCTGTTCGCAGGCCGTCTTTTGCGGATCGTCGTAATTGACGCATTGCGGATAGGCTAAAGTGAAACTAAACTTGACCAGCTTGTCTCCCTTTAAAAATGTGTAGGTGTAATCCGTGTAAAATGTTCCGGCCGCTCCCTCGCTAACGCTCTCAATGCAATAAACGATGCCATCCATAGTTTTTTGTATCGTCATGCCGGGGCGACCGCCTATCCCGAGTCCGCCTTCCTGGCAGGAAAATGCGCCAGGCGCCACCAGCAGCTTAGGCGGCCATTCCCGAGCCCGGATATACTTAGTCGAAGCGCCGGTGGATAAAACCGGCAAATTTTCAGGATATTTAAACGAGACGCCATTATCGTTGTTAAGGGTTTTCCAATTCGCCGTTTCCCCGTCGGGACTGGCTATTTTATCGGCTGGCCGGTTAAAAAGCTTCGGCAAAAATAGAGCTAAAGCGCCAAAGAATAAAACCGCTAAAACAACCGCCAATAAAACTTTCTTGCTGTTTGATGAATGTTCAAAGGTCATAAGTGTTTTTTATTTTTATGAATTAATTTCTGTATTTACCCCGTTAGATAATTCTTTAAACGACTTTTGACATATCGTTTGCCCCAAGCAGTTTTTAGATACTTCTCTCTATGTGTCGCGTCTTGCTGATTTAAGCAAGCTTCGTAATAAACTAACGTGACGGGTAAACGATTTT